>Ga0256404_1007183_pt1 | contig 17814 bp, 13 predicted proteins | sample RumenRJG_01DNA_FD_185990 | JGI IMG/M metagenome (GOLD analysis project Ga0256404, IMG submission 185990) | Bovine rumen microbial communities from Lethbridge, Alberta, Canada - RJG_01 | ecosystem: Host-associated > Mammals > Digestive system > Stomach > Rumen | place: Canada: Alberta | collected...
GGATCTTTTCCCTCCGGGCTTGTTCTTCAGGACTGCGTTTTCTTCTGCTGCTCATAATTAAACCTCCAATTCGGTGCTTCTATTTTACACCAGATTGGAGGTTTACACAACTTTTGGGATGGTCTCGATACCAAAATACCTTCCGCTTCAGCTTTCGTACAGCAGCGGTCAAAAATTCTGTCATCTGCTTTTGAAGATATATTTAAACAGTTTATAAATAGAATAAATGCGGTTAAGTTGTTTGAAGGATACCGACTGTTAGCGGTTGACGGTTCGGATATTCATACGCCTGTGATCTCTGATGATCCGGATTCTTATTTCAAACAGGGAGATAGCAAAGCTTACAGCCTTTACCACCTAAACGCTCTCTATGATCTATGCTCGCATACATATTTGGATGCTGTTGTCCAAAAACGCAGAAACGCTAATGAACATCGCGCTTTATGTGATATGGTCGATCGGTACGTTTCATCTATCCCTTCGATCTTTATTGCTGACAGAGGCTATGAATCTTACAACAACTTAGCGCACATTCAGCAGATCGGTCAGTTCTTCCTTTTCAGAATCAAGGATAGTTATTCAAACGGAATACTGCGTGGTTTCGATTTACCTGATGAAGATATTTTTGATCTCCCTATCTCTCTTTCATTAACCAACAAACAGTCTAAGTTAACTAAATCCCTTTGTAAAGATCGTAACCGATTTCGCTATAATCCTTCAAATTCAACCTTTGATTTCCTCCCCTCTAAATCTAAACACTCTGACCCTCCGTCTTTCTTTCAACTCCACTTTCGTTTAGTTAGACTAGAAGTAATTCCCGGTAAGTTCGAGATTTTGATTACCAATCTTCCAACTGATTCTTTTCCTCCGGTTAAACTCAAATATCTTTATTCTCTTCGATGGGGCATTGAAACTTCTTTTCGTTCCCTCAAGTATACCATCGGGTTACTCTTTTTCCATTCAAAAAAGCCGGAGCATATCCTCCAAGAAATCTTTGCGAAACTCACCATCTACAACTTTACTGAATTGATTGCCGCCAGCATTTCAATTCGTAACGCGACGAGAAAACTAATTTACAGAATCAATTTCTCTGCCGCTGTTAATGTGTGTCGCAAGTTCTTCCTTGGATTCTGCACTCCAGACTTTGTTGAAGCTGTGATTCAAAAGAACATTCTTCCCATTCGCTCTTTAAAAGGCAGACCCAGATTACTTCATTCCAAACCTGCCGTCAGCTTCCTTTACAGAGTAGCATAATTACGCTCCTCTTTCAATATCTTTTTTTCAGACTGGACTTCCTCCGGTCTTCTTGTTGTACCTTCATTACAAAAATACAGCCGAGATTCTCATCTCGACTGTATTCCTATACTTTATTTTTCCTTATCTTAATGATATTGCCTTTTCGGGAGCTTTTGCTTTTTCAAAAACCGTTCTTTGTGAAAACTACCTAACATCCGACGTGAATTTCTACCTATAATATCAATTGATTTATCAGCGTGAATGAGTTACACTATAAAGTAGAGTACAGTGATTACAGGAGGACATTATGGCGACAGAATTTAAGATCAAAACAAGAAATCCCGAGCTGTTTTTGCGTGTGCAGAGGGGTCATTTCGCTACCATGCACAGCCATACGAATTACTATATTGATGTTACTACCCAAAAGTACCGTATGTCTGAGGCAAAGGCAGTTGCGAAGGAAATTGTTTCCTTTTACCGTTCCAACACCGTTATCGACACGATCATCTGTCTCGACGGCACCGAGGTTATCGGCGCGTTCGTCGCCCAGGAGCTGACCGACGCCAGCTTCATGAATCTGAACGCCCATCAAACGATCTATATCCTCTCGCCGGAGTTTATCGGCAACGGTCAGATGGTATTCCGTGACAACACCTCTCCGATGATAGCGAACAAGCATGTTCTGATTCTCGCGGCGTCTGTAACAACAGGCAAGAGCGCTCTTGCGGCGATCGACGCCATCAAGTATTACGGCGGCAATATCATTGGTGTGTCGGCAATCTTCGCGACTGTCGGCGAGTGTGACGGTATCCCTGTGACCTCTATCTTCAACCCTCATGATCTCGAGGATTATCAGAGCTTTAAACCCCATCGCTGCCCGATGTGTCAGAACGGAGAGAAGCTCGAGGCGCTGGTCAACAGCTACGGCTGCTCAAAGCTTTGAGCAAAGTAACATTCGCGATTGAAGAAGGCGGAGCAAAAGGCTCCGCCTTTGTTGCTGTTGCTTGACAAACGCACGGCGACTTGCTATAATAATGAAGTTAAACACATAAGGGCCATTAGCTCAGTTGGTTAGAGCAACCGGCTCATAACCGGTCGGTCCGGGGTTCGAGTCCCTGATGGCCCACCACAGCAGAGCAAATCCGAAATCGTCATCGTTGGTGACTGTTTCGGATTTCTCATTTTCCGCGATTTTGCCTAAATCAGAACTATTTCCGTATAACTGAATCAGGCAGGGAGTTTTGACGCTCCCTGCCTGTTTTATGCTCTCATTGAGAATCTACATCTGTCCGATCACCGGTCCACAGTCGGTCTGTTCTTCGTCCTGTTGCTTCAAGAGCTCTTGTTCCTGTCTCCATGCTTCAAACTCTTTTTGTCCTTCCTCGGTCTCAAAGAAGGCGATGATGTCGGGGAGAACCATTCGTGCAATGGATTCAAGAACGTGTTCCGGAATTCCACACTCGGTGTTGGGATCGGGCGGTAACCCCATTAAGTCGGCTTCGGTGATTGTCTTGCGTGTTGTTGCCATAAGGCAACGCTTCTATCTTTGTCGGTCATTCCTCCTTCTTGATTCAGATAGATTGTGCCCATCGGGCGGTGGATTTGTAATTCATCTTTCCTCCGAAATTTGGTTTTGCTTATTTTGAAAGAGTAACTGAAAATGAAATAGCCTCATGTGTCAAGCAGGTTGACACACAAGACTATGAATCGGCTGTATTCAGTTATCTTTCTGTTTGTTATTATATCAAATTCGAACATATTTGTCAAGACTTTGGTTTCGAACTATCATTAGTAGACACTTTACATATGCCGAACTGTTCTTCGGAGCCGTTCGGCGTTTTCTTTGTATTGCGCCACAATATTTGACAACGGATTTGTATCACACCGGATAAATTTTAACTGAAAACTTTTACTTGTAAAACCTCTGAACCTAAGCTAAAATACACCAAACCGTAAAGGAGGTTTTTGTTATGAAAATCAAATCTGTTTTATCTTTATCACTCTGTATGGCTATGATGATGTCTGTATCCGTCAAAGCCGAGAGCCGAAGGCTCGGTGATGTTGATGGTGACGGTGAGATCGGCATTACCGACGCGACGTTCATTCAGCGATACACGATCGGTATCAAGACGCCTGTCGCTGTTACTTCTTCTGTTGCCGACATTGACGGCGATCATACCGTGACCGTGATGGACGCTTCACACCTGCAACGCTGGATGGTGAATGTATCAGACAACTGTCCGATTTCAAAGCCTGTCGCAGAACCATCGCCGACCGATCGGTATGTCACGGTTGATGGAGTCACCTTCGATTTGAAGAAGGTTCCGTCGGAGATCACTCTTACAGATAAAAGCATAACTTTGATGCTCGTGCCTAAGAGCGAGATCGATCCACACGATATCACGACAGTGGTCAATAACGGTCACTACCGAAACGCTATCGACTACACCGACAGCCGATTCAAGGAAAGTTACCTGATCGAAAAGGAGAACGGAATCCTTCACGGATATGACTGCGAAGTGACCGACAGAGAGGATAATCCGCTCGCGTATGTTTACGCTCATTACATGAGCGGACTGTACTTTCCTTTCCAGACGACAATCCAGTGTATCGGAGAAGCGCACGGGTGTTTCCCAATCGAGCTGTACTACAAAGGCAAACTGATCCGCCGAGTAAATGTCAAGGTCGACGTCAACCGTACTCCCGATGATATCGAAAAAACATTAAGGGTCGTTCGGTCGGCAGAGAAAGCATCTTGGACTTCATCCATGACTGACAGAGAAAAGATGAAAGCCATCGCCGAATACATTCGGAATCACTATACATATGATCGGATCATGTGCGTTGAGGGAGCGGTTCTGACCGCCTTTGCCGCCAGAGATCTGGGACTTGAATCCATGCTTCTATACCCCGGTGGTGAAGCAACCCAGCACTGTGATCGCCATATCGTTACATATAATCTGTACGCCAATACAGCCGTTCCGGGCGGTCACTGCGCTTGCCTGGTCGTATACGATGACTGCACCATGCGCTATGATGTGCAGGGTGAGCTGTGTATTATCAAGGAATATGCACGCTGATAAATCCACAAGAATCGCCGTCCTTCGGGACGGTTTTTTCTTGATTACACCCAGTAAAACCGAGCAACTTTTTCTTTGTCTAAGCGGAGAAATGTTTTCTCTTTTTGTGCACTATTTTTGCCCGAAATCTCGCGCAACCCACATTAAGCACTGATTTTTGGCTTGATTTCGTAATTAGATAATCTCAGCAACCCACAAAATCAAAAATGTTTCAGTAGCAACCCACCTAAAAACCAGCCCAATAAAGGTCTCAAAAATGGCTTAACGGTCGGCGTTGCCGTCCGTAGTGATGCCCGATAACTTGAAACAGCAACCCACTTCCTTTTCACCTGCTTCAAAATCGAATCTTCACCGTATTCGTCATAATGGACAATTCGCTTCACTTAATCGGTGTTCCAACCGGATTTATAATGGGGACGGTATTGAGCAGGGACGACAATACATTGTACTGAAATGGCGCTTATCTAAGCGCTTTTCGACGTTTTGGAGGTGTGTAGAAAAAATATCGTTCCCACCGTTCCCAAGCAATAAACGAGGATATAGGAGGGTCAATCACCTTATGATCTTTCTCCAAAAACGCATCTCAAAACCGATAGTCTCAGAGCAATTATTCTGCAATTAATATAACGAAATCCATTCCATATTTGCTCATCAGAAACGAGAACAACGGTGAGATCATTTGATCTCACCGCTGCTATGATTCTGTATAAATCTCTGTTGCGATCTTCACGCCGAGCTTGAAGCCTTCGATATAAGCATCCTTCTCAGACAGAGCGATCAGCGAAAGCTGACAGCTTTCTATCTGTTCCAGCTTTTCTTTTTGCTGCTCCGAAGTGATTATTGATCGAAACTCATCGAGTAATTTCGCCATCTCTGAGAGCTTTTTCTTGGTGCCTTTGCTCTGATTATACTCGCTTGGATTGACATTTCCGAAGAAGAAATCTTCTAACGTGGTCATGGTATCACGCTCCTTACAAGCACAACACAATACCACAGAAAAAGAATAAGTCAAGTATTATTATGTATTGATAACTTGAAAAGGCAATCAGTACTTTCTTGTACAAACAGGCTTGGGTTTTACGAAAATACATTATATATACAATTAGGATAAGATGTGATATAATGAACTATAACACGATTGCGAGGTGTCAAAATGAGTAATCAAATCGAGAGAAGCATTCGCGAAAACTATATCGAACACCTATTAAAAAACTCTCAGGATTGGGAATGGTATATCGAATATGTAGAAGAAAACTTTGACCTTTCTCTTGAAGTTGATTCTTTTGATGATTTTCGAAAAAGCTATAGTATTCTTTCAGATGTATACGGATCTCTCATAAGGATTAATCGCGTTCTTTCGAGCAAGTTATCTATTAGCAAGACTTGGCTAAAAACACTTAATGAGATCTCTCTTTATTATTTAGGAAGAATTGAATATACTGAGCTTTCTTTGGAAAACGATTTTTTTAAAGTGTTAGCGCTATTCACTTTCTCTGCGAAGATTTATAACGAAATCACTCAGAACGAGATGCTTTGGTACTCAGAAATATTTGAATATGGCAACCTATATAAGCTCTATGATACGAATAAGTTTACAGAGTCTAGAGACATAATTATATCAGGTTTGGATCAAATTGAATTTAATACCGATTCGGAAAAAGCTATGTTCCTCAATAATATCGATGAAGTATTTATCCCTTGTAATACTTTTTTGGATGAACACAGATCGTCTATAGTGTGTGCTGACAGCTTCAACTTTATAGGGATAAACGGAGCAGAGTGTTCTACATGGGAAGAAAAGTATTTGCATGATATGTTGCAAACTGAGTACATGAACGGTAAGCTTAATCCTCAGATAGGTTACAAAGATGGACATACTATTCCGGATTTTTCAGCTTGGACGACACCTGCTCTTGAAATCATGAAATATGATTTTGATGACAAAGACGCTGATTTTATTATCGAATCTGTTGAATATGCTTTACATAACAAGATTCCGTCATTGAATACCATCCTGAAACATGCCCAACTACTCTCCGATTATTGGACGGGAGAATCTTTTGATAAGAACCGCTATTATGTATCAAGTTATGAGTTTTTAATCTCATTTTTCAATGATAATAGGATCATAATAGATGGACGTGTTTTTAAGCTCTACTATACTGCAATTAAAACGATTACAGATGAAGACATACTGTTATCTCTGAATAGCCGTTATGCATTCAGGGATAAGAATCTCAGAAAGAGAATCAAAAGTATTATAGAAAAGAAGAAAGAAGATGTACAAAATATCGCTACTGAAGCAGATTTTTTATTAGCTGTTGAAGATGATATCATTATTTCAGAATCAGATGATAGGATATTTAATATTCTATCAGATAAGTTTGACGATGTTCTTCAACACGGATCACACTACTTGCCGAATATTTTCTTGAAATATTTATTATACTTGATACAAATCAGAACAAAGCGTCATGTAAAGTCGGACGAGGTGTCGAAAGAAATCATCAGAATACGTTACCTGTGGAAAGATGAGTATTACGCCGACTACGTGCAGACGATGTCAACCATTGAACGTAGTATCGACATAAATGGAACAGATATCGATAATTACAATGATTCACTGATTAAGAAACCTTTTGGCTTGGCATTAAGCTGTATGATACTAAAAGAGGAATCATTGATAGAAACGATGAAATCTATATCTGAAAATGTGATTACTCTTTATGCTACTAAGATTTTAATTAGCGAAGATTTCCCTTCATATGACATATTAAATCTCGATGCTGGTCGTCATGAGATAGATCTTTGTATGAAGGAATATTTGACAGATATAGCAAAGTCACATTCCTACAAGTTCATGAATGATCTTGAGCCTGAAAAATTACAATTCGGTTTTTATAAGAGAATCATTAGTCAAACTGATTTTCTTATGGCACTGATCAAGGTTGAGGAGCTTATTTATCAACGTGTAAAAGAATGGAACCCCGAATACGAGTTGATTGAATATGACAGTTCGCCGAAGCTGGCGCATTTAACACAACTATTTCCTATTATAGAGAACAAAATTCGCTACTATGGAGAGCTCATCGGTATTGCTCCGATATGTTTAGATATAGAGCGATATGACCAGTTGAAAGAACCAACCACAATCTTAGTTGATATAATCACTATGATTTATAGGAGTACAAAGTCATTTCAGCTTGCTGCAGACTTTTTCATGATCTATTTTTGTCTGTATTCTTCCTTTGGATATAATATCAGAAACGAAGCTGTTCACGGAAAGAGTTATGCTAAGAAGAAATCAGACATTCCAAAAGCATTCAGAATCACTCTGTTCTGTCTGTATTTGATAGAGTACAGAATCGAACTGTGTTTCGAAGAAAAGCGGCGTGCTTTATCATCAGATGAAGATACAACAGACGAAGTCGAATCTGGTTGATTATTTCTTGTGTTTTCCGATTAATAGTGATAAGATAATTATTGTATATTTAAGTCGATAATTAGTCTATACATGGAGATTATCGTATAGGGGTAAGGAGAAAGCCTATGTCAGCAATAAATGATTTAGTGAATCAGATAGAGAATGAAGAGCTGCGCGATCGGATAGAGGCTGAGTTGGAGAAGATGGCAAAGCAGAAGAAGTTCGGCCTTGTCTTTGAGGAGCATCTGCCGGAGTGTACCCCTCTGTATGATATTCCTGTGCGCAAGGGTTCAAAGGTTGCCTTAAAGCACGGCGAGGTAAACGATATCTTCATCGTGCTGAGTATCAAGGATGATAAAGCGATTTGTCTGCGTCAAGGTGAGACCGATGCAACAGAATATCCGGTGGACGAGCTGGTAACCGTAGCGGAATTCGGCGAGCCGATCTATCCGTGCCTCAAGCCGATCGACACAGTGTGTAATGCGCCGGACAGCGACCTGTGGCATACGCTGATTGAGGCAGACAACTATCATGCGCTCCAGCTGCTCGAATACCTCTATGCCGGCAAGGTGGATTGTATTTACATTGACCCGCCCTATAACACCGGCGCAAAGGATTGGAAGTACAATAACGACTATGTTGACGGTAACGATACCTACCGCCACAGCAAATGGCTCTCCATGATGCAGAAGCGCCTGCGCCTCGCCAAAAAGCTCCTGAATCCGCAGGACTCGGTCTTGATTGTGACCATTGATGAAAAAGAGTATTTGCATTTGGGCTGTCTCTTGGAGGAGATGTTTCCGAATGCAATTATTCAAATGGTTACTTCAGTGATTAAACCATCCGGCAACAGAAGAGATAGAGAGTTTTCAAGATGCGAAGAGTATCTGTTTTATGTTTTGGTTGGACAGGCTTCCATTGAATCTATAGGGAAAACAATGATTGTGGAAGGTGATTTTTCAAATAAAGCTATTCGTTGGAAAGGGTTGTTACGCCAAGCAAGTAATCACGGCAGAAGAACTGATCGACCTAATCTATTCTATCCGCTTTATTTTGATTCTTCATCTGGGAAACTTACACGAGTAGGGGAAACACTGGATATTAGTATAGATAGAAAAACAGTCCTTCCCTATGAAAACGAAACAATAATGTGGCCGATAGGACAAGATGGCTCTGAGCTAACATGGGGATTACAACGATCTACTCTTATAGAATATTTGGATAAAGGATATGTGAAATTTGGAAAATGGGATGGCAAAAAACGCGTTGGATACTATATGAGTTCTGGAATAATAAAAGAATACGAAAACGGCGACTATACAGTATTAGGTCGAGATAATGATGGCGCTCTAATACTCGAACGTGCAGCGAAGGCCAACATTAGACCATTAACTGTGTGGAATCAAACTTTACATGCAGCGGGAGAACATGGAACGGGCATGATAAAGAAAATCCTTTCAGAAAGCAGATTTAGTTTTCCAAAATCAATATATGCAGTACATGATTCCATTGCATTTTGTGTGACGAACAAACCCAACGCACTCATCGTTGATTTCTTTGCCGGGTCCGGCACTACCCTTCATGCTGTCAACTTGCTGAATGCTGAGGATGGCGGTCATCGTCGTTGTATTCTTGTGACGAATAATGAGGTATCGGTTGACGAGGCGAAAACGCTGACACAACAGGGATATCATCCCGGTGACGAAGAATGGGAGAAGCTCGGTATCGCGCGTTATGTCACCTGGCCTCGGACGGTATGCTCTATCGAAGGCCGCGACGTCAACGGCAATCCGCTGAAAGGCAACTATATCGGCAGTGATCTTCCGATGGCGGACGGTTTCAAGGCGAATGCTGCTTTCTTCAAGCTCGGTTTCCTGGACAAGAATGCTGTTGCGCTGGGCAGACAGTTTAAGGAAATGCTGCCCACCCTGTGGATGAAGTCCGGCGCCCACGGTGCTTGCCCGACACTTGACGGAGACATCTCCGATGTATTACTGTTTCCTGAGAATCGCTTTGCCGTGTTGACCGAGGAGACAGCCTTCCCTGAGCTGGAAGCGGCGCTCGCAGAACATCCCGAGATCGAGACCGTCTATATCATCACCGATTATGAGCCCGGCTACTGCGCGATGGCAAAAAACCTGAAAGTGAAACACACCTATCAGTTGTATCGTGATTATCTCGACAACTTCCGTATCAATATAGCGAGGGACTAAGATGAAAGATCAATTATTTCCTTTTCAAGAGAAAGCAAAGGCTGAATTGCGCGTAAAGGTTGCTGAGGCACTCGGCAGTTATCACCGCACCCATACGCCTCAGGTCGTCTCTTTACAGGCGCCTACCGGCTCCGGCAAGACGATCATCATGGCGTCGCTGATCGAGGATATCTTCTTCGGATCGGATCAGTATACCGAACAACCGAACGCCATCATCGTATGGCTCTCCGATTCACCTGCACTGAATGAACAGTCAAAACAGAAAATCGACCTGAAAGCAGACAAGATTCGCTTTGGTCAGTGCATCACAATCGAGGATCAGTCCTTCGATATGGAGACGCTCGAAGATGGTCAGATCTATTTTCTGAATACGCAGAAGTTAGGTAAGTCAGGTAACCTGAGCTATCACTCCGACAAGAGACAGTTTACCATCTGGGAGACATTGGAGAATACCGCACGCGAGAAATCCGATCGCTTGTACTTTATCATTGACGAGGCGCATCGCGGTATGCAGGGCCGTGAGGCTGGCAAGGCTACCTCGATTATGCAGCGCTTTCTGAAAGGCGCGCCCGCCTTCAAGCTCTCTCCGATGCCTGTTGTCATCGGCATCAGCGCGACTGCTGCACGCTTTAATGCGTTGGTCGGCGATACGACCTCTACTCTGCAAAAGTGTATTATCACACCAAACGAAGTGCGTTCATCAGGTTTATTGAAGGATAGGATTGTGCTGACCTATCCTGAGGATCCGGAAAAGCATAACGATATGGCTGTCCTGCAAGCGGCGACTGATGAATGGAAGAATAAATGCGATCACTGGTATCAGTATTCGTATGAACAGCACTATGCTCAGGTGTATCCTGTGTTTGTTGTACAGGTGTTGGCCGGTAGCGGAAAGAAGCTGTCCGATACCAACCTGAATGATGTAATCGCTACCATCGAAGAGCGTATCGGCGCACAGTTCAAAGAACACGAAGTTGTACATACCTTTGGTTCAACCGGAACCATCACGATCAATAATCTTGCAGTCCATCACGTAGAACCGTCCGAGATCACCGATGATCGCCGCATTCGCGTCGTGCTGTTTAAAGAGAATCTCTCGACCGGTTGGGACTGTCCGCGTGCAGAAACAATGATGTCCTTCCGTCACGCTGAGGATGCGACCTATATTGCCCAGCTCCTGGGCAGAATGGTAAGAACGCCGTTACAGAGTCATATCCTGGTGGACGACTATCTGAACGATGTACGCCTGTACCTGCCATATTTCAATGCGGAGACTGTCAAGCAGGTTGTTGATGAGCTGCAGAGTACCGAAGGCGGAGAAATCCCGACTGTGGTTGACGGCGAATCGCTGGAGAATCCGGTCTATGTTCCGTGGACAGTTCACCCGCCGAGGAGAAGACCGCATCAGCCGTGGGAGGGACAGCTTACCCTGGGAGAAACTCTGGGTGCTCCGAAAGATGTAGCCGGTCCTGTTGTGCCTTATACTTCTCAAGTGGATGCTGAGAATCCTGTAACGCGGGAGATTCATCCTCAAGAAGTACCTACTGTTATGGTGCCGAAGGATCGCCCTGAGACACCTGCCGATGAAGAACTCGATTATGTCCCTGACACCGGCGAACAGATGAAGCTGGATATGGGAGACATTGACAGGGAAGCTATCACAAAGTTCATTAACGATCAGGGCTTCTTGACCTATCTGGTAAGAACGGTTAGGATTCAAACGCGCTATCTGAGATCGCTGCTGGATCTGTCTGCGTTATTGACGCAATCCGGTGTATATCCCGGTGCTAATAAGGAGATTGAAAAAGATGTCGTCGGCATGATGCGCAGTTATATTGACGAACTGCACGCCAGCGGAAAGTATGACGATCTTTCTAAGCAGGTTCTGTCGATGAAGTTATCTATTCGCGTTTTTGACGTTTTCGGCGAAGTACTGGATAACGGCTATGCAAAGGATCTTTATACCGCTACCGATAATGACCTTGACCGTCAATTTCGTGAAGCGGACAAGGTGTTGGGTGGATGTGGCTTCCCAAATAAATACGGTCGTTTGTATGCCGATTTGGACGATCCCTTTGAGTATAAGGTGGATTGTATTCTCTTTGCAGCTGACGAGACATGTATTACAAAACTGAACCAGTATGCTAAAGAAAAGTTCCATGCCTTTAATGATGCCTACCGCAAATATGTGGTATCACTGTCTGAACAATATAAAAAGCAGTATCATACGATTATTGCAAACGGTGATGAAGTGAGTAAGCACAACTTCGCTTTACCTGAAACGATCAGTGCCCGAATCGAAGAGGGCGGCAAAGAATATGATAATCACCTCTTTGCCGATGAAAACGGTATCGCAAAGATAAAGCTAAACAACTGGGAAGAAGGCGTCTTGGAAGAAGAGATAAAGCGCGATGACTTTGTCTGCTGGCTGCGCAACACCTCGCGGGCACCATGGGCACTCTGCATCCCCTATGAGAAGAATGACGAGATCAAATCAATGTACCCTGACTTCATTATTGTCAGAAAAGATGATCGTTTAGGTTATGTGATCGACATTCTGGAGCCGCACGGAAACCAGTATGCCGATAATCTGCCGAAAGCTAAGGCGATGGCGAAATATGCTGAAGCAGAAGAACGTATCGGTAGAATTCAGCTTATCCATCTGGAGAAGGATATCACCGGCAAGAATCGCTTCTGCCGTCTGGATCTGAATAAGGGAGCTATCCGTGACAAGATCAGAACAGCGCATACCGATGATGAATTAAATCACATCTTCCAGACAGATGGAGTGTTTGAGTAATATCTTTGTATAAGCCGAAGCAATATGCTTCGGCTTATTAATTGACTATTGACATTATCCTACTTTAGTGGTATAGTATATACAGAGGTGATATCATGAGCAAGTTAGTATTATATCACGGCAGTGATCACATCGTAGGTCAGCCTGTTTTCGGAAAAGGAAAACCCGATAATGACTACGGTACGGGTTTCTACTGTACCGAGTCCATTGAGCTTGCGAAAGAATGGGCTTGCGGTGAGCGCGGGCAGGACGGCTATGCCAACGCTTATACCATCGACACCGACGGGCTGAATATACTAAACCTATCCGACGAAAAGTATAATATCCTGAACTGGCTGGCAATACTGATAAAGAACAGACGGTTCAGCACGACGGTTCCGATCGCTCAGGTCGCCAAGCAGTATATCATTGAGAACTTCTCCGTCGATATTGCACCTTACGATATCATCATCGGCTATCGTGCGGATGACTCCTACTTCTCCTTTGCGAAGGACTTTATCAGCAACACGATCTCCCTTGAGCAACTATCCCGCGCGATGCGCCTGGGCAAACTCGGAGAGCAGGTGGTGCTGAAATCAAAGAAGGCATTTGACGCTGTTCAGTTTGAAAGAGACAAATGCGAATACGCTGACAGCAGTATCTATTTCCCGTTAAGAGAGAAGAGAAACAGCGAAGCGAGAACGCAGTATCTGAGCGTTGAACGATACAACGAAGTCGTGAATGGATTGTTCATTCGGGACATCATGGGAAGGGACATGAAGAATGAAGACTTTAGCAGATAATTATTCTGATGAAAAGACGATCGACCTGGTCGCCGAGTGCTTTGATTATGCAGTCAACTTCTGTAAAACAGACGGAGACGATTTTTGGAACTACCTCGTTATTTCGGGAATCGCTAAGCAGCTGGAGGACGGCAATCCGAAGTTCGTATTGGGACACTCCGCTGTAGAGATCGTGAACATGGTATTTGATAAGCTGAACATCCCATCTGACAACACCGACTATGTTGCTTTTGAACGCTCACCCGAATACTGGGCAGGCTGGGCATTGGCTCAGTATCAGATCAAGTCGGAGCAGTCTTACAAAAAGCTCCATTCGCTCGTTGGCTTTTCGGAGTTGATCGGAATGTACCAAACGCTGCATGAAGCGCCGATCGAGAAGTTCTTTGATAAGATGAACAAGCGAACGGCGAATCAACAAATCGGGTTGAAACGGCAAAGAGAGAGAATGGGATTATCTCAATCAAGCCTGTCGAGAATCTCCGGCATCAGCCTGAAAACGATCCAAGCCTATGAGCAAGGACAAAAAGATCTCAAGCGAGCGAAGCTCGAAACGCTGAACTTGTTTGCCGATATCCTGGCATGCGAGATCGAGGATCTGTTTTAGTTGACAAATAGTTTCTGGCGCGCTAATATCTAACAAACTTTGAAGAAGAGGTGAGAACGAATGAATGGTGTAATCTATGCAAGATATTCTTCCGATAATCAAAGGGAAGAAAGTATCGAAGGACAGCTGAGAGAATGTATGGCGTTTGCCGAGAAGAACGATATTCAAATCGTCGAGACGTACATTGACAGAGCGCTCTCCGCAAAGACAGATAATCGTCCCGCGTTTCAACGAATGATTCGGGACAGCGCCAAAGAACAATTCGAGGTCATCATCGTATGGAAGCTTGACCGCTTTGCCCGAAACCGATACGATTCCGCACACTATAAGGCGATCCTGAGACGCAACAACGTGCGTGTGGTTTCCGCTACCGAGGCGATCTCGCAGGGTCCCGAAGGTATTATCCTTGAATCTCTTTTGGAAGGCATGGCGGAGTATTACTCAGCCGAGCTTGCCGAGAAGGTGCTCCGCGGAATGAACGAGAACGCTTACAAATGCAAATTCAACGGAGGTACGATCCCATACGGCTACTATGTAGATGGCGAACAGCATCTGCAGATCGAACCCGCAACCGCGGCTATCGTCCGTGAAGTTTTCGAGCTTTACGACAGCGGGATGACAATGAAAGAAATCGTGACTACGCTCAACGATAAAGGACTCCGCAACAGAAGAGGAAATCCGTTCAAGATATCCGTTGTCTCCAAAATGCTGACCAATCGGCGATATATCGGAGAATACAAATTCAGAGAGATCGTTATCGAAAACGGTATCCCTGCCATCATCCCGAAAGAGATGTTTGAATCCGTCAACAACAAACTAAACGCAAACAGAAAAAAGCCCGCCCGAAAGAAATCAGGCGAGGAGTATATTCTGACTACAAAGCTCTACTGCGGTAACTGTAAATCCTTCATGGTCGGCGAGAGCGGTACCAATCGATGGGATAAAACCTATCGCTACTACAAGTGTGTGTCTGCAAAGCGGAAAAGCGGCTGCGATAAGAAAGCTGTTCAGAAGGATCTGATTGAAGATCTGGTGATCGATCAAATCCAAAAAATCATCCGAGACGATTCCGCTATCAATCTGATCGCAGACAAAATCATCAAGACACAAGGCGAAGAAGATAACGGAATTCAACTCCTCAGGCGCCAGCTTGCCGAAGCTGATACGGGAATTGAAAATCTGATGAAAGCAATCGAGATGGGAATCATCACCGAGACCACCAAAAACCGATTGATCAAGCTAGAGGATCGGAAAAAGGAACTCGAGGTCAGGCTGGCTTCGGAGACGATCAAGAAGCCTATCCTGACAAGAGAACAGATCGTTTTCTGGCTTCAGCGATTCAGAACCTTCGATCCAAAGAATCCGAAGCACAGGAAAAACATGATCGACAGCTTTGTCAACGCGATTGTGCTGTACGATGACAAGATCATCTTCTACTTCAACTATAAAGAGAACGCCGAAACCCTTTATCAGAAGGATTTGGAGGATTTTTCGGATTTATTCGTCTCTGCTCCACCAATAAAGGTAGGGGTATCCAACGGATACCCCTACCTTTATTGCGTAGGAAACGTCATCGGGGACTCGAAGGCGACCATGCCGAGCTATGCGAGGTAAAAACAGTCCAGTGGACTGTTTTTAAGGAAAGCGTAGGCGAGACTTTTGACAGGAGGTGTCGCTCCCAAGACGAGGTAGCCTGTTTCCTATAATAACACATACTGATGGTCCACCAACAAAGGCGGGGGTATCCGTTGGATATTCCTGCCTTTGTTGCGCGAGAAACGAGCCCCGGGGCTGAAGTCGATCAATGCAGAGAATATGGTAATCCTCTTGACAAAATTTTGCTAAAGGTATAGAATAGCTTACGAAAACACCACAGGGGTGCTGACGCAAAAGCCGGCTGAGATTGGGATAGACGTTTTCCTGACCCTTAACCTGATACGGATAATGCCGTCGTAGGGAGCTTTTGGAAATAGGATGTTCCGGCGCCATGCGATAGCGTGGTGCTTTTAATTTTATGAGCTTTCTGTGAAAGCTCAAGTAAGGAAAGGTGTTAATATGAGTAAAACTGAAAATCCGATGAAAAGCGTCAAGCTGACCCAAAAGCTGACCGAGAGCAGCATTATGCTGGCGCTTGCGGTCATCCTCAGCGTTTTGAAGGTTGCGGAGCTGCCCTACGGCGGTTCCATCACGTTGGCTTCCATGCTGCCGATGATTATTATTTCTTATCGCTACGGCTTTGGCTGGGGTTCGCTGACGGGCTTTGTTTACGCGCTGATTCAGATGCTATTCGGGCTGAAAAATTTGTCCTATGCGACAAGCGTTGTTGCCGCGATCGCGATCATCCTGCTCGACTATATCTTCGCGTTTATGGCTACTTGCCTCGGTGCGCTGTTCCGCAACATGAAGAAGGCGCCGGTTGCCTTCGGCTGTGCGGCGTTTACCGTTTGTCTGGTGCGTTATATCTTCCATGTAATCTCCGGCTGTACCGTATGGGCGGGTTTGTCTATTCCTACAACCGACGCGTTTTTCTATTCGCTGATCTACAACGCAACCTATATGCTGCCCGAGACGATCGTTACCATCCTAGCGGCGATCTATATTTCGTCGCTGCTTGACTTCTCGTCACCGCGCCTGAGCGCTGTTAAAACCGAGCGTTTGCCGCTTTATGCGCACATCCTCAACGCTGTATCCGGATTTCTGTTCGTAGCGGCGCTCGCGACCGCGGTCGTCATGATCTTCCCGCATTTGCAGAATGCCGAAACCGGTGAGTTTGACATCACAGGTATTGCCGCGGTCAACAGCTCGGTAATCCTCATCGTCGCGATTGTCGCTCTGGCGCTGATCTGCGTTTTACAGATCGCTAAGTTCATCGCTTTGAGCAAATCCAAAAAGTAATGAACCGGTGTTTTATCTTCGGAGCTCTACCGGTAAGTTCGCTGACCGAAGCGCCCGGTGACGGCGATTACATCATCGCCGCAGATAAAGGCTATGACGTTGCTTTGTCGCTGGGACTGACGCCCGACTTGGTTGTCGGTGACTTTGACTCACGCGGATCGGCTCCCGACGCGGAAAACGTTGTGCGGTTACAGGTACGCAAGGATGATACCGACGTCGGTCACGCAGTCGGAATGGGCTTTGAGAGAGGTTACACTGACTTTGTTGTGTACGGCGCTGTCGGCGGTTTGCTCGACCATACCTTCGCAAATGTTGTGATCGCGCATGAGATTGCCGAAAAGGGTGGCAGGTCGCTGTTTATTGGTAACGATTACAGCTTTACCGTGATACGCAACGAAGAATTAAGCTTTCCTGCACGTGACGGCGGCAGGATATCGGTATTTGCCCTCGGAAAAACCGCGCAAAGCGTGAGGATCGAAGGGCTGAGCTATGGGGCTGAGAATCTTACGATCCCCTGTACCTCACATATCGGCGTGAGTAATTCCTTTATAGGCAAGCCTGCGCGCATTGTTGTCAGCGACGGCACTTTGCTGGTGATTTGGCAAAATCCATGAATATGTATGGAACCATCGGAGTGTTTTCCGATGGTTTTCTTTTGGCTCTCTGTCAATAGTTGGGGTAAACCCGAATAAAACAGAATGAGAAATTAAGACAAGCGATGGTTGAAAAGCTGTCGCTTGTTTGCGTGTTAAGAGAACTGATTAGCAAAGATATGAAGAA
>Ga0256404_1007184_pt1 | contig 17814 bp, 18 predicted proteins | sample RumenRJG_01DNA_FD_185990 | JGI IMG/M metagenome (GOLD analysis project Ga0256404, IMG submission 185990) | Bovine rumen microbial communities from Lethbridge, Alberta, Canada - RJG_01 | ecosystem: Host-associated > Mammals > Digestive system > Stomach > Rumen | place: Canada: Alberta | collected...
CCCTGACGACATCGTCCACCATCCTCATCACAAACTCCAACTGCGCGCAGATGCTGGGCAAAGGCATAGCCATGGCCAACGGAGAAACCCTCTCATACTACGGGGACAGCGTGGAAGCCGTACCTGCCTACAACACTACAAAAGGCCGCGAGAAATACCACCCGAAAGGACGGGACAACGGATATATCATCACGCTGGACGGCCTTCGCATCTATTTTGCCGGAGACACCGAGGATATTCCCGAAATGGCGAAGATAAAAGACATCGACATCGCCTTCCTCCCTTGCAACCAGCCATATACCATGACTCCCGAACAACTTGTGAAGGCCACAAAGGTGCTTTCTCCGAAGGTCCTTTTCCCCTACCACTACGGCCAGACAGATGTCAGCGGGATACAGGCTGCCCTGCCCGATATCGACGTCAGAATCAGGCAGTATCAATAGGAAAAGACCGGCCTACTTCTCGAAACGCTCGACAACGAGTCCGTTCTTGGACAGTTCTTCTATCTTGGGAACCGCATAGGTGAAGTGCGGGGCATTGGAATGTCTGTCCAGACATTCGTCATTTTCCCAGGTCTCGCAGAACATGAACACGCCCGGACGGGTAGTGCTTTCGAAAAGGTCATAGGCCTTGTTGCCTTCGTCAAGACGGGATTTGGCGACAAGTTCGTCGGAGAATTCCTTCACTTGGGCGGCGGTGACTCCGTCCTTGAGCTCAAAAAACACGTTGAGTCGAATCATAATATGAAACTATTGATTTATAAATACTTCTATTCTTTCTTCAACGGCAGGACCCTGCCATAGGTCAGCATCCTCCAAATCCATTCCACCGGGCCGAAGGAGAACCACCGGAGCCAAAGGCCGCACAAAAGAACCTCCAGAAGGAAGGCCCCGAGGGCGACGAGTTCCGTCTGCCACAGCGTAACCGAAGTTCCGAGGCCGAGCCCTATCCCATAGAAAAGAGAAACCCCTATTACGGACTGGAAAAGATAGGAGCTGAGGGCCATTTTCCCGGGATGCGACAAGGCGGAGGAGACCCTCCCGGCAGCGCTGTCCGGCCCTTTTCCTGCAATAAGCAGCATAAGGCCGCATATATAGGCAACTGCAAGGGGATAAACGCTGAATGCATAGACCGCCTCCTCAGCTACGGGATTGCCGCCGCGCAAGCTCATCCAGGCATAGAGGAAGGAAAGCGGCAGACCGGCGGTGAGGCATGCTCCACCGATTTTTTTCAAGAGGGGCCTTAGGGAAGAAAGCCTCTCGTGGACCCGTTCCCTGCCAAGCCAGGAGCCGAACAGGAACAGCCCCAGGACCTTGAAATATCTCATTCCGGATACGAACTCCCACATCCTCTCTATTGCGCCCTGACGCAGGAAACGATACATTTCGGGATATGAGCCGGCATCCCTCAGCCAGGTGGCAAAATTATCCTCGGTAATCCCCATTGCTGCGGCTTTTTTCCACCAGGCGTCATAGACAGGGACGGACGCGTCTATGCCCGTCACCGTCCTCACAGCGGAAACAACGATGGGAAGAAGGAGGAAAAACGCTGACCAGCAAAGGAGTTTTTTCGGCGGACAGCGGTCGAAAAGGGGCAGGAGCATGCCCACGAGGGCGTAAAGAAGAAGGATGTCGCCGTTCCACAGGAACTTCAGGTGCAAAAGGCCGATAAGGGCAAGGACAAGCATCCTCCGGTAGAAAATCTTCATCCCGTCCGCACCCCTTTTCCTCGCATTGGATATGATGATGGAAAAGCCTATGCCGAAAAGGATGGAAAAGATGGTGTAGAACTTGCCGTCCACCAGAAGATACTGGAGGAAACGGACTACATGGTCGGCGCCGGAATGAGGCAAGGCCGCGCGGGACGTCCCGTCCATGAAAGTCCACAAGGAAAACTCGGGGAAATTGGCAAGTGCAATCCCGAGCAAGGCGAATCCCCTCAGGGCGTCCAGCTCGACGATTCTTTTGCGGACCGGTCCTGCGGTGTTCGTGGCGTTCATCGCAAGAGGAGCTTACAATTTGGTTGCCGGGACACCGTCAAAAGTGATCTTCACCGGAGCGATGGTGCCGTCCTCACGGAAATACATCCTCTCGATGCAGACTTCCCTGTTGTTGCCGCTGGTCGCGCCGAGGGGATGCCTGTGATATATGATGTAGTACTCATCCTTGCCACGGCCCTTTATGACCGAGTGGTGACCGGCTCCGGTAGCCACCTCCAGATCCGACTCCAGGATGGTACCTATGCGCTTGAACGGTCCGAAAGGGGAATCCGAGATAGCGTAAGCCACATGGTAGTCAGGACCGGTCCAGCCGCCCTCGCTCCACATGAAGTAATACTTTCCACCGCGCTTTAGCATGAACGGACCCTCCACATAGCCTTCCGGGGTTATTTCCTTGTACGTCTCCCCGTCTTCGAAAGGCACGATGCCCAAAAGGTCGTCTCCCAGCTTCACCATATTACAGTGACGCCAGCCGCCATAGTACATATAGTACGTCCCGTCATCATCTTTGAAAACGAACTGGTCGATAGGCTGCGCACCGTTGATCACCTCATCAATGAGAGGATGTCCAAGGGCATCCTTGAACGGCCCCGCTGGATTGTCCGCCACGGCGACGCCGATTCCGCCCTCCCCCTTTTCATGCATGTCGTTCGCACCGAAATACAGGTAATACTTACCATCCTTTTCGATTACGGAAGGGGCCCATAGCGCCATCCTGAGCCATGAGATGTTCTCCTGGGAAATGACCTTCTCATGCTTGGTCCAATGTACAAGGTCCTTAGAGGAGTAGGCATCCATGAACAACTGCTCCTTATATCTCTGGGACCAGGTCGGATAAATCCAGCATTCATGTCCGAAGACAACACCTTCGGGATCGGCGTACCAGCCCTCGAAAATGGGATTCCCACTCATCTGGACAGGTCTCCTTGCGCAAGAGCAGACCGAGAGGATAAGCAAGAAAAAGAAAAGTATCCGTTTCATATATTCTACTTGTCTGAATTCCAAATATCAATTATTGTAGAGTCTATATCCATTCCATAAGGGATATCTTCCGATGGAGGAACCACGCGGCACACTATCTGGCGACGTCCCGGAGCCGGGAGGGTAACTACCCTGGAAGATGGCATCTGGAGATGGCCGGCGGGATCGGTCTTCTTCACCCAGTCCCAGGCATATCGGAGGAATTCCCTCTTGTATTCAACCGGCTGCCTGTAAAACCATGAAATTTCATCGAATCCCCACACGAAATGATCATCCGCAGCCTCTCCTGGATGTTTGCTGATGCCGAAATTATCGAATTCTACGAGATAAGGAAGGCTCTTGCACGACCATCCAGACGGGGTGATGCCCCCTGGGCATTTGCAGAAAAGGGCATCGAGGTAACCGACTTCAAGCACTCCGTGTTCGGGTTCATCCCTAACCTCTTTTATGCGGAGGGGGAAGGCGTTGAAATCAAGGAGGGAACGCCCGTCTTCCGAAAGCATACCCCTGGGACCCGCATGGGAATCGAAAAGTACGTAATGCCTCCTTGCATAGCGTTCGGCGTACTTCCTCACCTTGGCAAGGAAGGAGTCGTATGTCTTCCATCCTTCATCCTCGGCACCGATAAGCATGACCTGGCCGAGATGGAACGACTCGACTCCAAGCCTTACATATGTACCTATCAGGAACATGAACCAAAGCTGGGTTTCCGTCTGACGTATGTCAGGGACGCATGAATCGTGTCCCCAGAAATCGACGTAGCGTCCGTCAGGGAACAGCAGCCTGTCAAAATCGAAGTTCCGGTCTTCCGGTTCCAGCCCAAGGGCCTCGAACGTCCAGGAAGGTATATGTATCTGGTTGAACCCTTTTTTATAGACCGCCTCGAAAACACAGGCCTGCAAGATGATGTCCGGGTCTATCCCATGTATTTCACTGGCAAGTTTCCCGGCATTTTCGAGCCAGGCAGGATCGTTGAAGGCCTGTTCGTGTCCCCAGCGATAGATTGCACGGCCGATGAACTTCACTCCGCTTCGACGGATAAAGTCAAGGTCGACTTCTTTGTGGGGATAACTGTCGTCAATGCAGAACGGGTCCACGGTCAGGAGTTCTGCCATCGTTACGGACCGGTCAAGGTAATTGTTCAGGACCTCTTCGGAAATCTTACCGTCAAAACTGTAGGAAGGTTTGCGGCCGCTGCATCCGGAAATGATCAGGAAGCCGATACAGGAAAGGCAGGCTATAATGTTTCTGGTTCCCATGGGTGACGTGATTCGATGGGGTTGTTTACGCAAATATCGGAATAGTTGAAATAAAATCCTATATTTGTATGACATCCGTTATTGACATTATAATCAGTTGACATGCTCAAAAACTTCCTCAAAGTCCTGGCCGCTGCGTTGATGCTAGTCCAGGGAATCTACGTGCAGGGCACCCCGGCACAGAAAATCAAGAAATCAAAGGTTTCATACCCCCAGAGAGAGCTGGTATGGCCTAAAGACAAGATGCCTGACGCGCAGCCGGGACAGATCGCAGCCATGACCGACGAGGCCGGCAAGGCCGGATTCAACCCGGACGAACACCGCATAGCCTACCTGGACTGGTACGAAGCACCCGCTCCGGAGGTACGCAACGGAGGCTGCATGATCCTCATCTCAGGAGGCGGTTACCAGTCATGCTGCGACGTAAACCTTATCGACCTGTGGCGCAAGAGGTTCACCGAGCTCGGCTTCCAGTGCGTCAACTTCGTTTACCGCACGCCCCGTCCAGACGGACTGCCCATTTACAAGAGTGCCTGGGAAGACGGGCAGAGAGCCGTGAGGATGGTCCGCAGCGAAGCTGCCAGGAGAGGCTTCGATCCTGAAAAGATAGGAACGATCTCCATGTCGGCAGGTTCACACCTTGCCCTGCTGCTTGCGACAAGTTCCCAGACTCCCGCCTACGAGAAAATCGACGCCCTTGACGACGTTCCATGCCATATCAACTGGGCCATCGTGAACGCACCAGCCTACGCCACTACCGACGGGGAGTCCGGCACGCCTTCCTTCCTTCAGGGATACAACACCGACGTGAAGCTGAGCAGCGTATTCAAGTTCGACTGGAAAACCTGCCCCATGAGCCTCCACCACGGAGGACTCGACGAATACTCCCCCAATGCCTCCACCCTGATTTACAGGCAGCTCCGCAGGATGCGCATCCCAGCCGAAGTCCATATCTACCCCGACAAGCCGCACGGCGCTTTCGGTCTTGAGAGAGGAGTGGAGTTCATGCGTCAGATGGGCTTCATCGGAAAGCTTGCCCCTGAAGAGAACATCGACGAGAGGTTCCCTTCCGACGAAGACAGGGCGGAATACATCAAGCAGGACATCTGGCCCGAAGGCAAGACCCCGTGCTTCCAGGAACATATGAACACCCCCTACATAGAATGGCACTTCCCGAAGGAAAAGAAAACAGATGCGATACAGATTATCTATTCGGGAGGCGGATATGGAGGAAACGGTCCTGAGAGCTTCGAAGTCACCCCCGCGAGAAGATACCTTAACTCCTTGGGAATGACCGTCGTGACCATGAAATACCGTTCCCCTCGCCCCAAAGGCCTTGACAAGCATACCACCGCATGGCAGGACCTCCAGAGGGCGATAAGGCTTGTCCGCAGCCAGGCGGCGTCCTACGGCCTCGACCCCGACAGGATCGGAATAATGGGAAGCTCGGCCGGCGGCCATCTCACCCTTATGGGAGTCACCTCCTCCAGGCACCGGTCCTACCTCCCCATCGACGACATCGACAAACTCTCCTGCAAGGTCCAGTGGGGAATCGGCATCTATCCCGCCTACGCCCTTACTGACGGCATCGACGAGGGCAACAGGCACGGAGGGAACGAAGACGATTCCGTCCTCGTCCCCGAATTCTCGTTCGACCTTGACACGGCGCCTATGCTACTTATCCATGGAGACGCCGACGGCTGGGCATCGATGAATTCCGTGAAGACTTGGGAAAAGATGCGCGCGATGGGCATCCAGAGCGAGCTGCACACCCTTGCTCTCAGACCCCACTGTTTCCAGAGGTTCGCCTCTCCCGGAACCGGCAGCTACACCTGGCTCGACCGCATCTGGGAATTCATGACGGCCAAGGGATTCAACAAATAGCCTTTATATTCATACGAAAAAACCTGGCGGAGAATCCCGTCAGGTTTTTTTTCATTTAAGCCGCATCCACCATGTGATTCCGATATCGAAATTATGGCGGCTGTTCCCGTCAGTGTTCCAGTACCATACGGTGTGGAGCCGGACAGGGCGCCCTTTTATGCGGGGAAAATATTCCAATCCTGCTCCGGCATATGAGAAGTCGGATCCTGCCGGGAAAGCGATGTCGTAAGATGTGCCGTCAGCGGCGATGTTGGCTGACGAATTGGCTTCACGTCCGAATTTGGTGCATATGTTCCAATCCCCTACGCTCCAGATTATCTTGCATATAACACTCCAGTCCGAGAACGCCTTCGTCTTACCTATCGTCTCACGCGTCATAAGGTCGAGGTCGAACTGGACGGGACCGAAGAACATCCTGTTTCCGAGGGCGGCATACTGCTGGAAGCGGTTCATCTCGTCTTCCACGAGGTTTACACTCCATATCGTGGACCACCATGGAAACAGCCGTCCCCTCCACGCGAGGTTCCATGCGAAGGTGTTCGGGGTAACGTTTGACAGAGGGGATTCACAGAATTGGAAAATCAGGTCCTGATGGGGATTGAAACTATATGTGGCGCTCACTCCGAAGGAATAGACTTTATAGAGGCCTCCGGAGAACTTGCTCCAGTAATAGACATCGATCGGAGTGGAATCGTATTCATAGCCCCCGATGTAAATCGGCTGCTTGCCGAAAGTGAAGGAGAAATGCTTGTCAGCCTGCCAGTTTATCCACAGGAAATCGGTGGCGTTGAATATGTTATGCTCGTTGTAGGCGGCTTTGACAAGTCTCTGCCGTATCCGGTAGGAAACGGAAGGAGAAATATGGCCGGACACATTGAAATTAAAATAATCCCCTGAGAAAATCCCTTTATGCGGCATGCCTCCGCCGAACTCGTTATGGAAATTTCCCCTGGCTTCGAAGAAAAGCTTGTCGACCAGATGCAATGAATCCTCTTCCGCCCTTGCAGGCAGGAAGAGGGTCAATGCAAAAAGGACGGAAAACAGCTGTTTAACCGCCATCACCGTAATATTATGCCTCGTTGAATTCTTCTTTTCCTACTGCGCACATGGGGCAGACCCAGTCTTCAGGAAGGTCTTCGAAAGCCGTTCCGGGGGCGATTCCGTTGTCGGGATCTCCAACTTCCGGATCATACTCATATCCGCAGACGCTGCAAACATATTTCTTCATAATTGTTCGGGATTAAAGGTTATTGGATTGTTTTCAGATCTTTTCGGCAAACTGTCTGCCCCAGTTCACACATTCCTTCAGGGCAGCATCGTCGGGCACCCAGAGCATCCTTAGGCCGTCGTCGACCACCTCGAGCCCGGCTCCGGAAAGGCTCTCCGACATCATCTTGACACCCTCTCCGCTCCAGCCGTAACTGCCGAAGGCCGCAGCCTTCTTCCCTTTCAGCCTGAGACCGTGAACCATTTCCAGAATCCCCGCAATGGCATAGGAGACACCGAAATTGATGGTCGGGGATCCGACTAGGACGGCTTTCGAATGGAACACTTCGGTCAGGATGTCATTCTTATCATCCTTCGCAGCATTCATCAGCTTCACCGTCGTTGACGGTGCGGCTTCCCTGATACCGCAGGCGATCGCCTGGGCCATCTTCCTGGTGGACTGCCACATGGTGTCATACACTATGGTAACCTGGTCTTCCTGGTAGGAGTCCGCCCACTGAAGGTATTTTTCTACGATGGAGACGGGCTCTTTCCTCCAGATTACGCCGTGGCTCGGGCAGATAAGCTCGAGAGGAAGGTTCATACCGAGAATCTCCTTGACCTTGCGGGCAACCATCGGACTGTAGGTGTTCAGGATGTTCGCATAGTATTTTTCGGCCTCATGGAAAAGGATGTCACGGTCAACCTCATCGTCGAAGAGCGACTCGGAAGCGAGATGCTGGCCGAAACCGTCGTTGGAGAAGAGGATGCCCCCGTCTCCCGACCAGTATGTGAACATCGTGTCAGGCCAGTGGAGCATGGGTGCCTCAATAAATGTGAGGGTGCCGCCGGCAAGTTCCAGTTTGTCCCCGGTCTTGACATTCACAAAGTTCCAGTCCTGATGATAGTGACCGCGGATGATGGCCTCCCCCTTTTTCGTGCAGTAGATGGGGGTGTCGGGAATCTCCCGCATCAGCTCCGGCAGGGCGCCGCTGTGGTCGGTCTCGTTGTGGTTCATGACTATGCAGTCGATGGATGAGAGGTCCACCTCCTCCTTAAGCCTGGAAACGAATTCCTTGTCATAAGGAAGCCACACCGTGTCGATAAGGACCGTCTTGCCGTCCCTGATAAGATAAGAGTTATAGCTGGATCCATGGCGGGTGGACAGTTCATTGCCGTGGAAACTCTTCAGTTCCCAGTCCACCTTGCCTACCCAGGTGATCTTGTCATTGATTTTCTTTGCCATGGTGCAAATTTAAATAAAAAACATTAATTTTGTTTTGAAATCGGACTAACGTGTCCCAAACCTGTAACCAGATGAAAGTAACCGTTAAGGAAATCACTTCCCACAGGGGTCTGCGCAAATTCGTACACTTTCCCAATGAACTATACCAGGACAATCCATATTATGTCCCCCAGATAGAGATTATCGATGTCAACACCTTCGATCCCCAGAAAAACAGGGCCTTCGAGGTATGCGACGCAAAATTCTGGCTTGCTTACGACGAGAACGACAAGGTGGTCGGCAGGATCGCAGGGATAATCAACCACAGGTACAATGAAAAGGTGGGAGAGAAGATATGCCGCTTCGGATGGATAGATTTCATTGACTCCCAGGAGGTTGTAAAAGCCCTTCTGGACACGGTGGAGAGTTTTGCCAGGGAGAACGGGATGGACCAGATCGAGGGCCCCGACGGGCTTCTCGAATTTGATGTCACCGGTGTCCTCGTGGATGGTTTCGACCAGATCCCCACGCCATACGGAAAGTACAACGACCCCTACTATGAGCCGAGGATCCTCGCGGAAGGATATGAGCAATCCACCGACTACGTGGAATTCCTCATAACCATCCCGGAGACCTTGCCGGAGAAGCATGCGCGCCTGGTGGACATCGTCAAGGAAAGATACGGCCTGAGGCAGGCGGAATTCACGAAGAAGAAGGAGATCCTCCCATACCTCGACGGAGTGTTCGAGTGCATGAACCGCTGCTACAGTTCCCTCCACGGTTTCTCGGAGCTGTCAAAGGGACAGTGCGACGACCTGCTGAAGAGTTTCTTCGGTTTCCTGAACCCGGACTACATCTCCATCATCCTCAACAAGGAGGACAAGGTGGTCGGGTTCGGTGTTCTTCTTCCAGACCTGTCCAGGGCCATGCAGAAGGCCAAAGGGTACCTGTTCCCCTTCGGATTCACCCATATACTCAAGGCATTGAAGAAGAACGACACCATGGACGCCCTGCTTATAGCCATCCTTCCCGAATACCAGAGCAAAGGGGTTAACTCCCTGATGTTCCAGAAACTCATCCACAACTGCAGGAGGGACGGATTCACCAAGCTCGAGAGCACCAGGGAGCTTGCCGACAACTTCGCCGTCCAGAATCTATGGAGCAAACTTGAGCACAAACAGCACAAGAGAGCCAGAACATATAAAAAAATACTGAAGTAATGGGAAAGGAACAATCAAAAAGAATACAGACATCAATCCTCAACGGCATTGAACGCAAAGTCCTGGTATGGCTGGCTGAAAGGCAGCCCCGATGGGTGGTGTCCGACACGCTGACCTTTGTCGGCTTCCTCGGCTCGGTCATAATCGCCCTGGGCTACATCCTGACCAATCTCGACTACCGCTGGCTATGGCTCGCCTCCCTCGGCTTCGTCATTAACTGGTATGGCGATTCCCTCGACGGCTCGGTAGCGCGCGTAAGAAAGACCCAGAGGCCTGTCTATGGTTTCTACATAGACCACACTATGGATGTCATAAACGAGATCTTCATGCTGGTCGGCGTCGGGCTTTCCATGCTCATGCGCTTCGACATCGCCATGCTCATTCTTGTAATGTATCTTGCACTGACAATCAATGTAGATACCAATGCTCACCTGAAGAATGAGTTCAAGTTGACCTACGGAGGTTTCGGCCCTACCGAATTCCGAATCCTGGTAATCATCGTGAACACCCTGTTCATCTTCATCAGGCCCCTCAGGGAGTTCGTGGCGGACATTACGCTCTTCGGCCATTCCATATCACTGTCCGCCATGGACATCTTCGGAATCGCCGTCCTTGCCATCCTGACCATAATCTACATAGCCACCGTAGCCTCCGACGCCCGCGGCTATGCAAAAGCCGACCCCATGCCGGAAAGGAAAGACTGACATGCCCATCCTATCACTCGAAATGCTGCAGGAGATGGCCCCTCCCCTCAGGAGCAAGGCCGGGGCCGCCGTCGGCAAATTCCTTTTAAATGCACTGGAAGTACAGAGTCTCAACGACGTAAATGACACTTATGCGGCCCTCAACCCTCCCGACTTTGCGCTGAAGGTGCTGCAGTCCGGCGGTATTACCGATTATAAGGTAGGAAATGCGTCCAGGCTTGACGCCCTGCCCCGTGACGGTGCCTTCATCACCATCAGCAACCATCCCTACGGCGGAGTGGACGGAATCATGCTGCTGGACCTGTTCGGCCACCTGAGACCTGATTACAAGGTCCTTGTAAACAAGTTCCTGTCTTATATCAAACCGATGGACCCCAGTTTCATAACTGTCATTCCAAAGACAAATGATTCTTCCGGAGTTGACAGGGAAAGCATCCAGGGCATAAAGAACGCCATCTCCCACCTGCGAGACGGCCATCCGCTTGGAATCTTCCCATCCGGCGCAGTTTCCGACCTCAATTACAAGGATTTCAAGATTTACGACAGGGAGTGGCAGGAACCCATCCTCAGGCTAATCCGCAAGGCCCGCGTTCCCATCCTTCCGGTCAGGTTCTTTGGGAGGAATTCAATGCTGTTCTACCTTCTGGGCCTTGTCAACTGGCGGATACGCACACTCAGGCTTCCCCATGAAATTCTCAACAAGGAGGGAGTCCCGACAAGGATCGGAATAGGCGAGATCATTTCCCCTGAGGAGCAAAGCGGATACGATGATATCGGCGAGTTCGGAAAATTGCTTCGCAGCCGGGTGTACGGCATGGAGAAGCCTGAGATATTCACATCCCGGAGCCGGATTTCGTTCCGCAAATAATTTTTTTTCTTATATTTACCAAAACATTAATCTCATAACCAACTCAAACAAAATGGGAAGTCTACTTGAAAACATCCTGAGCTCCGCAGCCAGCGGTACAGCCAACAACGGAGCTCTCGGATCCATCCTCGAAGCCGCCACAGGCGCTTCAAGGTCTTCAAACGCCGGGGGCAACATCCTTGGCAGCATCCTCAAGGGAGCGGCCAACCAGGCCATCAACAAGACCGTAAACAACGCTGCAGGCAGCATCCTCGGCGGAGGCCTCGGTGATGTGATCGGCGCCGTTACCGGAGCAGGCGCAGCAGCCAAGACCGCTTCCGGAGCGAACGTAAGCGATAAGACCAAGGGCCTTATCTCCGTAATCGGCATGGCGGCAACCGCTTATGCATTGTCCAAAAAATTAAAGAAATAAGAGCCATGGATACAGCAGTTATCGGAAAGATGATAGACCTCGTTGTGGAAACCGGACTTTTCTTCGCACACTCCGACGGTCACTACTCCTCCCAGGAAAAAGAGTTCATCAACAGCTTCATAGACCAGCTCAGCCAGGTTGGTTCAGTGGATGAGATCAAGGATTCCATCGAGGACGCCATAAATGTCACCTACTCCCTCGACACCATCGTGGCCGACACCAAGGCCGTCGTAGCCGACCTCAATGAAAATGAGAAGGCTGCAGTCGTTGCCACTCTCGCCAGCTTCATACAGAACATCATAGAGGCTGACGGAAAGGTTTCCGGCCCCGAAGTGGAAGCATTTGCCCAGTGGCGCGCATCCCTGGCATAAAGGCCGTCGTCTGCGACGCAGACGACACATTGTGGGATAACGAACCCCTGTTCAGGGAAGCTGAAAGGCGCTGGGCGGGGGTTCTTTCCGACTATGGCACCCTGGAGGAGCTCTCAAGGGAGCTTTATTCCACTGAAGACAAAAACATGAACGACCTTGGCTACGGGGCCAAGGCCTATATGATCTCCATCATCGAGACTACTGTCCGGGTAACAGGCGGAAAGGTTACCGGAGAACAGACCGGACGTATCCTGGCCACCCTGGGAGACATCCTGCACAATCCGGCGACTCCCCTTCCCGGAGTGGTCGAAACACTTGAGAAACTGAAGGAAGCGGGAACCTGCAAGTTGATCCTTCTCACAAAGGGAGACCTCCTCGACCAGTTGAAAAAAGTTGAACGGTCAGGACTGGGAAAATATTTCGACAAGGTGAAGGTAACTGCCTGGAAAGGCGAAAAGGAATTCCTGGAAATCTGCACTGAGAACGGGGTAAGTCCTTCGGAGACGGTTTCTGTGGGTAATTCTTTCAAATCAGACATCGCGCCGATGCTTTCAATCGGAGGCTGGGGCATCCATATACCCTCGAAGGTCCTTTGGGAACATGAGAGGATGGAAGAATTCGGCCATCCCCGCCTGAGGAAGGTCGATCAGTTCGCTGAAATACTTGATTATCTGGGCTGAAGCCCTTTGATTGTTTCTTCTATCACGCGCGGGAAATGCTCCATTTCCAGCACGTGTTCCTTTTTTGCGATATCCTCCGGGCTGTCATCCGGAGCAATAGGCGTTGAAAACTGGGCGATTATCTCACCTCCGTCCACAACTGAATCGACCCAATGGACCGTCATTCCGGTCCTGGTCTCCCCTGCCGCCTTCACTGCCTCATGGACATGATGCCCGTACATCCCCGGTCCTCCGAAGCTGGGCAGCAGGGCCGGATGGAGATTGATCATCCTGTGGTCGTAAGCATTTATAAGATAATCGGGAACGACAAGAAGGAAACCGGCGAGCACAATGAAATCGACCCCATGGCGGTCAAGAAGCGGCAGCACGACGCCAGGCTCCTGCAGTTCCGACCTGGTGACAACCGCTACGGGGACCCCAAGTCCGGAAGCCCTTTCAAGCACCTTTGCGCCCGCCTTGTTGCATACCGTAAGGACGATATTGATGTCTGGGGAATCCTTGAAATACCTTATGATATTCTCGCAGTTCGTACCGTTTCCGGAAGCGAAAATTGCCACATTAGTCATATTGAAACGCGATTTCCTTGCAAATTAACTGAAAAATCCATAATTTGTCAAGCGAACGGACAACAAATAGATTTTTACAATGCTCAGATTAGCCATTCAATCCAAGGGCCGGCTGAACGAGAAAAGCATACAATTGCTTTCCGATGCCGGAATAGCAGTCGACGAGGCGGCCCGCAAATTCCTCACTCCGGCTTCCAATTTCCCCGTTGAAGTCCTGATGCTCCGTGATGACGATATTCCACAGGCGGTGGCTACAGGTGCAGCGGACCTGGGTATAGTGGGCTACAACGAGGTCCTGGAGAAGGACATGGACGTTAAGGTTATCATGAAACTAGGATTCGGAGGCTGCAGGCTATCCCTCGCAGTTCCCCAGAATTCGGGATATGACAACCCGTCATGGTTTGACGGCAAGACGGTTGCCACCTCCTATCCCAACATCCTCCGCAAGCATTTCCAGGCCCTTGGCATCCATGCCGATATAAGGACGATAGCAGGCAGCGTGGAAATCGCGCCGACTGTCGGGATGGGCGACGCTATCTTCGACATAGTGTCCTCAGGAGCGACCCTGGTCACGAACGGACTGAAGGAGGTGGAACGGGTGGTGGAATCCGAGGCTGTGCTGATTTCTTCCGGAAGGCTCTCGAAAGAAAACCAGAAGATCCTCGAGCAGATTGAGTTCCGTTTCTCCTCAATAAAGGGAAGCAGGGGCAAAAGATATCTCCTGATGAACATACCTAACGGGAAAATCGAAGAAGCAATCAGCATCGTTCCCGCAATGAGGAGCCCCACGGTCCTTCCGCTTGCTCAGGAAGGCTGGTCGTCCCTCCATTCTGTCGTGGATGCCGACGTCCTGTGGGACAGGATTGAAAAACTCAAGAAAATCGGCGCTGAAGGCATTCTCGTCCTTTCCGTAGAGAAACTCGTACTATAGACAGTATCTTCCATGCGACTGTATATCAACCCGTCCCAGGACAAATGGGATACTATTTCCCGGCGCTCCCTCCCAGATGATTCCGACATCTCGGAGAGGGTTGGTTCCATCATTTCACAAGTCAGGGAAGACGGTGACAACGCCCTCATACGCCTTGCCCGAGAAATAGACGGAGTCGAGCTTTCAAGGCTGGAACTTACGGAAGCCGAGATTGAAGAAGCATGTTCCAAGGTGGACGGGACCCTGGTGCAGGCGATTTCCTCCGCAGTTGGGAACATAAAGGCATTCCATGAGGCACAGCTCCCAAAAACAGTTGAAATAGAGACTGCTCCTGGGGTCAAATGCATACAGAGGCCAGTTCCGATATCGAGGGTAGGGCTATATATCCCAGGTGGACGCGCTCCCCTGTTCTCGACCGTACTGATGCTTGGTATCCCTGCCATGGTTGCCGGATGCAAGGACGTTATCCTATGCACCCCTCCGTCTAAAGACGGCATCAAACCAGAAATAATCTACGCTGCAACAGTTTGCGGAATCAGGAGGATATTCGCAGCCGGAGGCGCCCAGGCCGTGGCTGCCATGGCTGTAGGCACCCGGTCCATCCCCCGGAGAGACAAGATCTTCGGGCCTGGCAACCGCTATGTCACGAAAGCCAAACAGTTGCTCAGCGTTTCAGACGTAGCTATCGACATGCCCGCAGGACCGTCGGAGGTGATGGTGATGGCAGACTCGACCGCCAATCCCGCATTCGTAGCTTCTGACCTCCTTTCCCAGGCAGAGCATGGCCCTGACAGTCAGGCGATCCTCCTTTGCAAAAGCGAGAGTTTCGCCGCCTCCGTCCGCGAGGAGATTGACAGGCAAAAACAAGTCCTTCCGCGAAGGGAAATTGTGGAACGATCCCTTGAAAACAGCTGCATGATCGTCTTTGATGACGACAGTTCCATGATCGGTTTCGCTAATTGCTATGCCCCTGAGCATCTCATCATTGCGATGAAAGATCCGTATGCAATTGCGGAAAACGTTACTTCCGCTGGCAGCGTCTTCCTCGGTAATTATTCTCCCGAAAGCGCCGGAGACTATGCTTCAGGCACCAATCATACCCTCCCCACCTCAGGATGGGCGAGGTCTTTCTCAGGGGTGAACATCGACAATTTCATGCGCAAGATGACCCTTCAGGAAATCACCAGGGAAGGGCTGGAATCCCTAAGCGGGACGATTACGGCAATGGCCGAGGCTGAAGGCTTGCAGGCCCATGCCAATGCCGTTTATATCAGAGTCAAAAACAACTGAAAATGAAAGAGATAGCATCTGTCCTCGCATTGGCCAGACAATGTATAAGGAATCTGGAGCCATATTCTACCGCCCGCGACGAATACTCTGGCGGAGAAATCGGCATATTCCTGGACGCCAATGAAAGTCCTTATGACAACGGGCTCAACCGCTATCCCGATCCCCACCAGAAGCTTCTGAAAGACAGGATCTCCTCCCTGAAGGGAATTCCCGTGGCAAACCTCTTCCTCGGAAACGGCAGCGACGAAGTCATTGACCTGTGCTACAGGGTATTCTGTACTCCGGGACAAGACAACGCCATCGTCATAGCCCCGAGTTACGGGATGTACAGCGTGGCAGCAGGAATGAACGACGTGGAACTGCGTACGGTCCAACTCAAGGAAGATTACTCCCTCGATACAGAAGCAATCCTCAGAGCCGCTGATTCCCGCTCCAAGCTACTGTTCCTCTGCTCCCCCAACAACCCCACAGGGAACTCTTTCCCTGCTTCGGAGATCCTCTCCCTGGCGGATCGTTTTCCCGGAATAGTCGTTCTGGACGAAGCCTATATAGATTTTTCTTCCTCTGCATCCCTTTCCGGCAAGATTTCAGAGTATCCCAACCTCATCATAATGCAGACCCTGTCGAAGGCCTGGGGGCTAGCGGGACTCAGGATCGGGCTGGCCATCGCCGCCCCTGAGATTGTCGGGCTGTTCTCCAAGGTAAAATATCCTTATAACATCAACGGGCCAGCACAGAAGACTGCCTTGGATATGATTTCCCCGCAAATCAAGGAGGCTCATGTAAAGGAGATCCTCTCAGAAAGGGCAAGGGTCATCGAGGCGGCATCCGCAAGTCCCGTTGTCAGGAAGGTTTTCCCAACTGACGCGAATTTCATACTGATGCGGGTTGACGACCCTGACGGCCTGTACAAAATCCTCACGGACAACGGTATAATAGTAAGAAACCGTTCAAGGGTCAAAGGTTGCGAAGGTTGTCTGAGGGTGACCATTGGAACACCGGCCGAGAATGACAGGCTTATTTCCATCCTGAAGGATCCCCTTTCACCGGAGGCCCTTCCCCCCGTCTTCATCCCTGGGGAAAGGCATGTGGTCATCTCACGGGAGACAAAGGAGACAAAAGTCAAGGTTGACCTCAATCTGGACGGCCAGGGAGGGAACTGCAGCATCGACACAGGTCTGAAATTCTTCGACCATATGCTGGAGCAGATTCCCCACCACGGAGGAATCTCGCTGGACATCAGGGCGGATGGGGACCTGGAAGTAGATGAACACCACACTGTTGAAGATGTCGGAATCGTCCTGGGAGAAGCGATATTCCGTGCCCTCGGATCGAAAGCCGGCATTGAAAGATACGGTTTTTTCGTCCTGCCGATGGATGAATGCGAAGCCATGGTGCTCATCGACCTCGGAGGAAGGATAGATTTCAAATGGGACGTGGAATTCACGAGAGAATATGTAGGCGACGTTCCTACGGAGATGTTCCGCCATTTCTTCCAGTCCGTCTGCAACGGAGCCAAATGCAATCTCCACATCAAGGCGACAGGAGAGAATAACCACCACAAAGCGGAGGCCGTCTTCAAGGCATTCGCAAGAGCTTTGAGGATGGCTGTGTCCAGGAGCCGTTTCCCTTATGAACTACCATCCAGCAAAGGCCTCCTCTAACATAAAGCCCCGCTTTAAATGATTGCCATAATAGACTATAATACAGGAAATCTGAAATCTATAGAAAACGCACTGGGGCGACTGGGGGCGGAGTATGATGTAACCTGCGATGAGATGGTCATACGCTCCGCAGACAGGGTGCTCTTACCCGGTGTCGGGGAAGCATCATCAGCGATGGAGAATCTCCGTCGGACCGGACTTGACAAGGTGATTCCAACTCTCTCAGTTCCCGTCCTGGGAATCTGCATAGGCATGCAGCTGATGTGCCTGCACAGCGACGAGGGCGATGTGGACGGGTTGGGCGTTTTCCACAGCCGCGTGCGCAGGTTCTCTCCCGAAGACTCTTCGCCGGAAGAACGGATCAAGATTCCTCATGTCGGCTGGAACAGCGTCTCAGCCGCAGCCTCTCCCCTATTCCGCGGAATCCCGGACGGAGCCTGGTTCTATTATGTCCATTCATTTTATGCCGAGACCTGTGCTGACACGATTGCATCCACGACATACGGCAAAAGGGATTTCAGCGCTTCACTGCGCCGCGGTAATTTTTTCGGGGT
>Ga0256404_1007185_pt1 | contig 17812 bp, 13 predicted proteins | sample RumenRJG_01DNA_FD_185990 | JGI IMG/M metagenome (GOLD analysis project Ga0256404, IMG submission 185990) | Bovine rumen microbial communities from Lethbridge, Alberta, Canada - RJG_01 | ecosystem: Host-associated > Mammals > Digestive system > Stomach > Rumen | place: Canada: Alberta | collected...
GGACCCGATCCTGTTCTACAGGAACGTGTGCGGCAACGTGGACGATGTGTACGCAAGGAGTGAGATCGACTCCCAGTTAAAGACAGAGCTCCTGACGGCGCTCCAGCCGGCCTTCGCGAAGATCTCTGAGATGGGCATCCGCTACAGCGCGGTCCCCGCCCACACCGCGGAGCTGGCTTTGGCACTGAACCAGGTGCTCTCAGACAAGTGGGAGAAGACCTACGGCATCCGGATCGCAAGCTTTGGCATCAGCTCCATGAAGGCCTCGGAAGAGGACGAAAAGATGATCAAGGACCTGCAGCGCGCTGCGGTCCTCCGCAATCCCACGATGGCGGCGGCGACCCTGACCTCTGCCCAGGCGCAGGCGATGCAGGATGCGGCCAGGAACACCGCCGCCGGCCCGATGATGGCCTTTGCGGGCATGAATGCAGCCCAGAGTGCGGGCGGTGTGAACGCGGGACAGCTGTACTCGATGGGAGCGCAGCAGCAAAGTGCTGCGCAGCAACAGAGTACTGTGCCGCAGGGGTTCTGGACCTGCCCTTCCTGCGGGCAGGAGGGAAACACCGGAAAGTTCTGCGCGGGCTGCGGCAGTCCCCGTCCCCAGCCGAAGATGACAGGCCCCTGGACCTGCCCTTCCTGCGGGCAGCAGGGAAACACCGGGAATTTCTGCACGGGATGCGGTGCCAAAAGGCCCTGAGACAGCGCCGAAGGAGGTACGGACATGTCAGAGCAGGCAACCAGCTACACCTGTCCGAACTGCGGCGGCTCGATGCACTACGACGCCGCCCTGGGAAAGCTAAAGTGTGACTACTGCGACAGCGTCTTCTCCGTGGAGGAGGTGAAAAAGGCCTTTGCGGAGAAGAATCAAAAGGGTGAGGAGCAGGGAGCCAAAAGGGCACAGAGCGCTGAGAAAGAGGACTGGGGCGGGAACGTCCGGACCTTCCACTGCCCGAACTGCGGCGCGGAGCTCGTCACGGATGAGACGACGGTCTCCATGACCTGCCCCTACTGCGGCAATCCCGCCGTGCTCGCCGGAAAGTTTGCAGATGTCAGAAAGCCGGACTATGTGATCCCCTTCCGGATCCAGAAGGAGCAGGCGGTAGAGAAACTGAAGCAGTACTACCGGGATAAGAAGCTCCTGCCCGGTTCCTTTGCCAGGGACAACCAGGTGAAGAAGATCCAGGGCGTCTACGTCCCCTACTGGCTCTTTTCCGGGAGTGTGTACGCGGATGTCGCCTTTGAGGGAACCAACAGTGAGACCCACCGGGAGGGGGACTTTGAGGTGACAAGGACCCGGCACTACGACGTGCGAAGGGCGGGAACCGTCGCCTTCTCAAGGATCCCCGCGGACGGCTCCACCAGGATGGCGGATGATCTGATGGACTCCGTGGAGCCCTATGACTACGGGAAGCTCTGCCCCTTTGCCTACGAGTACCTGCCGGGGTATGCGGCGGATAAATACGACGTGGAGGCAAAGGACTGCGAAGCGCGTGCGGACATGCGCGCGGCAAACACCGCCGTGGAGGCGATGCGGAGCACCGTCACCGGATATGGGGCTGTCGCGGAGCGGGGCCGGCGCACCACGGTACACCGGGAAAAGACGGAGTATGCCATGATGCCCGTCTGGATGCTCCACACGAAGTGGAACGGGAAGGACTTCTGCTTTGCGATGAACGGGGAGACGGGAAAGATGACGGGAAACCTCCCGGTCTCCCCCGGCAGGGCAGCGGCCTGGTTTGCGGGTATTATGGCGGTCTGGGCAGTCCTCCTTCTCCTTGTCCTCTCCCTGATAGACGGGGAGGTGACAACGGGGAATCTTCTGATCGCCCTCCTCTGCGGCGGTGTCGCCGCCACTGTCACGATCGGCGCGATGGTTCGGCAGATGAAGCCGGTGCAGACGGCAACCCGGGCGGCGGGGTATGTCCGGGAGGGGGGCGTACGGCTCGAAGTCTCCCAGGACCGCTACACCCACACGACGGAGACCAGAATCCGGGTGGAGAGCCCGGACCGGGAGGGCCCCCATGGGGGAGGTCCGGGAGGACCCGGTGGCCCCGGCGGACACCGGAGATAAGAATGTTTCTGCGAGGGGGCTTCCCCTTGCAGAAGCATTTTTTTGCGACCGGAAATGGGGTTATCAGAAAGAAAACGAACGGATGTTTGAAAGCACCCACACACTATGATATACTGAACCTCTGCACGCAGCCCGGGGAGTGCCCGGGCCTATGGGAGGACCTATGGATCACTTTGAACTGCACTCAGAATATCAGCCCACCGGCGACCAGCCCGCGGCGATTGAAACGCTGGTAAAGGGCTTTCAGGAGGGAAATCAGTTTGAGACGCTCCTCGGCGTCACGGGCTCCGGCAAGACCTTCACGATGGCAAACGTGATTCAGGCCCTGAACCGCCCGACGCTGATCATCTCCCACAACAAGACGCTGGCGGGACAGCTCTACGGCGAGATGAAGGAGTTCTTCCCGGACAACGCGGTGGAGTACTTCGTCTCCTACTATGACTACTACCAGCCCGAGGCCTACGTGCCCCAGACGGACACCTACATCGCAAAGGACTCGGCAATCAACGACGAGATCGACAAGCTCCGCCTCTCCGCAACGGCCTCCCTCTCCGAGCGGCGGGACGTCATCGTCGTCGCCTCCGTGTCCTGCATCTACGGTCTGGGCTCCCCGGACGAATTCAAGGGCATGTCCATCTCGCTTCGCCCCGGCATGACAAAGGACCGGGACGAGACCATCAAGGAGCTGATCGCAATCCAGTACAAGCGCAACGACCAGAACCTGGAGCGCTGCTGCTTCCGGGTGCGCGGGGACACCATCGAGATCTATCCAGCCCAGGGCTCGGACTACCTGATCCGGGTGGAGTTCTTCGGCGATGAGATCGACCGGATCACCGAGGTGGAGATGCTCACGGGCAGGGTCCATGCAGAGCTGCGGCATGTGATGATCTACCCCGCCTCCCACTACGTGGTCCCGCAGGAGAAGATCAACCTGGCCTGCGACAACATCGAGAAGGAACTGGAGGAGCGGATCAGGTATTTCAAGGGCGAGGACAAGCTCCTGGAGGCACAGCGCATCTCGGAGCGCACGAACTTTGACATCGAGATGATGCGGGAGACCGGCTTCTGCTCCGGCATCGAGAACTACTCCCGGCACCTGAACTTCATGCCGCCGGGGGCGGAGCCCTTAACGCTCATGGACTTCTTCCCGAAGGATTTCCTGATCATCGTGGATGAGAGCCACATGACGATCCCCCAGATCGGCGCCATGTACCACGGGGACAGAAACCGCAAGCAGACGCTGGTGGACTACGGCTTCCGCCTTCCCTCCGCCCTGGACAACCGGCCGCTGAAGTTTGAGGAGTTCGAGCAGAAGATCGACCAGATGCTGTTTGTCTCCGCAACGCCAGGCCCCTATGAGCGGGATCATGAGCTCCTTAGGGCAGAGCAGGTGATCCGGCCCACCGGCCTTCTCGATCCCGAGATTTCCGTGCGGCCGACCGAAGGGCAGATCGACGATCTCATCTCCGAGATCCGGAAGGAGACCGCAAAGAAGAACAAGGTCCTTGTTACCACGCTGACGAAGAAGATGGCGGAGGACCTGACGGACTACCTGGCAGAGGCCGGCATCCGGGTCAAGTACCTGCACTCGGACATCGACACCCTCGAGCGGTCCGAGATCATACGGGACATGCGCCTTGATGTCTTCGACGTTCTCGTCGGCATCAACCTCCTGCGGGAGGGCCTCGACATCCCGGAGATCGCTCTCGTCGCGATCCTCGATGCGGACAAGGAGGGCTTCCTTCGCTCAGAGACCGCGTTGATTCAGACGATCGGGCGCGCCGCCAGAAACAGCGAGGGCCATGTCATCATGTATGCGGACGCTGTCACCGACAGCATGCAGCGGGCCATCGATGAGACGAACCGAAGAAGGAAGATCCAGCAGGCCTACAATGAGGCGCACCACATCACGCCGACGACGATCAAAAAGGCGGTCCGGGACCTGATCTCCATCTCGAAGGAGGTCACGGAGAAGGAGACGGCCTTCGAGAAGGACCCGGAGTCCATGTCGAAGCAGGAGCTGGACGAGCTCATCGCCAAGGTTGAGAAGCAGATGAAGAAGGCCGCGGCAAACCTGGACTTCGAGAGCGCCGCGCAGCTGCGTGACCGCATGGTGGAACTGAAAAAGCATGCCCTGGACCTTGAGAACCAGGGAGAAAACTGATCAGCGATCAATAGAAGGAGCAAAACGTTGGCAGTAAAGATGACTGCGCCGGACAGATGGCCGGCACTGGCAAAAGAGGAGGAGCGGGCGCAGAGCCTTCGGCGGGCGGACGCCCCGTTCCGGGAGCACGTGGGGGAGGCGGACTGCATCCGCATCCGCGGCGCAAAGGAGCACAACTTAAAAGACGTCTCGGTGGACATCCCGAGAAACCGCCTCGTTGTGCTGACGGGCCTTTCCGGCTCCGGCAAGTCCAGTCTTGCCTTTGACACGATCTATGCGGAGGGGCAGCGGCGGTACATGGAGTCCCTGTCCTCCTACGCGCGGCAGTTTCTGGGACAGATGGAAAAGCCCGACGTGGAGAGCATTGAGGGTCTCTCCCCCGCGATCTCCATCGACCAGAAGTCCACGAACCGGAACCCCCGCTCCACGGTGGGCACGGTGACGGAGATCTACGACTACTTCCGTCTCCTCTATGCGAGGATCGGCATTCCCCACTGCCCCAACTGCGGCAGGGAAATCGCAAAGCAGACCGTGGACCAGATGGTGGACCGGATCAGGAAGCTCCCCGAGGGCACGAAGATCCTTGTCCTGGCTCCGGTCGTGCGCGGCAAGAAGGGCCGCCACGAGAAGGTGCTGGAGCGGGCAAGAAGGGCCGGGTACGTGCGCGTGCGGGTTGACGGAAACCAGTACGACCTCTCCGAGGAGATCAGCCTTGACAAGAACGTAAAGCACAGCATTGAGATCATCGTGGACCGCCTTGTGGTTAGGGAGTCCATGGACCGGCGGCTTTCTGACTCCCTCGAGAATGCGCTAAAGCTCGCAGAGGGCCTCGCCCAGGTGCAGGTGGTCGACGGGGAGCTCCTGCAGTTCTCCCAGAACTTTGCCTGCCCCGACTGCGGCATCTCCATTCCCGAGATTGAGCCCAGGAGCTTCTCCTTCAACAACCCCTTCGGCGCCTGCCCCGAGTGCGCGGGCATCGGCTACAAGATGGAGTTCGACAAGGACCTGATCATCCCGGACAAGACGCGCTCCATCAACCAGGGCGCCATCGCCGTCATCGGCTGGCAGAGCTGCATGAAGGAGGGAAGCTGGTCCAACGCCCTGCTCCAGGGCCTGTCAGAGAAGTACCACTTCAGCCTCGACACCCCTTGGAAGGATCTGCCTGGGGAGGTGACGGACGTCCTCCTCTATGGCTCGCCGGAGGAGTTCGACATCCTCTACAAGAGCCAGACCTCGGTCGCAAAGACGAGGTACCGGATCACCTTTGAGGGACTTCTTGAGAACACAAACCGCAGGTACCGGGAGACCGGCGGGGAGAGAACGCGCCAGGAGTATGAGCAGTTCATGCGCATCTCCCCCTGCAAGAGCTGCGGCGGTAAGCGCCTCCGGAAGGAGTCGCTTGCGGTCACGGTAGGCGGCAAAAACATCTACGACGTGACCTGCCTCTCCATCAGAAAGCTCCTGGACTTCCTGAATGGCCTTTCGCTTTCCGAGCAGCAGCAGTTCATTGGCGAGCAGATCCTGAAGGAGATCCGAAACCGCGTGACCTTCCTTGTCAACGTGGGTCTTGAGTACCTGACCCTCGCCCGGGCGACGGCAACGCTCTCCGGCGGCGAGGCGCAGCGCATCCGCCTTGCCACCCAGATCGGCTCCGGCCTTGTCGGCGTCTGCTACATCCTGGATGAGCCGTCCATCGGCCTCCACCAGCGGGACAACGACAAGCTCCTCGACACGTTGAAGAGCCTTCGGGACCTGCAGAACACCGTGATCGTCGTTGAGCACGACGAGGACACGATGCGGGCCGCGGACTACATCGTGGACGTGGGGCCTGGTGCCGGCTCCCACGGCGGCGAGATCGTGGCGACGGGCACCGCAGAGGAGATTATGACAAATCCGAACTCCGTGACGGGCGCCTATCTCTCCGGGAGAAAGTTCATCCCTGTGCCGGAAAAGCGCAGAACCCCGTCCGGGTGGCTCACGGTGCACGGCGCCGCGATGAACAACTTAAAGCACATCGATGTGAAGTTCCCGCTCGGTGTCCTGTGCCTTGTCACCGGCGTCTCCGGCTCCGGAAAGAGCTCCCTCGTCAACGAGATCCTCTACAAGCAGCTCGCCCATGACTTAAACCGCGCAAGGACTGCGGCAGGGCCCAACGACGGGATCGAGGGAACAGAACAGCTCGACAAGGTCATCAACATCGACCAGTCCCCGATCGGAAGGACGCCCCGCTCGAACCCGGCGACCTACACCGGGGTCTTCGACCTGATCCGTGACCTGTTCGCCGGGACGCCGGACGCAAAGGCGCGGGGCTACACCAAGGGGCGGTTCTCCTTCAACGTCAAGGGCGGCCGGTGCGAGGCCTGCGGGGGCGACGGCATCATCAAGATCGAGATGCACTTCCTTCCGGACGTCTACGTCCCCTGCGAGGTCTGCCATGGCCATCGCTACAACCGGGAGACCCTTGAGGTGAAGTACAAGGGAAAGAGCATCTTTGACGTGCTGGACATGACCGTCGAGGAGGCGGTGCACTTCTTCGAGAACGTCCCCGCCATTCGGGACCGCATCCAGACGCTCTACGACGTGGGCCTTGGCTATGTCAAGCTGGGGCAGCCCAGCACCGAACTCTCCGGAGGTGAGGCGCAGCGCATCAAGCTCGCGGCAGAGCTCTCGCGGCGCAGCACCGGCAAGACGATTTACATCCTGGATGAGCCCACGACAGGCCTCCACTTCGAGGACGTGAACAAGCTGATCCAGATCCTGCAGAAGCTCGTCGATGCGGGCAACTCCGTCGTCGTCATCGAGCACAACCTGGACGTGATCAAGACGGCAGACTACATCATCGACATGGGCCCGGAGGGGGGCGACGGCGGCGGCACGGTCGTTGCGGCCGGCACCCCGGAGGAGATCGCACAGAACCACGCCTCCTACACGGGCTACTACGTGAACCGCATGCTGGAGAAGGACAGGGCGCGCAGAAACGGATAAGCCGGTGCAGACGCATTTCGACGGAATTTTTTTGAAAAATCTGCCGCCGCATTCTTGTGACTTTAGCCGTGTGAGGCTTCACATGCATGCGGGGTTAGACTATACTGATATCGTGGCTGTGCCCCGGCACGGCTGCGGTATTTTCTGTAGCTTTTTTTGTGAAGAGGGCGTATGCAGCATTCAGATATCGGAATTGATCTCGGTACGGCCAGCGTGCTGGTCTACATCAGGGGAAGAGGTGTGGTGCTGAAGGAGCCCTCCGTGGTTGCCTTCGACCGGGACACCAACAAGATCATGGCGATCGGCGAGGACGCAAGGCTCATGCTGGGGAGGACCCCAGGCAACATCGTTGCCGTGCGGCCCCTGCGCCAGGGCGTCATCTCGGACTATACCGTGACGGAAAAGATGATGAAGTACTTCATCCAGAAGGCCATCGGGCGCAGGACGTTCCGCAAGCCCCGCATCGCGGTCTGCGTTCCGTCCCAGGTGACGGAGGTGGAGAAGAAGGCCGTGGAGGACGCCACCTTCCAGGCGGGCGCCAGGGAGGTCTTCATCATCGAGGAGCCCATCGCGGCCGCCATCGGCGCGGGCATCGACATCACGAAGCCCTGCGGAAACATGGTGGTCGACATCGGCGGCGGCACGACGGACATCGCCGTGATCTCCCTCGGGGGAACCGTGGTGTCCACGTCCATCAAGGTCGCGGGGGATGACTTCGACGATGCCATCGTCCGGTACATGCGCCGCAAGTACAACCTCCTCGTCGGAGAGCGCACCGCAGAGGACATCAAGATCCGGGTCGGCAGCTGCTATCCGAGGGCGGAAGACCAGTTCGTGGAGGTCCGGGGCAGAAACCTGGTAACAGGCCTTCCCAGGACCATCAAGGTAGGCTCGTCGGAGACCGAGGAGGCCCTCCGGGAGCCGACAAACCAGATTGTGGAGGCCGTGCACAGCGTGCTCGAGAAGACGCCGCCGGAGCTGGCAGCGGACATCGCGGACCGGGGCATTGTCCTGACGGGCGGCGGGTCCCTGTTAAACGGCCTCGAGGAGCTCATCACGGCCAAGACCGGCATCAGCGCCGTGACGGCGGAGGATCCCCTGACCGCGGTGGCGGTGGGAACCGGGCGGTACGTGGAGTACATCTCTGGTGCCACCGGCATCGATGTATCATAAATACATGCCAAAGCGGCAGGACCTGCATCCCCTGGGAACAGGCCCTGCCTTTTTGCAGGAGAAGGGTTTTGGAAGAGACGCGAAGCGGATACGTGGAAGAGGTCACGTACCGGAATGAAGAAAACAGGTACACGGTGTTTGTCCTCTCCACAGAGGAGGGGGAGAAGCTGACCTGCGTGGGCTTTCCCGGGCAGATCCATGCGGGGGATCCCTGCACGGTGACGGGGACGATCCTTGAGCACCCGGTCTACGGGCGGCAGCTCAGGCTCACCTCCTTTGCCTTCCGGGAGCCGGAGGGGAGCGAGGCCACCCTGCGGTACCTGGGGAGCGGTGCCATCCGGGGGATCGGACCGGCACTCGCCAGGCGGATCGTTGCGGCCTTCGGGGACGACACGATGCGGATCCTCGACGAAGAGCCGGAGCGCCTTGCGGAGATCCGGGGCATCAGCGAGCGGGGCGCAAGGGAGATTGCAGGCCGCCTCGAGAGCCAGAAGGACGAGCGCGCCGCCATGGTGTACCTGGCGCGGTACGGCATCGGCGGCGCACAGGCGCAGAAGATCTGGGACGCCTACGGGATGAACCTCTATGAAGTCCTGAAGGAGAATCCCTACCGCCTCGCGGAGGACATCCAGGGCATCGGATTCCTGCGTGCCGACGAGATCGCGCGGCGCATGGGCGTGCGCCCGGACTCGGAGTACCGGGAGCGGAGCGGCATTCTCTACACGCTGAAGGAGTCCATCGTGCAGGGCAACACCTGTATGGGGCGGGAGACCCTCCTTGCCCGCGCGGCAGAGCTTCTGCAGGCGGACAAAGAGGAGCTCTCGATCCAGCTCGACAACCTTGCCATGGACCGGAAGGTCTCCATCCGGGAGAAGGAGGAAGGCGTTTTTGTCTTTCTCATGCGCGTCTGGCAGGCGGAAGGGGCAGTGGCAAGGCTCCTTTTGGACCTGGATGCCGCTGGCGCAGGCGGCATGAAGCAAGAGACCGTCGAGGAGCGCATCCGGCAGATGGAAGAGGAGGAGAAGATCCGGCTCGACGACCTGCAGAAGGAGGCGGTCCGGATGGCGGCAGCAGGGGGCGTGATGCTCCTCACCGGAGGCCCCGGCACCGGAAAGACCACAACGATCAATGCGATCATCCGCTGCTTTGACGGGGAGGAGAAACCGGTCCTCCTCGCCGCCCCGACGGGGCGCGCCGCAAAGCGCATGGCGGAGGCGACGGGGCGGGAGGCAAAGACGATCCACCGGCTCCTCGAGTACCATGCGGCGGACCCGGACAGTGAGGCGGTCAGCGCGTTTGCCTTCGAGAAGGACAAAGACCACCCCCTGGAGGCCTCTGCCATCATCATCGATGAGATGTCCATGGTGGACCTGTGGCTGTTCCAGTCACTTCTCTCCGCGATCAGCCCGGGCACGCACCTGATCCTCGTCGGAGACGCCAACCAGCTCCCCTCTGTGGGGCCGGGCAGCATCCTGCAGGACCTTCTGGAGTCCAAAGCCTTCCGCCACGTGACCCTGACCAAGATCTTCCGGCAGGCTGCGACCAGTGACATCGTCCTCAACGCCCACCGGATCCTGGACGGAAAGCCCATGGTGCTGGACAATAAGAGCAGCGACTTCTTCTTCCTGCCAAGGTCCGACCCGAAGGTCATCTGCAAGCATCTCGTGGTCCTGATGACCCAAAAGCTCCCGCCTTATGTGCACGCAAAGCCGGGCGATATCCAGGTACTGACGCCGATGAAGAAGGGGCCCCTCGGCGCCATCTCGCTGAACCGGGCACTGCAGAGCGTCCTGAACCCGCGGGATCCCGGGAGGGCGGAGCACGAGGCCCATGACACCATCTTCCGGGAGGGAGACCGGGTCATGCAGATGCACAACAACTACCAGCTCGCCTGGGAGGTACGCGGGAACTTCGGCATGGCGATCGAGCGGGGCGCCGGCATCTTCAACGGCGACTTCGGCGTGCTGCAGCACATCGACAGCGAACAGAAGCTGATGACGATTCTCTTTGATGAGAACCACACGGTGGAATACCCCTTTGAGGACCTGGACGACCTGGAACTTGCCTATGCGGTTACGGTGCACAAGTCCCAGGGCTCGGAGTACCCGGCGGTGCTCCTGCCGGTTCTCGGGGGACCGAAGAACCTCCTCTCCCGCAACCTCCTCTACACCGCGGTGACGAGGGCAAAGAAGTGCGTGGTGCTCATCGGGAGTGAGAAGGCCTTCCGTGACATGGAGGCAAACACCGCGGAGAACCGGCGCCTGACCGGATTAAAGGACAGAATTCATGACATCCAGCAAGCTTCTCAATACGGCGCAGGATCTCCTCTTCCCGAGGAGATGCCCGATCTGTGACCGGCCGGTACGCCCGTTTACGTCCCTCATCTGTGAACCCTGCGGGGCAGTGCCGCAGGCACTTTCGCAGGAGGAATGCCTTGCCGTGATCGGGGAGGCATCCCACCCGTTTGTGAGGGGGACCGGGGCCTTTGCCTACCGGAGCCTTGCGCCCTCGATCTATCGGTTCAAGTTTGAGGGGCGGGAGGAGTATGCAGACTGGTACGGGGGAAGGATGGCCCTTGCCATGGAGCGGGTACTCGCTCCGCCGAGGGAGACCCTCCTTGTCCCGGTGCCCATCGCCGCGGGCAGGATGCGGGAGCGGGGGTACAACCAGTCGGCCCTCCTTGCAAGAAAGATCGCAGCGCGGACCGGCCTCTCTCTCAGCGAGACCAGTCTGTTCCGCGTCCGGGAGACGCCGCCCCTTCGCCTTCTCAGCCCTGAGGAACGCCGAAAAAATGTGGCCGGCGCTTTCCATGCCCTGCCGGATGATGTAAAATCAAGATTGATTATGCTCATTGACGATATCTATACAACGGGGGCCACCATGGACGCCTGCGCCCGGGAACTGCTGGATGCGGGAGCCCGGGAGGTGTGGTTCACGGTACTGGCGATGGGAGCGCCCAAAAGATATGATCAACGAATCCCGCGTCAGACTGATGACCGGTCTGGCGGTATATGAAGCCCGGGAGGGAAACCTGGATGAGCGCATCGGCAGTCACTTCCGCGGGGACTACATCGGCGGACAGATGCTGACCTCCTTTGTCTGCGCCACCCTGGCCTTCCTGCTGGGGGGCCTTGCCCTCTGTTTCTATCACTTTGAGGAGCTGATGCTCGCCATCTACAGCATGGATCTGACCCAGGTGGCAGTGCGCTTTGTGGTCAGCTACCTGCTCTTTCTCCTCGCCTTTCTGCTCATTACCTACTTTGTGTACTCCTATCGCTACAACCGGGCAAAAACCCGGCTGGAATGGTACTACCGGGAGCTCAAGCGCCTCTCCGGCACCTACCGCAGGGAGCAGGAGTACTGAGGAAGCCCTATGAACAACTTACTTGAAATCCGGGACCGGATCATCTCTGTCTACACGCAGTACGAGAACTTCTTTGTCCCCGCATTCCGCTTCCTGGTCTCCTTCCTCTCGCTCCTGTACATCAGCAGCCGGATCGGATACCAGGAGGTCCTCACGGGCGCCCTGCCCTCTCTTTTGATCGCCCTGATCTGCACCCTGGTCCCAGCCTCCGCTGCGGCGGTCATTCTGGGCCTCGTGATGATCATCCAGCTGTTCTCCCTCGCTCTGGAGGCGGGCCTTGTGGCACTGATCCTGTTTCTGGTCCTGTGCCTTCTGTACTTCCGTTTCTCACCGAAGGATGCGATGCTGATCGTCATGAGCCCCGTGTGCCATGCGATCGGCATCCCCTACGTGCTCCCGATTGCAGGGGGTCTTGTCTACGGACCGGTGTCCGCGGTGGCCTCTGCCATCGGCGTCATCATGGTCAGCTTCATGAACTTTGTCCATGACAACGAGACCACGATCGGCACGACGGGAGGAGACGAGGATGCGGTGACAAAGTTCCGGTTTGTCGTCGACGGCATCGCCCAGAACCGGACGATGATCGTGACGGCTGCCGCAGTGGCACTTGTTGCCGTTGTGGTCTATGCGGTGCGGCGTCTCCGGATCCGCTATGCCTGGTACATCGCCGTGCTCGCCGGTGCCGTCGTGGAGCTCATTGTGCTCCTTGTCGGCGACATGCTCTATGCCATCAGCATCAGCATCGGCGCTGCATTCCTGGGGGTTGCTCTCTCCGCCCTCATCGGCTGCGGAATCACGTTTTTCCTGTTCAACCTGGACTACACGCGCATTGAGAACGTGCAGTTTGAGGATGACGACTACTATTACTATGTAAAAGCTGTGCCGAAGAACGTCTACATCGCGCCGCGGCGCACCGTCAAGAAGATCAACACCTCCCGCCACATCCGGGGCGGGGCGGACGCAGAGGACGGCGCCTTCGGGACCTTTGCAGAACCCGGCGCGGAGGATGCCACGACCGGCACATGGGATAGAAACGAATGAATCTGATTCGCAGTTCGCTGACATCATATATCCAGCAGCTCCATACACCGAGCATCCGGTGGACAGACATCGTTGAGATCCTGATCATCGCATTCCTGATCTACCACATCATCATGTGGGTGAAGAACACGAGGGCCTATGCCCTCCTGAAGGGCGTGCTGGTGATCATCGTCTTCGTGATTCTGGCCGCCCTCTTCAACATGACCACAATTCTGTGGATCGTGCAGAACGTCACCAGCATTGCGGTGATCGCGATCATCGTCATCCTTCAGCCGGAGCTGCGCAGCGCCATGGAGGAGCTGGGCTCCAAGAACATCCTGAGTTCCCTGTTTCAGATCTCCTCGACCCGCCGGCAGGGCGGGCGCTTCTCCGACCACACGGTTAATGAGCTCGTCCGGGCCTGTACGGCCATGGCGAAGGTCAAGACCGGCGCCCTCATCGTCATCGAGCAGGACACCCCGCTGCAGGAGTACGAGCGCACGGGCATCGACATCGACGCGGTGCTCTCGAGCCAGCTCCTCATCAACATCTTTGAGAAGAATACGCCGCTCCACGACGGCGCGGTGATTGTCCGCGGGGATCGGGTCGTCTCCGCCACCTGCTACCTGCCCCTGTCTGACAACAAACTGGACAAGGACCTGGGCACACGCCACCGGGCCGGCGTCGGCATCTCCGAGGTCTCGGACTCCCTGACCCTGATCGTGTCCGAGGAGACCGGACAGATCTCCATTGCCTACAAGGGAAAGCTTGCGCGGGATGTGAGCGCGGACGAGCTGCGTGCGCGGCTGGTGCGCCTGCAGAACAAGACCTTACCGGAGGACAAGCACGGCGTCATCATGCCGTGGAAAGGCAAGGAGAAGGATGAAGAATAACAAACCGCATTTCTTCCAGAACATCGGCCTCCGGATCCTGTCCCTGGTGCTCGCCGTCATCCTGTGGGTGGTGGTCAACAACGTCAATGACCCGATCGGGCAGATGACGATCTCCAACCTGACCGTGCGGCTTCTGCACACGAATGAGATCACGGATGACGGAAAGGTCTACACCGTTCTCGACTCCACGGACACCGTACCGGTGGTCACCGTGCGGGCGAGCCGCTCCATCATCGACTCCCTCGATTCCTCCAACATCGTGGCAACAGCGGATGTGGAGGACATGACGGACGACGGACAGATCAAGATCAACTATTACTCCACAAAGTACGACAGTGAGATCACCTCGATCACGGGCAGCATTCAGTACGTGCACCTGTCCGTGGAGGATAAGAGCACCTCGTCCTTTGTCCTGAAGACCAGCACCTCCGGGGATGTGGCGGACGGCTATCAGGTTGCATCCATCACGCCGGAGCAGAACCAGATCCGGGTCTCCGGGCCCCAGTCCGTCGTGGAGAGCATCGAGTCGGCGACGGCAAACGTGGATGTCTCCGGCGCAACCGGCAACATCTCCACCTACTCCGACATCCGGCTCCTGGACGCGGACGGCAATCAGGTGGACACGTCGAACCTGACGATGAACATCACGAGCGTCAAGATCTCCGTGACCGTGAACCCGATCTCCTCCGTGCCGATCATTGCCCAGTACACGGGGAGCCCTGCAGACGGATACATGCTCTCGGGAGTCCTCACGATTGATCCGGACACCGTGGAGCTCTCCGGCAAGTCGACGGTGCTCTCCACGGTGCAGAGCATCGTGATCCCCGCCGGCGTCATCGACATCAGCGGCAGGACGGAGACCTTCACGACGACGGTGGACATCACGCCGTACCTGCCGGATGGCACGTCCTTTGCGGACGAGGACTTTGACGGCAACGTCACGGTCACGATCGGCATCGAGGCCGGCGAGAACGTGCGCGTCACAGACAACATCTCCGACATCTCGCTGGCGAATGTTCCGGAGGGGTACAGCGCCCAGATCCTGTCGGCAAGCGACGGGTTCGCGACGAGCACCCAGAGCGTGACGTTTACCTTCAGCACGCTCTCCAGCGATGCCTCCAGTGTCCAGGCGGCGGAGCTCAATCCCACGGTGGATGTGGGGGCGCTCCTTGAGAACGTCGGCAGCAGCGACTACAGCGGCATCTACACGGCGACAGTCGACATCTCGGAGCCCGACAATGCGACACTCCTTGACAAGGTGACCGCACGGGTTCAGATCACAAAGAACAGCTCGGATTCCGAGTAGAAAAGAGCAAGAAGGAGAGAAAATACCAATGAGCAGAATGTTTGGGACGGACGGCGTCCGGGGCGTAGCAAACCGGGAGCTGACACCGATGCTGGCCATGCAGCTGGGCATGGCGGGGGCATATGTGCTCTCAAAGGATGCAGACCACCGGCCGGTGATCCTCGTGGGGTGCGACACGCGCCGCTCCGGGGACATGCTGGCCAATGCGATCATGGCGGGCGCCTGTGCCGTCGGCGCAGACGTGATCTACCTCGGCATTCTTCCGACGCCGGCAGTGGCGTTCCTGGCCAAAAAGCACGGCGCGGATGCGGGAGTCGTGATCTCCGCCTCCCACAACCCGATGGAGTTCAACGGGATCAAGTTCTTTGACGGGCACGGGTTCAAGCTCCCGGACGAGAAGGAGGATGAGATCCAGGCGGAGATCGAGTCCGGCATGAAGGACATCACCTTCCCGACGGGCGAGGGCGTAGGCCGTGTGACCTATGCGCTCGATGCCTGGAAGGAGTACGTGGACCACGCACTGGAGCTCGTGCCGGTGCGGCTCACGGGCTTTACCTTTGTGGTGGATACCGCGGAGGGTGCCTCCTATAAGACCAACATCGAGGCCCTGGAGCGCCTCGGTGCAAAGGTCATCCCGATCCACAACCATCCGAACGGGATCAACATCAACAGGAACTGCGGCTCCACCCACCTGGAGGAGCTGAAGGAGAGGGTTGCCGCCGAGCACGCTGATGCGGGCTTTGCCTTTGACGGCGATGCGGACCGGTTTCTCGCCGTGGACGAAAAGGGCGAGGAGGTCAACGGCGACACGATCATGGCCATCGTCGCCGGCCGCATGAAGGAGAAGGGAACCCTCCGGAAGAATTCGATCGTCGTCACGGTCATGTCGAACCTCGGCCTGTTTGTCTTTGGGGAGGAGAACGGCATCCACATCGAGAAGACGAAGGTCGGTGACCGGTACGTCCTCGAGAGAATGCGGGAGATGGGCGCCAACATCGGCGGCGAGCAGTCGGGACACATCATCCTGCTTGACGAGAACACAACGGGAGACGGCCTGCTCTCCTGCCTGCACCTGGCAAAGGCGATGGCGGAGACGGGAAAGCCCCTCTCGGCGCTTGCCAGTGTCTGCCGGATGTACCCGCAGGCGCTTGTCAACGCGCATGTGGACAACACGAAGAAAGAGCACTATAGCGAGTACCCGGAGATCACCTCCCGGATCGAGGCACTCGAGCAGGAGTTTGCCGGGAAGGGCAGAGTTCTCATCCGTCCCTCCGGAACGGAGCCTCTGGTGCGCGTCATGATCGAGGGCGAGGACCAGGCAGCCATCCAAAAGAAGGCAGAGGAGCTTGCGGACTTCATCGAGAAGACAATGTCATAATGCATGGCCAGTAGGCATTGCCAGTAGGCATGGCCTGTAGGCCATGCATTAGCAATGGTCTTCAGACCAATGGCCTTCAGACCAATGGTCTTTAGACCATTGCCGACAGGACAGCGCTTTACAAAGTTTTCATCGGCCTGTCATCTTTACTTTTTCGGGAAGTCTGCTAGGATAGAGACAGGAAAGCACAGGCAGGAGGCAGGAAAACAGCAGCAATGGTCAGCCGGAAAGTCACAATTACAAATCCCACGGGTCTGCACCTAAGACCGGCAGGCGTCCTATGCAGGGATGCCATGGAATTTCAGTGTTCGGTTCTTTTCCGGTTTAAGGATACCACGGCAAATGCCAAGAGCGTGCTCTCTGTGCTCGGGGCCTGCGTGAAATCGGGCGATGAGATTGAGCTGATCTGCGACGGTGTGGACGAAAAGGAAGCACTGGAGCGTCTCACCGCGGAGATTGAGAGCGGCCTGGGCCAGTGATCCCAGAACAAAGGCAGCAAGCGATCCGGAAGGAATCTCTTCCGGACCGCTTTCTTTTTATGCAAACCAAACCCAGTAAGGAAGGAGCAAATGCAATGTTAAACTATCAGCGTTATCAGAAGAACCCGGTTCTGAAGTTCCCGGAGCGGACCTGGCCGGACAAGGAGATCACGAAGGCGCCGATCTGGTGCAGCGTGGACCTTCGGGACGGCAACCAGGCTCTGGTGGACCCCATGGTCGTCTCAGAGAAGATCGAGATGTGGAACCTCCTGCTGAAGCTGGGTTTCAAGCAGATCGAGGTTGGCTTCCCCGCAGCAAGCCAGATCGAGTACGACTTCCTGCGGCGCCTTGTCGATGAGAAGCGCATTCCGGACGATGTGACCGTGCAGGTCCTCGCCCAGTGCAGGAAGGAGCAGATCGACAGGACCTTTGAGTCAATTCAGGGCGTAAAGCGGGCCGTCGTCCACATCTACAACTCCACCTCCACGCTGCAGCGGGACGTCGTGTTCCACAAGAACATGGACGAGATCGTCGACATCGCGGTCCAGGGCACGAAGTGGGTGAAGGAGGCTGCGGAGAAATTCCCCGGCGAGATCATCCTCGAGTACTCCCCGGAGAGCTTTACCGGTACGGAGATGGACTTTGCCGTCCGCATCTGCGATGCGGTGGCGGATGTCTGGCAGCCGGATGAGAACCATCCCATGATCGTCAATCTTCCCTCCACGGTGGAGATGAACACCCCCAACGTCTATGCGGACCAGATCGAGTACTGCGCAACCCACATGAAGTGCCGCGACAGGGTTACCCTCTCCATTCATCCCCATAATGACCGGGGGGAGGGAGTCGCCTCCACAGAGCTTGCCCTCCTTGCCGGCGCGGACCGGGTTGAGGGAACGCTGCTTGGGAACGGAGAACGCACCGGAAACGTGGATATCCTGAACGTCGCCTACAACATGTTTTCCCAGGGCATCGATCCGAA
>Ga0256404_1007186_pt1 | contig 17811 bp, 18 predicted proteins | sample RumenRJG_01DNA_FD_185990 | JGI IMG/M metagenome (GOLD analysis project Ga0256404, IMG submission 185990) | Bovine rumen microbial communities from Lethbridge, Alberta, Canada - RJG_01 | ecosystem: Host-associated > Mammals > Digestive system > Stomach > Rumen | place: Canada: Alberta | collected...
GTTGTATAATAAGTCCATCGCATGACGCCTCGCTTTGAGCTATTGGTTGTGAACAGACTTATTGTACTTCAAAGGCGCGTCATGCGTTATTTTATTTTTCAGGGCTTAAAAGTTGTAAACTGCTGTTAAGATTGCGACTGTAACTTCTACAGCAGCCTCTCCCTCTGGGAGAGGTGCCGAGCGTTAGCGAGGCGGAGAGGGTACAAGGGTGCGATTTGTCTCAAATACAAAGAAGTCTTCATAGCATTACGTCTTAACAACTCGATGCTATGAAGACTTCTTGTTTTTTGCTTGGCTATCGCACCCAAGTACCGTCGACTTCGTCGACATAAGCGAACTCTAAGCGCTAAAGCGCTAAGAGCCTGCTTACCTCTCCACCGCTTCGCGGTCCCCCTCTCCCAGAGGGAGAGGCTGCCGTAATTGCAAAGTTCAGCAATAGATCTACAAGAAATCGGCCTAGTAACGATTCTCCCTTTCACATCATAGACTCACGCTTCGTATTCGATTTCATTCTCTTCGCAGAACGTCCGCGCGACGTCGCGCACGTAGTCCTGCAAGAACGCCTTCCACTTGGCCTCGAGCAGCAGCCGCCGCACCTGCTGGCGAAAGCGCGGTGCCGCGCCGGGGGCGTCGAGGATGGGAAGCAGCCGCGCTTTCATCGCCGCCGATTGCGCCTCGGCAAACGCGCGCATGGCGTCGGGCTCGACGCCATCGTAGAGATTTGCGAGCGGGAGATAGCGCTCGTAGTCTTCCTCGAGCTGCATCGCGTAATCAAACGCCGCCGCATCATCCTCCGCATCCGCCGGCGCATCCGGCAGCGCGATCACGCGCCCTTCTTTGAGATCGACATACGACTGGACGACATCGGAACGGGCGATGGCATGCGCGAGGTCCGTCAAAGAAATTTTCACCATGAACGGCAACACGTCCTTTCCATCAGTTCGGATCGATCTTCTCCTGCGCTGCATGTTCGAGCAAGCCGTCGCGGATTGTCTTCGACTCCGTGAAATAATCGTGGATATACTGCCGGTCATGCGTCTCGCAGGCCGTGATGACTTCGCCGAGGATGCCTTGGAGGGCGCGCAGATTGTCGGCGATCGCCGGGCCGTTCGTCATGCAGATGTCCGCCCACATGTCGGCATTCGACGAGGCGATGCGCGTCGTGTCTTTGAAGCCGCCGCCGATGAGGCGCGTGCAGGCTTCGCGGTCGCCGCCCGTGCGCGCGAGGAGCGTGACGAGCGCGGCAGCCGTGACGTGCGGCACATGGCTGATGACGGCCGCGCAACGATCATGCGTGGCGAGGTCGAGCGTCGTGAAATTCGCTTCCGTATATTGCAGCACGCTCATCAATTTGTCGACGGCGGCTTTCGGCGCGCCCGTCGGCACGATGACATAGGCCTTGCCACGGAAGAGATCGGCATCGGCCGCCGCAACGCCGCTTTTTTCCTTGCCCGTCATGGGGTGGCCGGCGATGTACGTCACACCGTCGGGCAGCAGCGGCTTCAAATGCTGATAGACATAGTTTTTCGTGCTGCCCGCGTCCGTGAGGATCGCGCCTGGTTTGAGGAACGGGCAGATTTTTTCCACCATCGGCACAATCTGCAGCACGGGCGGCGAGAGAAAGACGATGTCCGCGCCGCCGACGACTTTCGCGAGATCATCGCCCGCGAAATCGACGGCCCCGCGCTCCATCGCGCGCTGCATGGACGATTGCGTGCGGCAGAGACCCGTGATGAAAATCTGGTCGCCCATGTGTTTTTTCAGGCAAAGGCCGAGCGAGCCGCCGATGAGGCCGACGCCGATGATCGCGAGCTTCAGCGTCGCCTGCTGCGGCTGGTTCGGCTGCGTAAAGTCCGCGCCGCTCATAATGTCTTCCCCATCAGCGCGCCAAACTGGCGGACTTCGTCCATGAGCGCGTTGAAATTCTTCGGCGTGAGGCTCTGGTCGCCATCGGAGAGCGCGACCTCCGGGTGCGGGTGCACTTCGATGATGAGGCCGTCGCAGCCCGCCGCCACGGCCGCGCGCGCCATCGGACGCACCATTTCCCAGCGGCCCGTGCCATGCGACGGATCGACGATGATCGGCAGATGCGATAGCTCTTTGATCGCAGCGACCGCCGAGAGGTCGAGCGTGTTGCGCGTGAACGTCTCGTACGTGCGGATGCCGCGCTCGCAAAGGATGATGTTTTCATTGCCGCCCGCCGCGATGTACTCAGCGGCATTCAGCCACTCGCGGATCGTCGCCGAGAGGCCGCGCTTCAGCATGACCGGCTTTTTCGCTTTGCCAAGGGCTTTCAAAAGCTGGAAGTTTTGCATATTGCGCGCGCCAACCTGGTAGATGTCGGCGTATTCGCCAATGAGGTCCATATCGTCCTTGTCGACGATTTCCGTGACAACTTTCAGGCCATTGTGATCGGCGACCGTGCGCAGCATCTTGAGCCCCTGCTCGGCGAGGCCTTGGAAATCATACGGACTCGTGCGCGGCTTGAACGCGCCGCCGCGCAGGAACTGCGCGCCGCCTTTCGCGACGGCTTCGGCGGCTTCTTCGAGCTGCTCCATGGATTCGACGGCGCACGGGCCGGCCATGATGGCGAGGTGCTTGCCGCCGACCGGCACGCCTGCGACGTCGATGATGCTGTCCTCCGGGTGGAATTCGCGGCTGACGATCTTGTATTTTTCCGTGATGCGGACGGTCTTCTCGACGCCCGGCATCATGTTCATTTCGAGATTTGCAATGATCTTCTTGTCGCCGATGACACCGACAATCGTGCGATCGTCGCCGACAGAGAGATGCGTCTTGAGGCCGGCATTCTTGATCTTCTTCTCGACATTGGCGAGTTCGGCTTCCGTGGACGTGGGTTTCATAACAATAATCATGGATAAGTCCTCCTTAATTTCGTGGTCGCGAAGTTTGGCTCTCGTTCGCAGTCGGGTGGGGACTTCCCCTCTGAAAAAAGTAAATCTTCGATTTAAAAATTTTCAGAGGGAACGTCCCCGCCCTCTCGAAGTTACAGACGGGTCGCGAAGATACAACGAAATGTGCTTGTAAGGTTCAGGGTACGAAAAAAGCCCGTCCCTGTTTTTGTCACAGGGGCGGGCTTTGTGTAAGCTCGTGGTACCACCCTGCTTGCTTTCGCAAGCCGCTTTGTTCGGATACGTGCACATATCCTAGTCCATGGTAACGGGGGCGTCCGGCACAGCCTACTTTCGTTCAGCCTGCAGCTCAAGAGTGTATTTCGCATTCCTTCCTCTGTTGCTTTTCACCACACAGCAACTCTCTTTGAGATTCCAGAACGTTACTTTTCTCCGTCATTGCTTTTCGTTGTATGTGTCAAAGTGTAACACGGGAACCGTGGGTTGTCAAGAAAATTTGCTCGCGAAGCTTTCTTCTTGTTCGCAGTCAGGCGGGGGCTTCCCCTCTGAAAAAAGTTCCCCTTCGGGGCTAAAAATTTTCAGAGGGAAAGTCCCCGCCCTCCCTAGGCAGGCTCTTAGCGCTTTAGCGCTTAGAGGTCGCCTATGTCTCGGCAGAAGTTACAACGTTGCACGCGGATTCGTTACTGCAAGCGATTCATCAACTCATCAAGAAACGCCCGCGCTACTTGGTCGCTGATGTGTGCTTCTGTTTCGTGACGAACGATGTCCTGCCGTGCGGCTTCGAGCGGCACGAAGTCCGGCGTTTCTCCTGCCAGCCGTTGGCGAAGAAGTTCTAATCCCAGGCGGTCGGCTTCAACGATGCGAGCAAGTTGCGCGAGTTGCGGCTGGCATTCTTCGAGCGTCTCCGCATCCAGACGGTTCTGCAACGTCGCGACGGCTTGTTGAATGCGGGTCAGTTCTTTGTCAAGTGCATGAAGGTGTTGGATCTGAATGGGCTCCGGTGCCTCCTGGTCGATGGCCGCCCAGAGCGCATCCATCTCCTGCCGTAGCTGCGGCGCGTCGGCGCGGCCGATGTCGGCCCAGCTGTTCTGAAGGTGCGTGCTGTGGTCGGCGAAGACTTCCATGGCGGGCGCGAGGTTGCCGTATTGTGCTGCGATGGCCTGATGCCACGAACGTTCCGCGTCATAATGTGCGGGGTCGCGCACGAGGTCGGCGCCGGTTGCCAGCGCGATTTTTGACAGGCGCTCGTATTTCATGGGATTGTAGAAGACGACAGGGACGCCATCGAGCGGCAGCGCGTCCATGGGGCCGAGCGCGAGCTTTGTTTCGTCGTAGTCGTTGACGGGATAATTCCACCAGAAGCCAAGCTTACGGCCATAGATCGCGTTCGCCGCGTCAAGCTGCGCTTGCGTCAATCCGCCTTTCGCGACGCCTTCGCCCGTGTAGAGGACCGTGATGTCCTTCGTTAACGCCTGGGCGAACGCTACAGTGTAAGCCGTGGCCATGCCGTCGGCATCCGTCATAACGCTGCGATCGTATTCCGTCGGCACGGTCAGCAGCGCACCGATGTCCTTATGGCGATGACGAAGTTCTTTCGAAATTGCGTTGAGGAACGCGGCCTGCCCTGCCCCGTCCTTGTTTTCGATGTCGTCAAAGAAAATGGCGAAGTCCCGCACGCCGAGCGCATAAAGGCTTTCGAGCTTCGCGAACATCGCCGCACGGTCCTTCTTGGATGCTTCGCCGTCCAGTTGCAAACTCAACCCTGGGGAAACCGCGAAAACAAATCGCACGTTGTTCACCTGCGCCGCATGAATGAGTTTTGCGAGATCATCGAGCTGCGCTTTCGGATATGGCTCGCGCCAGCGGTCGCGGTGATACGGATCATCTTTCGGCGCGTAGACGTACGCGTTGAGCCCGTGCGCACCGCAAAACGCGATCATGTCGAGGCGCTCGTCCTCCGTCCATGGCGTCCCATAGAAGCCCTCGATGACGCCGGCGACCGGCACGGGTGCGGCCTTCGCGGGACAAGAAAAAGCGCTCCACGCAAGGCCGCAGAGGAGCGCCACAGAAGCCGCTTTCAAAAACATGTTCATGCTTCCCAATTCACCTGATTGTATTTCATGCGGAAAAAGCGCGCGTTCGTGTCGCGCGGCTGACGTTCCCAAAGCGCGAGGCGGCCGAGGCCTTTTTTGATTTCGCCGTCCAACAGTTCCGTCGCCGCGATCTTCGTGAGCTCGGGCTGGCCCGTCGCATTGCGGATGTCTTGGAGCAACGTGTCATTCATGCCGTTTTGCGTGTAGTCCAGCAGCATCGTGCGGCATTCCTGGACATAGTAGCTCGTATTTTTCAGCGCGTTGTCGCAGAGCCAGACCGCGAGCTTTTTGCAGGTCTCATCCTCGAGCGGATACGTGATGTCCTCCGACATGGGTTCTGCCTCCTTTGATAAATTTTATAACGTGGAATATTCCATGAGGCGCGGGCGGTTGCCGTACATTTTCTCGTAATAGTTCTGGTAGTCCCCGCTGATGATGGCTTCCCACCACGCGCGGTTGTCGAGATACCACTGGATCGTCCGCTGGATGCCGTCTTCGAATTTCGTCTCCGGCAGCCAGCCGAGCGCGTCGTGGATCTTCGTCGGGTCGATGGCATAGCGGCGGTCGTGGCCCTTGCGGTCGGCAACGTGCTCGATGAGCGACTCCGGCTTGCCGAGGGCTGCGAGGATCGTCTTGACGACATCGATGTTGCGGCGCTCATTGTGGCCGCCAATGTTGTAGACTTCGCCAGGCCTCCCCTTGCGGATGATGAGATCGATGGCCGCGCAATGATCTTCGACATAGAGCCAGTCGCGCACATTTTCGCCCGTGCCATAGACTGGCAGCTTCTTGTCCGCGAGCGCATTGATGATCATGAGCGGGATGAGCTTTTCGGGGAAATGATACGGGCCGTAGTTGTTCGAGCAGCGCGAAATCGTCGTGGGGAGCTTGTACGTGCGATGGTACGCCATGACAAGGAGGTCGGCCGAGGCTTTCGAGGCGCTGTACGGGCTCGACGTGTGGAGTGGCGTCTCCTCCGTGAAAAAGAGGTCCGGCCGGTCGAGCGGCAAGTCACCATAGACTTCGTCCGTCGAGACCTGGTGATAGCGGTCGATGCTGTACTTGCGGCAGGCGTCCAAGAGCACGCTCGTGCCGATGACATTCGTCTGCAGGAAAATTTCCGGATTCTCAATGGAACGATCGACATGGCTCTCCGCCGCAAAGTTCACGACGATGTCCGGTTTTTCCGTTTCGAAAATGCGATAGACCGCACGGCGATCCGCGATGTCGGCGCGGATGAATTTGAAATGGTCTTTCTCCATCGCGCGGTCGAGCGTCTGCAGGTTGCCGGCATACGTCAGCTTGTCGAGGCAGATGATGTTGTCTGCGGGATGGTTTTTGAGTTCGTAATAAATGAAGTTGCTGCCAATGAAACCGGCACCGCCGGTCACGAGAATGTTCATGAAATGTAGATCCTTTCGAGATTGGCTCGCGATGTTATCTTCTCGCTCGCAGTCGGTCCGGGGCTTCCCCTCGAAAAAAGTAAATCTTCGATTTAAAAATTTTCGAGGGAAAGTCCCAGACCTCCCGAAGTTACAACGTGACTCGCGCGCCCAAACAATCCTTATTCCCTCGCCAGCTGAATGAGATACTTTCCGTATTCATTCTTTTTCAAAGGTTCTGCGAGGCGCAACAATTGTTCCTTGTCAATGTGCCCCATACGATACGCGATCTCCTCGATGCACGCGACCTTGAGGCCTTGGCGGGCTTGGATGGTCGCGACGAAGCTCGCGGCGGCGAGGAGGCTGTCGTGCGTTCCCGTGTCGAGCCAGGCATAGCCGCGGCGCATCTTCTCCACGTGGAGCTTTCCCGCTTCGAGATAGCGCTTGTTCACGTCGGTGATCTCGAGCTCGCCGCGCTCCGACGGGCGGATGGTCTTGGCGATGTCGACGATGTCCTTGTCATAGAAATAGAGGCCGGTCACGGCATAATTCGAGCGCGGCTGCTTCGGCTTTTCCGCGAGTGACAGCGCCTTTCCAGATTTGTCAAACTCGACGACGCCGTAGCGCTCGGGGTCGCGGACGTAATAAGCGAACACTGTCGCTCCCTCTTCCTGCGCCGTCGCACGCTGCACGAGCTGTGCGAGGTCGGAGCCGTAGAAAATGTTGTCGCCCAAGATCAGCGCGCACGCATCACCGGCGATGAACTCCTCACCGATGAGGAACGCCTGCGCGAGACCTTCCGGCCGCGGCTGGACGGCGTATTGGATTGAGATGCCGAGCTGGCTGCCATCACCGAGGAGCGCGGAAAAAAGCTGCGAATCCTCGGGCGTCGTGATGATGAGGATGTCATCGATCCCCGCCAGCAGCAACGTCGACAGCGGATAATAGATCATCGGCTTGTCATAAATCGGCATGAGCTGCTTCGAAACGACGCGCGTCAAGGGATACAAACGTGTCCCCGAACCACCTGCAAGGATGATTCCCTTCTTTATCATAAGAAACCTTCTTTCAAGCGCAAACATACCGAGAGGACGGGGGCTTTGGGACGGTGAGCGCAGCGTGAAAATCCGTAGCGGACATTCTGGCCCTCCATCGTCTACACCTTATTCGCGAGGGCAGATTCACGCGGAGCGAACTGGCCCGAAGCCCCGTCCTCCGCTGCATTACGCTTCTTTTTTGTCGAACGGAACATGATTCAAAATCAAATCCGGATTATTGTCCGTGATCCACCCGAGCGCCCATTCGTTGTTGACGAGCAGCACGGGATTCTGGTGGCGGTCGTAGACGAACATGCCGCGGTCGGCGCCGTGGAGGCTGGCGGGCGTGACCTCGCGGCCGTCTTCATACGCCATCCAGCGCGCAACTTCGTACGGCTGCATCTGCATCTCGATGTCCACGTTGTACTCATTTTTGAGGCGGTACTCGAGCACTTCAAACTGCAGCGTGCCGACCGTGCCGACGATGTAGCTTTCCGTGCCGGCGCCAGCCTGCTGGAACAGCTGGATCGCGCCTTCCTGCGTCAGCTGCTCGATGCCCTTGACGAACTGTTTGCGCTTCATCGTGTCTTTTGCCTGCACGCGCGCAAATTTTTCCGGTGGGAACACGGGGAAATCCGCATACTTGAACTTGTGCCCCGCATCGCAGATCGTGTCGCCGATGCCAAAGATGCCCGGGTCAAAGAGACCGATGATGTCCCCAGGGTACGCCGTCTCGACGATCTGGCGATCCTGCGCGAGGAACTGCTGCGGCTGCGCGAGCTTGATCGGTCGATCGCTGCGCTCATGCCAGACTTCCATATTGCGCTCGAACTTGCCCGAGCAGATGCGGATGAACGCGAGGCGGTCGCGATGCGCGGGATTCATGTTCGCCTGGATTTTGAAGACGAAGCCCGAGAATTTTTCATCGTCTGGCGCAATGAGGCCGTCGCTTGATTTTCTGGGCTGTGGCGTCGGCGCCATGCGGATGTAGCCTTCGAGGAAATCCTGCACGCCGAAGTTCGTCATGGCCGAGCCGAAAAACATCGGCGTGAGCTCGCCCGCGTTGACCTTGTCCATATCAAACGCTTCGCCGGCCTCGTCGAGAAGCTCGATGTCCATCATGAGCTGATCGTACGTGTCCTGCCCCATGCGCGCGATGGCCTCCGGGTCGTCCGGCTCGTAGACATCGGCGACGCGCGCCTCTTGGCCGTGCGTCGTGTCGGCGGCAAACAGCAGGATTTTTTTCTCGCGGCGGTCATACACGCCCATGTACTGCCCGTCCTGCCCGATCGGCCAATTCATCGGATACGAACGGATACCGAGGACGTTCTCGATTTCGTCCATGAGGTCCAAGGGCGCCTTGCCGTAGTGGTCGAGCTTGTTGACGAACGTGAAAATGGGGATGCCGCGGTCGCTGCACACCTTGAACAGCTTTTTCGTCTGCGCCTCGACGCCCTTCGCGACATCGATGACCATGACGGCGCTGTCGACGGCCATGAGCGTGCGGTACGTATCTTCGGAAAAGTCCTGATGGCCCGGCGTGTCGAGGATGTTGATGCGGCAGCCCGCATAGTCGAACTGCAAAACGGAGCTCGTGACGGAAATGCCGCGCTGCTTCTCGATCTCCATCCAGTCCGAGACGGCATGACGCTGCGTCTTGCGGGACTTGATCGAGCCCGCGAGATGGATGGCGCCTCCGTAGAGGAGCAGCTTCTCCGTCAGCGTCGTCTTGCCGGCATCTGGATGTGAAATGATGGCAAACGTGCGGCGCTTCGCGATTTCGCTCTGCAATTCTTTCTGTAATTCTGACAACTTGTGTTCCTCCTGAGATGTTCTGCCACTATCATAGCAAATATTTTTCATTATGGCTAGAGCGTTTTGTAGCAAAGTGCGGCACAATTCGGTATAATAGAAAGAGACTCGTAGCCAAGCAAGACAAAAGGAGGCACCCATCATGTCCGATATGTATGAAGAATTTTTGAAGCGCCGCAGCGTCCGCGTCTACACCGACGAGCCGATCGCAGATGACGACCTCAAGAAGATCCTCGCGGCCGGCCTCATGGCGCCGACGGGAAAATCGAAGTACCCGTGGGAATTCATCGTCGTCAAAGACCGCGCGATGCTCGAAAAACTTTCGCAGTGCCGCGTCGGCGTCTCGCGCATGCTCGCGAAAGCCGCCTGCGCGATCGTCGTCGTCGGCGATCCCGAAAAGACGGACACGCTCGTCGAAGACTGCACGATCGCGACGGCGTACATGCACCTCGAGGCGAGCACGCTCGGCCTCGGCAGCTGCTACATCCAAGGCCGCGATCGCAAGGCCGAAGACGGCCAGACGACGGAAGACTACGTCCGCAGCCTGCTCGGCTTCCCCGCCTCGTACAAGATGCAAGCCGTCCTCTCGCTCGGCCACATCGGCAAAGCCATGCGCCCGCACGCGGAAGAAAAAATCATGTGGGACAAGGTGCACGAAGAAACATTCTGAAGCCGCCACGAAAATTTCACACAACGAAAGAAAGCGCCCGGATCTTGCTCCGAGCGCTTTTGCTTGTCTGGATGTTCTGTTTTACTGCAACAGGCTCAAGACGCTGCTGCTGTTCTGATTCGCCTGCGCCAGCATGAGCTGGGCAGATTGCGTCAGCACGCTGCTTTTCGTGTACTGCACCATGGCCTTCGCCATATCGGTATCCATGATGGCGCTCTTCGACGCTACCGTGTTTTCGTCGCTCGTCACAAGGTTGCTTTCCGTCTGCGTCAGCCGGCTCTGGTACGCGCCCATGCGCGTCGCTTCATTGAGCGAGTACTCAAGCGCAGCATCAATGATCCCCAAAGACTCCACCGCTTTGTCCCGCGTGACGATCGTCGCACGATTGATGCCCAAGGCAATGGGATGCATGCTGTTGATAAAGACGCGCAGATGCTGATTCGCCTTCGGGCCGGTATGGATGATCAGAGGCTTGCCTTCGTGATGAACTTCCTCTTGCTTATACGTATACGTCACATCGGTAACAGTTTGCGTAACGGGATTCTGGATCGCATACGTCCCCGGCTTGCCATCGAACCCTTTCAGCATCTTTTTTAAATCATCTTCCGACGCTTCACCAGCCACCTTGCCCGAATCCATCAATGCAATATAAAGCGACTGTTCCCCCTTCACGAGATAATAATCTGTTCCATCGGTCTCAAGATGCAAACTATGATTTGTATCAACCCGAACGCCTGTCACGGAGCCAGACCCCGTTTCACATCCTGCCGTATCAAACGTTTTTGTGCCATTCTGACTGGAAATCCCATCGTAGATCGCTTTGGGCAAATCACTCAAGCTTGTGACATTCTTGACACCGATCGTATAGGTCATATCCTGATAAAAAGAGCCCTCGAGCGTCGTTGCCGTTGTACTATCGTCGAAAACGATATTGATATATTGATCGCATCCACTACAGCCAATGCAAAATCCTTGTTGATTCAAGGCAGATGGCACGGTGCCGCCATTCAAATTCGCCGCAGTGAAATCCATTTTCACCCGGATGCCGGTGCTCGTACCAGACGATGGCAAAAAGCCGTTCTGTACCGTTTCATTTAACCGAACAAATCTTACAGAGCCCGACACCGTATTCGTCGCCGCCGAAAATCCTTTTGTCAAGTCTGTCACTGCATTATCTTGTACAATCACAAATCGCGTCGTAGTGCCACCTGCGGGCGAATACCCCGACGTCGCCGGCTTTACCGTCACGCTTGGAGGGCCGACGGTAATGGTTTTCTGTGTATAATGTGGAACCGGCACGCTCTCCACACGATCAAAATCCATTCCAAAGTCGCCATTGAGCAACAACCGCCCATTGTAATTCGTCGTCGCCGCGATATCCGTGATCGTCCCCATGCGGCTGGAAAATTCTTTTTCGAGCGTCGCGCGATCCGCGTCCGTGTTGTGATCGTTCGCCGAATTGATCGCCATCGCCTTCATGTCGCGGAGATTGTTGACGATCTCCTGGATGCCGCCTTCCGCCGTCGCCACGAGATTACGGCCGGTCTTCGAATTATCGATATCCTGATCAAGCGAGCGGATCATGACATCCATCTTCTTGCCGATGGAATATTCCGACGCGCCGTCCTCCGCGCTATTGATCTTCTGCCCGGAAGAAATTTTCTTCAAGTCCTTGGCCAGCTGCTTATCATTCGCCTGGAGCTGATTGCGGCTCCGGATCGCATCCATGTTGCTTTTAATAATCATAGCGCATCCACCCCTGCTTCCCTTGTCAAGCACCAAATTCGAACCAGTATCATTATATCATAAACAACTTATAACCTCAATCAGCAACAAAATATCTGTGAAATCTTCACCGTCTTGCAGTTATGCGCTGCGCCCGTCGTCAGCAATCTGGCGGCGGATCATTTCTTGCATGAGCTCAATAGCGCCTTTGCCCATGCCCGTCTCGCGCGCCACGTCCTCGACCGTCCAGCCGGAAAGGAGCAGCGCGCGCACGCGCGCGGCGCTGCGAGTGCTGTCGTCTTCCTCCGTACTCGATGATGCTTCCATCTCTTGTGCAGAAGCCGCAGAAGCCTCCGCTTGTTCTTCCGTTGACACCGTCCGTCCCGGAGCTGGTGCTTGAACCGACGGAGAGGAATCATTCAGCGGGATAGAAGGCTCCGGCATCATCACACTTGCCTCCTTGCCCCCCATCACAGGATGCGGCACCGTCGTTCCCTTTCGTTCTGCAAGTTCTTGCGCCTGGCTCCGTCCTTGCATAGTTTGTGCGACCGTCGAAGCCGTGCGGACGGCATCGGCTGTCGGGACATAGGCAGGTACGGTGCCTACTTGGCGCAGATCATCGCGTGCCATCGATTGCTCGAGGACACGCGTGAAATCCTGCACATCGACGCGCTCGATGGGAGGCGGGGTCGGCTGCGTCATCGGCACGGCCTGACGCATGGCCGCAGCGCCCGCAGCCGCCGCGCGGAGCTCGCCGAGGAGCTGCGAGGCCAGCTGCTGCTCGCGCCTGGCGTCCTGCTCGGCAGCACGGAGCTCGTCAATTTCCTTGTCAATCGTCTGCGAGAGCGTGTGGAGCTCCGTGAGCTGCGCGTCGAGGCTGTCCGCGCGGCGGTCGCTTTCCGCGATGAGCGACTCGAGCCGCTCGACATGGCCGCCCATGCGGCGCACGATCTCGCCGCCCGAGCGCTCGAGCTCGCGCCTCAATTGCTCCGTCGAGCGGGCCATATCTTCATGCGCTCGCCGGGGAGCTGTCCGCTGTCGCGTGATGTATTTCGCGAGGAAAACGAGGCCGGCGCCGACCACGATGAGCAACGCCATGAAATAAGTCATCAAAGGATATCAAACTCCCATCATCAAATTTTTGCCAAAAGAAACACCATCGGACAGGTCACAATCTCCATCCGATGGCACACATAAAATCGTCAAAAAGAAATATCGAGGTGATGGCCGCGGGTCGGATCGACAGCCATCGTATCTTCTTCCATCTCTTCGTCCTGCCCGTTCTTGCGTTTCCGCCCGCCGCCTTCATATCCGCCTTGTCCATGGCGGTTCGGGTCATCTTTGATGCGGCCGTCTTCGGGATTGTCCTTCGTGCGGACCTGCGTCTCCTTGAGCTTCGCATCCTCGTTTTCGCGGATGGCTTCGAAATCCTGCTGCATTGCCGCCGCCTGGTTGAGGTTCTGCTGGACTTGAGCCGCGTCCGAAACGCGTGGCACGACCATCTGCATGCTCATCGGTGTGACATCCATGAGGAACTCCTCCTTTGCAAACACTCAAATTTTACTCAATACGGGCCGATTGACACCTCGTCGTCATCGACGGAGAGCGTGCAGCCGCGCACTTCCGAATGAAAATTGCGCAGCACGGAATTGATCGACACGCTGACCCCCGGATAAAGGATGTCCTGCACGCGGATCTTGCCGCCCTCCATCTTTGAAAGCTCGTCCTGGAGCTTCTTGAGCTCCGCCTCCGTGCGCTTGATCTTGCCGGCGAGCGGGAACTGCGAACGCGTGAGCGCATTGATCTGGTCGATGCGATTCTGTGGCAAAAGCGTCACGTCGATTTTCGAGAACGTGTTCAGCACGTTCGTGATCTGCTCGAGGCGCTGCTTGTCTTCCTTGTATTCGCGGCACGCTTTCTGATACTTCTGCGCGAGCGCCGGATTGACGCCGACGATGAGGCGCGTCGCGACGAACGCCTGATTGCCGACGCACTTCGCACGGATCTCCTCGCCAGCTGCGAGGTATCCGCCCGTCACAAGCCCACGTCCATCTTCGATGATGATCTTCTTGCCGGCCTTCAGCGTCGAATGCAGCACGACATCAGAAATGTAGATGTCGCGGTCGGCTTCGATGAGGCCGTTTTCAACAAAAGCTGCGCGCACATCTTCCTTCGCCGCAATCTTGCCGCGTCCCTGGCCTGTGATGCCGCCCGAGATGAAAACGTTGCGTCCCATGACCTCAGCGCCGGCCACGCCATCGCCAATCTGGATGTCGCCGGTCGCATGGACGATGAAGCCCGCCTCGACACCGCCCGTGATCTCAACGCTGCCAGCAAACTCGATGTTGCCCGTGCCGACACCGACGGAGCCCGAAATCTTGAGGTGCGGGTCGATGGAGATGCGCTTGCCTTCTTCCACAATCTGTCCGTCAATGAGCGCATACAGCTTGTTCTCGTCACGAATCTCCGTATTTTTGCCCGCCGTGAAAGGGATTGGCCGACCGTTGCGTGCCGCAATCGTCTTGCCGAGCACATTCGTGCCCGGCTGCCCTTGCGTCTGCGGCACGCGCACGGCGATGAGCTGTCCGGCTCTCGCGAGGACGAAAAGATTCATGTCCTTGTAGTCGACACGGTCGTATTCGACGACCTTCGGGTGGCCTTTGTGCGAGAGATCGAATTTCTTGTCGATATAGGCATTCTGACCGGGGACAGCCGGCGTCCCCTTCGCCGCGACGAACGATTCGAGCGCTTTCGCCCCCTTCTCGATCGCCTCGTCATCGATGCCATAGACGACGCCTTTTGCTTCGAGCGCGTCGCGGATGATCTGCGGTGCGGGCGGGCGCGTGCCTTTCGTGACATCATAGCGGACCGTCGCCGTGAGCTTGTCCGAGCTGATGTCCACATTGATGCCGGCGAATTCCGTCGGCGCCGCAGACGAGAATGGCAAGACGGCTGCATCGAGATCGGCAAGCCCGGACTCCGTGGGCGCCGTGAAATGATCCGAGAGCTTCACGGGCTCGCCGTCCGCCTTGCGCACGGTCTTCGCGAGCGTCAGGATATCATAGTCATTGACGCCATAATCATAGAGAATCTGCCGCATGTCAGAAAGTTCGTAGAGGATTGTGTTGCCCGCCGTCGGGTAAACGGTCAGGAACACGCCATCCTTCTTGAACTCAAAGAGATATCCGGCTTCCTGCCCGCCGACGCTGGTTTCTTTTGCTTCCTCTTCCATGGCCTGGGGCTCCTTCCGGTTTCAAAACACGTTCAAAACAGGCTCGCTTTCATGCGCGCGAGCGAGCCGCGCAGACGAAAAACCGCCTTCGTATGCAACTGGGAAATGCGCGCTTCCGTCAAATGGAGGATCTGCGCGATTTCCTTGAGCGTCAGTTCATCGTAATAATAGAGGGAAACGACCATCCGTTCTTTTTCCGGCAGCTTGTCGATAGCTTTCGCGAGCGTTTTTTTGAGTTCCTCTGCTTCCATGGACGCAGACGGACTCGGCGCGGATGCCTCAAGCTCTATTCCCATATCGTCGATCGGCAGCATCGTCGCCATGGCAAGCTGCGCCTGAAGCTGGCGAAACTCCTTGTCATCGAGCGCCATGTCTTTTTGAATTTCTTCATCCGTCGGCGCACGCCCGAGCTCGTTCGTGAGCTTCGCCATCGTGTCGCCGTACTTGCGCACGCGCGAGCGCGCCGTGACCGGCATCCAGTCTTTTGCGCGCAGGTAATCCACCATCGCGCCGCGGATGCGGACGCTCGCATATGTCTCAAACTTGATATTCCGCGCAGCATCAAAGCGCTCAATGGCATCGAGCAAGCCAAAAAAGCCGCTCGAGAGGAGGTCGTCGCGATCCACATGCGACGGCAGGCTGATGGCGAGGCGGCCAGCCGTATAGCGCACGAGCGGGAGGTAGTATTCTGCCAGGTCGTTGCGCGATGCATTGTCGCGCACCTTTTCATACGCTTCCCACATCCGGGAAACGTCCTCTTCAGACACTTCATCGCGTTCCATGCGCTGCCGCCTCCCCTCTTTTTCACATCACGCGCTTCTTGCTAAAAGCTCTTCTGCCAGAGGTCACGCGTTCCCCGACGTATCCATATGCTTCAAGTTGTCGGTCGAAAGCGGTTGGAATCCTCCTTCGGTTTCTTCCGCTTCGCCTTCCGTCCCGTGCTCTGCCGCATCTGCGTCCTCTCCAGCTTCTGCCTCATCCGCAAGGGCTTTGAGTTCCTCATCCGTCGGCTCCGCATCTTCATCCGCGAGGAGTTCGAGGTTTTTGTCGAATCCCACGACGCCTTTCGCTTCGAGCAAGAAGAGCACGAGCCAACAAGCCACCCACGTGACGACAAATGCGAGAAACGCGCGCAAAAAGACGGTCAAGAGGCGTGGCGAACCGAGAACGCCTGCGATGATGACGACGAGAGCAGCGATGACGGCAAAGACGAGCGCCATGCCAATCTTGAACATCAGATTTCTTTTTCTCCCTTGTCGATGGTCTTGACCCGGTACATGCCGTTCTCCAAGTTAATCGAGACTGTGCGGCCATACGTGCCGCCCGTGTCCTCCGCGAGGATGCGGATGCCGAGCTTCTGGAGCATCTTCTTCGCTGCTTCTGCGTTGCGTGCACCGACACGCATGATGTCCGTCGCATTCGCGAAGGCAAACATCTGTGCACCGCCTGCCATCTTCGCGACGAGGCGCGATTTCGACGCGCCGAGCGCGAGGACGTCCTTCAGCATGAGCGGCAGGCCTGTGTCCGCAAATTTTGCGGGGTTGTCCGACGGGCGCGCCTGCGTGCTGTCCGGCAGCATGATGTGCAAGAGGCCGCCGACTTTGAGCTGCGGGTCGTACAGGGAGATGCCGACGCAGGAGCCAAGTCCATAACTTATAATGGTAGCTGGGCTTTTGCCGACCTTGTAATCAGCCATCCCAACTCTGATCAGTTCGGCCATTTCATTCAACTCCTACTGCTTTGATCAGCGTCTCGAGGGAACCCGGATCCGGCACGAGGAAGAAATGGCCGTTGATGCCGTCATCCTCAGCAAGGAATTCCGTCTCCATGACGAGCGCCTGATCGCCCATCTGTCCGAGCTGGACGAGCACGACGTTGAGGATGGCTCCAGCCATGTCCATCGCAAGCGCCGGGATCGAGGGCAGCATGGAAATCTGCGTGAACGTGTAGAATGCATTGAGGTACGCGCCCGACAGGATGTTGCCGATTTCCATGAGTGCGGACTCGTCCATGTAATCGAGCTTGTCCGTCTCCCCGTGTTTCTTCCCCATGAGCGTGTCCACGAGGTAGTAAGCGCTCTTCTGCGGCAGGAGGAAGAGGATGTTGCCGGGAGCTTTGCCGTAGACGCGCAGGAAGATGCCGACGACGATGGCATCCGGGCCGCCGACGAGCTCCGGCACTTGTTCCAAAGGAACCATCGAAACGCGCGGCACATTCATGTCGATGCGGCGGTTGATGATCTGCGAGAGAGCCGTCGCCGAATTGCCTGCGCCGATGTTGCCGATTTCGCGCAGGGCGTCAATCTGTGCCGGCGATAATTTCATTTCTTCACACATAAGATGACTCCTCACCTACGAAAGTCTTTTGTCTTCCGATTTTAAAGCGTCATTTCCCCTCGGGGGGAAGCCCGATGATCTCTTCGAGGTTCAGCATGATGATGAGGCGGCCGTCGATGTTGCCAATGCCGCTCAAAAACTTCGTGAGGTCTTTGCCATTGATGGCTTTCTTCGGATCGAGCGGCTTTGCCGTGAGCGTGAGGACTTCCGTGACGGCATCGACGAGCATGCCGACATGGAGGTCGCCGATGTTGACCGTCACGATGCGCGTGTCATCCGTGTACGGCGTTTCCTCGAGGCCGAGGCGCTGCTTGAGATCGATGACGGGCAGCACGCTGCCGCGCAGGTTGATGACTCCTTTGATGAAATCCTGCGCGAACGGGACGCGCGTGATATCGGTGAGGTTGCGGATCTCCTGGACGTTCAGGATGCTGACGCCGTATTCCTCATTGCGGAGCTTGAAAGCGACGACCTGCAGATTTTCCTCGGTCGTGACTGCATTTTCGTTGTTAGCCATGGTCTGGTTACCTCCCCTTACTGCATCATCGTGGCGACATCAAGGATGAGCGCGACGCGGCCGTCGCCGAGGACGGTGGCGCCGGAGAACATCTTGAGTCCGGTGAACAGGCTGCCGAGCGTCTTGATGACGAT
>Ga0256404_1007187_pt1 | contig 17809 bp, 8 predicted proteins | sample RumenRJG_01DNA_FD_185990 | JGI IMG/M metagenome (GOLD analysis project Ga0256404, IMG submission 185990) | Bovine rumen microbial communities from Lethbridge, Alberta, Canada - RJG_01 | ecosystem: Host-associated > Mammals > Digestive system > Stomach > Rumen | place: Canada: Alberta | collected...
ATGACCGACGAAAATTACCATTGGAAAGACTTTATGAACCGGACCCACCTGCGCCTGTTCGACCGCGACAATATCTATCATTCGCCATACGTTCTGGAATACTGGGGTTGGAAACACAGCCGAACCGTGCTGGCTGAACTTTACCGCCAAGTACGTCGCGGTGAAGACCCTGCACAGGTATATATGCGGGTGACCGGACAAACTCAGGAACAATTCAACGAAGAAATGCTTGACTGTTACCGCCGCCTGGTCACCTATGACATGCCCCGTGTGCGGCAGGATGCCGCCCCATACGCCAACCGCTGGCACGTGAAAAGCCGTGAGTTGGGCAACTACGGGTTCAATGTAGAAACAGTGACGCTACCGCAGCCGGGACAAACCGTAACAGTCAATTTCAAAGGCGAGGTGAATGAGAAAAACCGCGACGTTGCCAACTGGAAGTATGGTTTTGTTGCTGTGACAGCCGACGGCACTCCCATCTATGGAGCAACAGGCGAAGGCATCAACGGCACTGTCGCCTATACCGCACCGAAAGACATGGAAATAAAACATCTGTGGCTCGTAGTGACGGCGGCTCCAAAAGTTTACAGAAAAGGAGACGAAATCTATCCATACAATCTATCAATAGAGTAATAAAAAATCCACCAATGAAAACTCTCCGTAATTTTGTACTCATACTCGTGCTCGCAATCGTTGGCAACCAGTGGAGCCAAGCGTGCACATCGTTTATCATTTCAGGAAAGGCCACCAGCGACGGACGCCCGATTTTATTTAAGAACCGCGATACGGGCACTCTGAGCAACATCACCGTGCTAAAACAGGGAGAAAAATACCGCTATGCAGGTATCGCCAATGCCAAGGATACTACGGCCAAAGAAATATGGGCCGGACACAACGAAACAGGGTTTGCCATCATGAATACCGCGGCCTATAATCTGAACGAGAAAGACGAAAAACTGGAACTGGAAGGTGTACTCATGCGAAGAGCCCTCGAAGTTTGTGCCACGCTTGAAGATTTTGAGCACTTGCTTGACACCCTGCCCCGCCCTCTCTGCGTGGATGCCAATTTCGGGGTCATAGATGCTCACGGCGGCTGTGCCTATTATGAAACCGGCAACCAGGGTTACGTCAAATTCGACGCCAACGACCCCGCAGTGGCCCCAGAAGGTTATCTGTTGCGCACCAATCACGGCCTTTCAGGTGACCGCAAGCGCGACCAAGGCGTGGAGCGTTTCTATGCTATCACCTACTTCATGAAGCACACTAACCGGCCCTTCAAAGCCGAAAAATTGATAACGTCCGCACCACGCCACCTGCGCCACGGACTTACAGGAGTGGACTTGTGGAGCAATTTGCCTTTATCAAAAGAAGACACCACATGGGTTAATTTCCGCGACTTCATCCCACGCTACATCACATCTTCGTGCTTGCTTGTCCAAGGTGTGAAGCCCGGTGAGCCAGGCAGCCACACCATAGGCTGGACCATCATAGGTTACCCTCTGACTTGCGTGGCCATTCCCGTTGTCATTACGGCTTCAGGCCAATTGCCAAAAACAATCCAAGCCGATGAAAAAGGTGTTTCGTGGCTCACTACTCAGAGTTTCCGTCTCAAAGCCAAGTTATTCTCCTTACCAAAAGGCAGCAACCACGACTACATCAACCTGGCACAACTTATCAACCAGGAAGGCACTGGCATCATGCAACAACTGCGGCCCATTGAGGAACTCATCATAACCAAAGGACAAAAGGCCATTGAGCGTATGCGAAAGGACGGCTCAACCCGGGAGTTTGACAACTATTACACATGGGTAGATGAGTATCTGCACAATAAATTCCCTCAAAAAGACACCACCAATATCACGGGCCAATAACGTTAAGCCAACTAACATTAAACCGACAACAATATGAAAAAAGTCCTGTTTCTTATGAGCCTGGTGCTCATAGTACAAATCCGTCTGCAGGCCGACGTGAAAGTAGCCTCACCCGACGGGAAAATCGTCACGACAATCAAAACTGGCGGAGAGCAACTGTCCTATGATGTCAGCTGTGACGGTCAAATACTCATGCAAAACAACACGTTGGGCCTCAAGTTGGCCGATGGCACCGCCATAGGTAAAAATCCAAAGTTGAAAGGCACAAAGCAGTCACGTGTTGAAGAAACCATCCGCCCACTCTTCCCTCTGAAGAAGCAAATGGTAGAGAACAAATGTAATGTAGCCACGCTCTCTTTCAAGGGTGGTTACAGCGTGCAGTTCCGCGTTTACAATGACGCCGTGGCTTACCGTTTCATCACGGCACAGGGCAAAGAAATGACGGTGGAGGACGAGACCCTGACTTTGGGACTTGATACGGCCTACATGACCCACATGCAGATGAACCGAAGCTATCATACCTCAAGCGAACAGGTTTATTCGCACAGAAAGGTGGCAGAGGTAAAGGAAGACCACGGTGTTGCCAATCTGCCAGTGCTCTTCGACACATACAAGGGTTATAAAATTCTTATGAGCGAAGGCGACCAATGGGATTATCCCGGCATGTTCCTCAAAGGAAACGGCACCAGCGAACTGACCGGAGCTTTTCCTCCCGTTCCCTCCACCACCAAAGACGGAAAGAAGCCATACATTGCCAAGACTGCCGGCACGCGCAGCCTGCCCTGGCGCTATTTCGTCATCACCCGCAACGACGGCGAGTTGCTGGAGTGCACCATTGCCACCCGTCTGGCCGGGAAGTGCAAAATCAGCGACATCTCGTGGATCAAGCCGGGCCAGGTCAGCTGGGACTGGTGGAACGGTTGGGATGTCTATGGCCCGGACGTGGATTTCAAAAGCGGTATCAACACCGAGACCTACAAGTATTTCATCGACTTTGCCTCCAAGTACGGTATCCCCTACATCATCATCGACGATGGCTGGCTGGCCAAGCGCAACACCGCCTACGAAATACGTGAAGGCCTTGACATCCCCGAACTCATCCGTTATGGCAAGGAGAAACACGTCGGTGTGATGCTCTGGTTCTCATGGACCTCCATCACCAACTATCCCGACTGCATGGAACACTACGCCAAGATGGGTGTCGTCGGCATGAAGATTGACTTCATGGACCGTCACGATCAGGAAATCGTCAACTTCTATGAGCGCACCGCCCAGAAGGCTGCCGACCTGCATCTGCTTGTCGATTTCCACGGAGCCTACAAGCCTGCCGGACTGGAGTACGTGTATCCCAACATCCTTTCCCACGAAGGCGTTCGCGGCATGGAGCAGGAAGGCGGATGCACGCCTGACAACACGCTTTATGAACCCTTCATACGCAACGTTGCAGGCCCCATGGACTACACCCCCGGTGCCATGATCAGCACCCAACCGAACTATTTCCACGGTTCCCGCCCCAATAACTCCAGCATTGGCACCCGTGCCTATCAGATGGCCCTCTACGTATTGCTTGAATCAAACATCCAGATGCTCAGCGACACGCCTTCGCGCTACCTTCGCGAGCCCGACTGCACAGAGTTCATTGCCAGCGTACCCGTCAACTGGGATGACACCCGCGCCCTCGCCGCCGAAGCCGGACAATATGAGGTTGTAGCCAAGCAGAAAGGCAACCGATGGTTCCTTGGCGCCATCACCAACAGCACCGGCCGCAACCTGGAAGTAACGCTCGACTTCCTGCCCGAGGGCCGCACCTTCACCATGACAGCCTTCGAAGACGGGAAAAATGCCGGTTACCAAGCCCTGCACTACATGAAGCGCACCTACACCGTGAAGCACGGCGACCGCATTAAAATCACGATGGCACGTAACGGCGGATTTGCCGCTGTCATCCAGTAACAGTCTGCGAATCAACACTACTGTTCACATTCATACAGCGGTGTATCTCCCCAAGAAAGGGAAATACACCGCTTTTTTGGACCTGTTGATACCCGGACGGGCGCTGGCAGCATAAAATGTTTGTCATTACGGAACGAAAACGGATTAAGCGGCGACTAAATCCGATTTAGTGAGAACGAATACGGAGATAGTCTCTCAAACGCCAGCCGCCCGAACCGGCAAGTGCCCTTTCACCGCCTTTTCAGTACAAAAACAAAGTGAAAGAAATCAAAAAGGAGTTTTTACGTCACCTGACGGCAAAAACAAATAAAATTTTATGGGTTATTAACCCTTGCAATGCAAAAGTTTCCGTATCTTTGTTGCCCTCAACAACGAATCTATACATCTAAAAAATAAAAAATCAAAAACATGAGGTACATCAAGAGTGTTATCCTGAGCGCGATGTCGCTGGCCATAGCTTGCAGCCTGCCTGCACAGGTGAACAAAGTGAACGAAGTTCCCGACTTCAAGTATGGTGAAAACCCCGACTGGAGTCTAATGAAAAACGCGTACCCGACCAAATCGAACGGCTACGCCAAACCAGCACCACAGCAACGTCCAGACCACTGGAACAATGCGACGCTGAAATTTTTCCCGCCCATCTTCAACCAGAGCGGCCCGTCTTGCATGGGTTCAGCCTACGTGGGCTATAACTTTACAAACGAAACCAACTCATTCCGCGATGCAGACGGCTCGCTGCCCGAAAACCAGTATGCCGTGTTCTTCAACTGGTTGCTGACACAATTCAGTTCCAATAAGGAAACCATGCTGCGCACCATTGGCGACCCCAACATGGTCGTTTATGGCGGACGCACCTACTCCAACAAGTTCGGCTATTGCGACTGGGCCGCCAGCTACTTCGGCTGGATGCAAGGTTACGACAACTGGTTCCACACCTTCCACAACCGCATCTCCGGCCACGCCTCGTTCCCCATCGACGTGTCCCGCGAAGAAGGCCGTGAGGCAGTGAAGCAGTGGGTATGGAACCACAATGGCGACACCGACTTCCATGGTGGCGGCGTATGCTACATCACAGTAGGCTCCGGCCTGACAGCAGGCAAGATAGCCTCCACGCCAGCTAACGACGAGACGGGTGCCGTAGGTAAAAACTACGTCATTACATGGGCAGAGAAAATGGACCACGCCCTCACCATCGTAGGCTATGACGACCGCCTTGAGTTCGACCTCGACGGCAACGGCATCTATGGCGAAAAAGACAAAGACGAGGTAGGCGCATGGATTATCGTCAACAGCTGGGGCCAAGGTTGGTCAAACGGCGGCTGGATTTACTGTCCCTACGCCATCGGCGGCGTCATCAACAAAGGTGAGCAGCCCTGGAAGCCCGAAATCATGTATGTCCGCAAGAACTACCGCCCGCTGCGCACGTTCAAAATCAAGATGGACTTCAACGACCGTCACAACATGAGCCTGGCCGCCGGTATCGCCACCGACACCAGCGCCACCAAACCCGAAGCAACCATTGCCTTTGAACACTTCAAATATGTGGGCCACACAGCCGACAGTATCCCGGCATACCCCATGCTCGGACAGTGGGCCGACGGCATTCACTACGAGCCCATGGAGTTCGGTTACGACCTGACCGACTTCTCTGCCACCTTCGACCGCACAAAACCATTGAAGTACTTCTTCATCGTCAACACCAAGAAGGGTAACGACGGCGGCGGCCATATCTACAACTGCTCGTTCATGGACTACGAGTTCGACCGCAACGGCATTGAATTCCCCTTCCAGATTGACACGGTCGATGTTCCTTGCAACGGCAAGACAACCATGATCTCCGTCATCGTGCAGGGCGAACAACTCAGCAAACCCATTAACCTGGCCATCAACGGCAATACTCTTACGTGGCAGGCACCCCAAGCCACATCGCTCAAGTTAATTAAGTACTACATCTGCGCCAACGACCGTGTCATTGACAGCACGGATGTCAACACCCTCAGCTACACCGCGGGCAACGTCAATGGCATTGACTTCACCGTCAAGGCCGTTTACCAGGGTTCGGGCGGCTATTGCTACTCCGACGCCTCCAACGTGGCACGCGTGTCCACACCCGAGCAGACACAAAAAGACAACGATGTTATCGTGCTGAAGAATGCCGGGTTCAAGATTCCCAACCTCTTTAAAGAAGGTATGCAACAAGCTACCATCGAATGGTGGTTCAAGCCCTACAACTCCGTCAGCTACAACCAGCAGATTGGTCCGGGCTGGGGACAGTTCCTCTTCCACGCCAAAAACGGCGGCGGCATCAGTTTCGGCTGGAATACGACCTCAGGCGACCGCTACGACGGCAGTAACTCACTGCTGACGGTCAACAGTTGGAAGCACTACGCCATCACCGTCAACGGCAGTGTCATGACATTGTTCATCAATGGCAGCAAGAAAGCCACCGTCAATGCCAAGGGCTACCACGGACTTTCAGCCATGGGCGATTTCGTATTCGGTAGCAACGGTCAACCCATCAACGGTGAAATCGACGAACTGCGCATTTGGAACACCAGCCGCACCTCGGTTGACTTCATCTACGGCAAAGACATAGAGATTGCCAACCCCACCGCTCAAGACGGGCTGATGGCATACTACAAGATGGACCTGATTGAAGAAGACGGCGTAACCAAGATTCGTGACCACGCCCACAACCTGCACGCCATCATTCTCGACGAAGCAAACACGCAGGTCAAGACCGACAACTCCTTCATGAAGCCTCTGGGCCGCACACAGAAGTCCTATTTCACATTCCTCGGTGACGAATTCTATGCCGGCACTGGCGTGGACGTTAGAGTAAGCTCTCCGCTCAACACGGTCAAGTGGACTTGGAACGCTCCCGATGCAGGAATCAAAGACCTCAACACGCAGAAGCCTCAGTTCGTATTCCCGAAACCAGGCACTTTCGACGTGACCATGACCGTCACCGATGACGCCGGTGTCACCATTGACACCACACGTCAGATTACCATCATCGACGCCCCGGAACCTGTCATCGACTTTGACATTCCCAACGATGTCCAGTACGTAGGTGACCACTTCAGCTTCCTCAACCAGTCGCAGGCTGTCAACGGCCAGTACACTTGGAGCATGCCGGGAGCCGACATTCCCACCGTCAACGCCAAGAACGCCGGTGCCATATACAACAAGGCCGGCGACTACAAGGTGACGCTCACCGCCACCGGCGCGTTCGGCAAGAAGTCTGTCACCAAGAACGTTCACGTCATCGCCGCAGCCCCGAGTCCAAGGTTTGTGATAAGCCCCAACTTTGTCATCAAGGGTGAAAAGGTTTACTTTAAGAACCTCACGCGCTACGAGCCCACCACCGTTACGCTGAACCTTACCAACGGCGTGGAGAACACCATCATCAGCGGCGGCAGCTCATCTTACACCACCGTTTCACCGGGTTACTACGACGTCACCATGTTTGCCAGCAACGATGTCGGTTCAAACCAGGTAACAGAAAAGAACGCCTTTGTCGTGGCCAACGCCGATTCCAAAAACGGACTCTTCTTCACTGGCGAACAGCAGGCCGTCACCTTCGACTCCCCCATCGGTAATATCGACAAAGGTATCACCATCGAATGGTGGATGCAGCCGGCCAAGCTCGTCAACGCATTCCTCTTCGAAGCCGGCACGTTCTCCATAGGCTCCGACAGCTACGGACGATTCAATATCAAGAACGGCACCAGCACCGCCAACACGGTCAACAATTCCGTCATCACGAGCGAATGGCACCACTACGCCTTCACTCTGAGCAACAGTACCCTGATCTTCTACCGCGACGGAGAGCAGATAAGCCGCAGCAACCTCTCTTCCAACCTCGACCTCACCAACGCCAAGTGTGCCATCAACAGCATCAAGGGCTTCGGCATGAACACGGCAGTCGATGAGTTCCGCGTATGGAACAAGGCCATGACCTTGACAGAAATCAAGAGCTACTGCAACCAGCCCATCGAAGACATCGAAGCCGCTGAAAAAGACGGACTCGTGCTCTACTACAACTTCAACCAGGGCAGCGGCAACGTTACCGACCTCACCTCCGGCAAGCACGACGGCATACGCACCGGATTCGGTCCCGACGGCGACGCTTGGGGCCTCTCCACCGGAGTATTCACCCTCAACTTCGATACCCCGGCCAAGAACACCGACGTATCCAGAACCTATCTTACGAACTACCGCAAGCCGTTCATCTTCGACAAAGAGGCAGTGAACAACACCAATACCACCCGCTTCCTCAAGCTCCGCACCGGCGCCGAGAACTCCACATGGCAAATTGAAAATGCCGTGCAGACCACCGACAATATCATCACCGGCGCATACGTTGACGCACAGCGCAGCTACGACCTTCTGGTAACCACTGGCAACAACAGCTTCTCCGAGTCGCTGTCCAACCACAAGCTCTATCAGACCGTCACACTGCCCGCAGGCACCTATTGCTTCTCGGCCACCAGCACACGCACGGGCGCTACACCCAACTGCTATCTGGCCGTCAACCTCGGCAAAGGCCTGCCCGACCAAGACAACATCGAGAACTGCCTTGCCAGCACGCCCATCTACGATGCCAACAGCAGTTCCTACACCGCCACGGTTGAATTCCTGCTCAACGAAGAAACTGAAGTTTCCCTCGGCGTGCTCTACAGCCTCAGCAATGCCATGCTCGACATCAGCGCCTTCAAGCTTGAGAAGAAACCCGTCAACATCATCGACGCCGACGGCATTGCCGGCATAGGCGACGCTGTCAAGCGCGGGGTACAAGCTCCCATCTCGGCCGAGCGCGGTGGCATCCGTGTCGTCAGCGACGACATCATCACACTGAAGATCTACGACCTCCAGGGACGCTGCGTGCTCAACGAATACGTCAGCGGCAACCGTCTCATCCCCATGCCCGTGGGCATCTACATTGCCAACGGTGTCAAGGTGGCCGTGACCAAATAAATGCAGGCACCTGCCTGACCTACCCCCGGGGGAGACGTCGTGCACGACGTCTCCCCCGTTTGTTCTGACTTGGGGGAAAGCGGACGCCCTTCCGGAAAACGAAAACGGATTTAGGAAAAAACAACTCCGCTTTCGGCACGCCCAAATCCGTTTTCAATCATCAAAAAAAGAACGACTTCACCTTGAAGACCCCGACATGACAGAAACGCCCCAAAAAACGCCAAAAAAAATCAATTTATACCTTATATATATTAGTTCGTACGCTAAAAGAGCTTTTTTGTCGATTTTTCTAATAAAAAAATCAACAGGAAAATTGTTCTGACGAAAAAAAATAATTATCTTTGCCCCGTCTAACATTTTAAAAATTTATCAGACATGAAGAAATCTCTACTTTTTCTGTTGATGTGCGTCGGCCTCATCCTTTCGGCCAACGCCGGTATCAACGTAAAGAAGACCGTCAACGTGTTGGATCCGGTTCTGACTCTTGAAGAAGAGGATGCTTTCATCCAGTCAGAAGATCAGATCACGTACAACGCCATCTACGTTGGCGACGGAAGTGGTGTCTCAGCCCTCATCGACTTTGACACAAGTACATGGTTTCATTCACCCTACGGTGAAAGTGAAGGCGGTTTGTATCCCAACGCCAAGCACTGGTTGCAATTTGACCTGAAATCAAACAACAACGAAGTGGTATTCCACTTCTCCGGTCGTCAGAACAACTCAACGACCTACAACGACTGCCCGAACGACTTCGTTCTGCTGGGCACCAACACACCCGAAGACGAAAGTTCATGGGTAGAGGTACAGGCCTACAAGGACGTGTTCCCCAACATGGCCAACTCCACCGTATGCTTCTACACGGGCATCGTTGACCTGAAGGGTTACCAGCACATCCGCATGGTTGTCAACAACACCACCAGCGGACGTACCGAAAGTACCTATGGACAGCACTTCTTCACGCTGTCACAGCTCAACTTCTATCCGATTAAGTACCAGAGCGACAAGTACACGCTGCTTACCATCCTCGTAGACAGCATCACTACGGTTGACCCGGTGTTCATCGCCGGTACCGAAATCGGTCAGGTTCCCGCTGAACTCGTCAACGCTTGGCAAGACGCCTATCTGGCTGCCCTCGAAGCACCCGACGGCCTCAGCGATGCTGAATACGACGAGCTCGCCACCAACATGCTCAACGCCCTCCAGGCTTGCAAGGACGGTGTCATCCGTCTGCCCGGCGGCCTCTACTTCGTAGTCAACGGCAATCCCGACTTCGAAACCACCCAGGGTGTGAAGAAGGCATGGTATGCCACCGCCGACAAACTGCGTTGGAAGAACTACGACCAGACTGAACTTTCTGAAATCTTCAAATTAACGCTTCTGGAAAGCGGAAACTACTCCATCCAGACCGTTGTTGAAGACTTTGCAGCCACATCCTATGTAGGCTATCAGGAAGCCAGCAGTAAAGACATTCCCATGGTAGGCAGCACCGACGGCGAAATGTGTATTGAAGCTCTTGACGAAGGCAAATTCTTCATCCACAGCAACAAGTACGCCAAGGGTTACCACCCCGAAAGCCACGGCGGCGGTGCCGGTGTCAGCGGTGACATCGTAGCATGGGGCGGCAACAGCGAGCCCAACGACTGGTGGTATCTTGAGCCTTGCTCAGAGGAACAGCTGGAAGCTGCTATCCAGAAACACAACCAGTCGAAGTACGACGCCGAACTGAAGATCTTGGTTGACTCCGCACAGTTCGTTTACAACAAGTGCTTCACCTATGGTTACAATAAGGAAGACTCCCTTATCTTCACCAAGGACCAGCTGATGAGTAACGCCATCCAGGGTGACAACAACGGCCCCGTAATGAGCGACACCCAGGGTCTCGGCGCCCTCCTCGACGGCCCGAAGACTTGGTTCCACTCGGCATACTCCTCCGCTTACCACCCGGGCGTTTACCACAACCTGCAGGTGAAGTTCCTCACCCCGCAGCAGAAGGTTGTAATGTTCATGCGTGCCCGCGACACCAACTCCAACCACGACACGCCTAACGACGTAATCATCTACGCCACCAACGACGATGCAGCAGGCACCGATGCCTTCTCCTCCAACGACTCTTGGACGCAGGTGACCGAATTGGTAATGGACGTTGAAAACGAGTCCGGTGTTGAATATGTATCCTCCGGTATCGACCTCGGTGCTGAATACAAGTACTTCCGTATGGTTGTTATCCACACCACCGACGAAGCTGCCGGCCGTGTCAACAGCGACGGTATTCCTTACTACGACCTCAGCCAGTTCCAGCTCTATCCCTACGACATCAGCAAGGACGCTTCACAGTACTACTATATTGAAGGCATGAAGGAAGCTGCCGACAATGTACTGGCCATGGCCGAAGCCAAGGCTCAGATTGTAGCCAACAAGGCTACCACCCAGAAGGACATCGACGAGATGCGCGCCGCCATTAAGGCCGTTACCGACCTCGTAGGCGACCCGAAGCCCTTCACCAACCTGCTGGCCAAAGCCAACGCACTGGCCGAAACCGCAGTTGTTGACGAAGACGCCGTAGGTGCCATCGTTTCCGACGAAGCCCTGAACGAATACAAGGCCGCCATTGAGGCTGCCGTTGCCAAGGCTCAGCTCGACAAACCCGCAAAGGTTAACATCGAAGCCGCCACCATAGACCTGCAGAACGCCATCGACGGCAAGTTCTATGCCAACATGAACAAGTTCGAGACCAACAAGTGGTACTACCTCAAGTCCGCCGCTACGGTTTGGGCCGACGGTGCTGCTCACATCTTCATCAACTACCCGGCCGGCACCAGCATGCGCTACGGTGGTGACCAGGGAGGCGCATTCGCCGAGGTAGGCAACACCGCCTTCATGTGGCGTTTGGAAGACAACGGCAACGGCACTTACACGCTGCGTAACCGCGCAACAGGTACCGTACCGTTCGTACCCGAAGATCCTTCCAAGTACTACTATGCAAATGCCAGCAGAGACTCTCTCCAGAACTGGAGCATTGTTTACGGCGGATACGGTGCTTACTACATCGAAGCCCACTATGCCGATAATGCTATCGTCCGCAACATCGGTCTTTACAACGACCGCGGTGCCAAGGAAACTGACAGTGAATGGGGCGACCTCGCCATGCCGAGCTCCTACTTCGCTGACAACCGCAGCCTGTTCATCTTCGAACCTGTAACAGAAGATGCCGCAACGTTCGAAGCTACTGACAACTACATGCGCGTATGGACTCTGCCGTACGAACTGCCCGGTGGCGAAATCGCTATCAGTGCCATCAACGAAGGTGTGAAGACCTATGCTATCCACAGCATCGGCGAAGTGACCGACGGTGAAAACGATACAGAGACCATCACGAAGGTTAACCTCGTTGAAAAGGACGGCTTCGAAGCCGGTGAACCGTTCATCATCATGACCGGTGATCCCTCCACTTATGACTCTGAGAATGTAACATACCGCAAGATCATGACGGCTATGCCCGAAACGTTTGCTGAAATCGTTGCCGGCGTTCCGCAGGCCAAGACAGTAAATGGTCTGGTAGGTACATTCCCCTCATTACCTATTGAGAAGGCCGGTTATGGCTACATCAGCGGTGGCAAGGGCAAGGTGACCACAAGTGCCAAGATTACGCTCGGCCGTCAGAACGGTTACATCGACCCGACTCAGGTAACTCCTGTAGAAGGTGACATCGACGCCGTCATCGAATTTGTCGGCACTAAGGGCGAAGGACACAACGGTGCTCTCGACGGCGTGAAGTCCGTCAAGGTAACCATCAACGCCAAGGACGGCAGCAAGAAGGTTTACACCCTCGACGGCAAGTACATTGGTGAGGATCTGAAGAACCTCAGCAAGGGTATCTACATCGTAGGTAAGAAGAAGGTTGCCGTGAAGTAAACCCCAAGGAAATTTCTCCTTTTCTCTATTGCGGGGCCCGCAGGTGCAATGCCTGCGGGCCTCCATATTTTTTCATGAAACAGACGACCGGGCAGGAATGTACATCCGGGGACATCATCCCCGATGTATTTCTGTCACCGGCAGGCAACCACAGAAAATACAAAAATATTTTACATTCCGGTGGGAAAGGCCCGATTTCGGACCACAAAAGCGGCGTTTCGGAAATTAGAAACGGCGCCTCAAAAGTTTGAAACGCCGTTTCTGTTTTGTCATGTTTAAGTCCAAGTGGAAATCAAGCGGTTACAAAACCGTTGAAAATATGGTAAAAATTTTTGACATTATTGCCCCATTCAGTCGAACACCTCCTTGAGCACGGCCAGAGACTTCAACTCGGGAAAACCGGGCACATGCAGGCGATAGTAGAGGTTGGCCACATCGAGCACACGCTGACGCTCACCCCGGCCGAAGCGGAAGAGATGCATCGTTTCGTAGTTCATACGCAGCAGCCGGGGCAGCGCTGCCGCCTCATCGCCGGTGAGCACATGGCCGTGCTCGGGAACAACGGCGGTAAAACAGCTGTTCATCATGTCGAAACAGTCGCTACCGCCGGGCGCACGATCTACATTGGGCCACAAACCCAGAAAACGCGACAAGTGCATGACAAACACCAGATGGAAATTGGCATAGGCCTCGCTCCGCAGGTCAAACCACTGGAGAGAACGGCTGATATAGTCGAACAGCGGCTCGCCGTTGCGCTCCTGACGCAGGGCATAATAGAGAAATTCACTGAGAAACAAAGCCACCGTCGCCTTAGCCGGTTCATAGGGCAGAGAGCTGTAAGGCACAGGGCAACGGCAGTTGCGTATCCGCTGCATGGAACGCTTGGACTGGTGGTCCCACTCAATATCGAGCAAGGTCAGAGGCTGAAACAACTTGTTCTTCACCCCGGCCCGCTGGGTTTTGGGAATACGCACCATGAAAGACACCGTCCCCTCAGCTTCCGTGAAGAGCACGGCCACGACAGAGGTGTCATTGTACCTGATGGTGCGCAGCACCACAGCCTGCGATTTGGTCAGCATCGTTACTATATTATTATATAGGTACAAAGTTACGATTAAGTTAAGAAGTTGAGAATTGAGAGCCGGTAATTTTCAAGTCGAAAATGGGAGCCAGAGTAAGAAATACGGGAAATAATCAAAAAATGTCCGCGAAAAACTTGCATCATTCAAATTAAAGGGCTAACTTTGCACCGCAAAAACAGAGCCAAGCTCTGTGAGGGGCTCCAAGAACCCCATGCGGCTGGCCCGTTCGTCTATCGGCTAGGACGAGAGATTTTCATTCTCTAAAGAGGAGTTCGACTCTCCTACGGGCTACAATTTTAATAATTAAAGAAAAGAAATGGCACATCACAAATCGTGTTTAAAAAGAATCCGTCAGACCAAGACGCGCACGCTCCACAACCGGTATTATGCCAAAACCATGCGTAACGCCGTACGTAAACTGCGTGCCACCGAAGACAAGGCTGCCGCAATGGAACTGCTGCCCAAAGTGCAGAAGATGTTGGACAAATTGGCAAAGACCAATATCATCCACAAGAACAAGGCTGCCAATTTGACATCGGGCTTGATGCAACACATCAACAAGTTGGCGTAACTAAAGACGGATTGTATCCAAAGAAACAAGAAGCACAAGGTCGGACTGTATAGGTTCGGCCTTCATCGTATTAACGAAGAAACCCTCTTACACAACGCAATGCTATGAAAGAAGACGTAACGGTAAAGCACATCGACGACGTCGTCGTGCTATTTTCCGGTGACTCAGGCGACGGCATGCAGCTGGCAGGAAACATCTTCTCAACTGTCAGCGCCACCCTGGGCAACAGCATCAGTACCTTCCCCAACTATCCCGCCGACATCCGCGCCCCGCAAGGCTCACTGACCGGTGTGTCGGGCTTCAAGGTACACGTAAGCGCCGACCAGAGCTACACGCCCGGCGACCAATGTGACGTGCTCGTGGCCATGAATGCCGCAGCCCTCAAGACACAGTACAAACAGGCAAAACCCAATGCCACCATCATCATCGATGCCGACGCATTCCAAGCCAAAGACTTGGAAAAGGCCGAATTTAAAACCAATGACCCTCTCGGTGAAATGGGCATTGACCACGACCGCGTCATCATCTGCCACATGACCCAAATGGTAAAGGACTGTCTGTCCGACACCGGCATGGATGTGAAGTCAATGCTCAAGTGCCGCAACATGTTCGCCCTCGGACTCGTGTGCTGGCTCTACAGCCGCGACATCGAGATAGCCTTTAACTTCCTGCGCGAGAAATTTGCCAAGAAGCCCGAAATAGCCGAAGCTAACATCCGCGTCATCCAGGCCGGCTATGACTTTGGGCACAACACCCACAGCAGCGCAGCCAACGTCTACTATATTGATGCTCACAACAAGCAGAGCGGACGCTACATGGACATCACGGGAAACAAGGCCACCGCCTACGGTTTCATCGCCGCCGCCGAAAAGGCCGGTCTGAAACTCTATCTCGGCTCCTATCCCATTACTCCGGCCACTGATGTGCTCCACGAACTGGCCAAGCACAAGTCGCTCGGCGTAACCACGGTGCAGTGTGAAGACGAAATCGCCGGCTGCGCCTCGTCAGTAGGTGCCGCCTTTGCCGGCGCATTGGCTGTGACCTCCACCTCCGGTCCCGGCATCTGCCTCAAGAGCGAAGCCATGAACCTGGCCGTCATCATGGAGTTGCCCCTCGTGGTGCTCGATGTGCAACGCGGCGGTCCTGCCACCGGCCTGCCCACCAAGAGCGAGCAGACTGATTTGCTTCAGGTACTTTTCGGCCGCAATGGCGAGAGCCCTATGCCCGTGCTGGCCGCCACGTCGCCCACGGATTGTTTCGATGCTGCCTATGAGGCCTCGAAGATGGCTTTGGAACACATGACTCCGGTTGTGCTGCTTACCGATGCGTTCGTAGCCAACGGCAGCGGTGCTTTCCGTCTGCCCGACCTCAATGAGTATCCGGCCATTAATCCTCCATACGTGCCTGAGGAATTGCGTGGCACATGGACACCTTACCAGCGTAATGCCGAAGGCTCACGCTACTGGGCCGTGCCCGGCCGCGAAGGCTTCACCCACATTCTCGGAGGTCTTGAAAAAGATAACCGGACCGGCGTCATCTCCACTGATCCGGAGAACCACGACCTGATGACCCGTCTGCGCCAAAAGAAGGTGGACATGATTCCTGTGCCCGACCTCCACGTGGCTGGCGACGTCGATGATGCCGAACTTCTCATCGTGGGCTTTGGCGGTACCTTCGGTCATCTGCGCGAGACGATGCAGACTCTGCGCCAACAAGGTCATAAGGTAGCCCACGCCCACTTCAAGTATATCAATCCCCTGCCCAAGAACACGGCCGAGGTATTGAAGAAATATCCGAAAGTAGTCGTAGCTGAACAGAACATGGGCCAACTGGCTGCCTTCCTGCGTATGAAGGTGGACGGCTTCGTGCCCCAACAGTTCAACCAAGTCAAAGGTCAGCCGTTCGTAGTAAACGAGCTGGTAACCGCATTCCAAAACCTCTTAAACGCATAGACCATGGCACAATATACAGCACAAGACTTTAAGAAAGGCCAGCCCCGCTGGTGCCCGGGCTGCGGCGACCATTTCTTCCTCGGTGCCTTCCATAAGGCACTTGCTGAAATAGGAGTGGAACCACACAACACTGCAGTCATCAGTGGTATCGGTTGTTCCTCACGCCTGCCCCACTACATGGCCACATACGGCATGAACACCATCCACGGCCGCGCTGCCGCCATTGCCACCGGTTGCAAAGTGGCTAACCCGCATCTCAGTGTATGGCAAATCAGCGGTGACGGCGATGGTCTGGCCATCGGCGGCAACCACTTCATCCATGCCAACCGCCGAAACATCGATATCAATATCGTATTGCTCAACAACCGTATCTACGGACTCACCAAGGGCCAATATTCCCCCACTTCTCCGCGCGGCTTCGTGAGCAAATCGAGCCCTTACGGTACCGTGGAAGATCCCTTCCGGCCCGCCGAACTGTGCTTCGGCGCCCGTGGACGCTTCTTTGCCCGTGCCGTGGCCACAGATGCCCAAGGATGCATCGACATTCTCAAGGCAGCCCACGCCCACAAGGGTACATCCGTTTGTGAAATACTGCAGAACTGCGTTATCTTCAACAACGGCACCCACGACAGTGTGTACAGCAAACCTGAGCGCGCCAAGCACGCCATCTATGTCGAACACGGCAAACCGCTCATATTCGGTGAAAACCGCGAGTTCGGACTCGTTCAGGAAGGCTTTGGCCTTAAGGTCGTGAAGATTGGTGAGAACGGCATTACTGAGAACGATATTCTCATTCACGATGCCCACTGCCAGGACAACACCCTGCAGTTGAAACTTGCCCTCATGGAAGGCCCTGACTTCCCCATAGCTCTCGGCGTAATCCGTGATGTAGAAGCCCCCACCTACGATGAAGCTGTGGCTGAGCAAATCGACCAGATTTCGCACAAGAAGCCATACCACAACTTTGCCCAACTGCTCGAAACGAACGACACGTGGGAAATCAAATAAACACGACGGGCAATAATAGCAAAGCGGCGGCTCAAGTTTGAGCCGCCGCTTTGTTGTATCCATAACACTGCAGAGCAAAGGAAACCTAACGACTAAGAATAGAAAAACGGAGTTAGTCCGTACTAAAACGGATATAGGCACGACGGGAACGGAGTTAGAACACTCAAAGCGTTTCCGCACAATGCAGAAACGCTTTGGGCATAAATGCGGCCAGAATCTATACGTGTAGCTTACTTCTTGGCGGTCATCGGGTTGCGCAAGCCCTTGTATCCGGATATATATGCCTTAGCCGTGCCAAAGTCAAGATTCAAGTCCAGGCGGACGGGGACGTGGTTCATGTCATCAGTGACATAGAAGGTGACCACTTCTCTCTCCTTCTTGCCCTCATACTCTACAAAGGATAGCACAAGGCAGTGATAGGAAGCCGCACTATTCTTCATCTTCAGCGTTTTACGCCCGCGGAAAATCAGTGTTTGCAAG
>Ga0256404_1007189_pt1 | contig 17802 bp, 18 predicted proteins | sample RumenRJG_01DNA_FD_185990 | JGI IMG/M metagenome (GOLD analysis project Ga0256404, IMG submission 185990) | Bovine rumen microbial communities from Lethbridge, Alberta, Canada - RJG_01 | ecosystem: Host-associated > Mammals > Digestive system > Stomach > Rumen | place: Canada: Alberta | collected...
AAAGGAGCCAAAGGCGACACTCTGAAGGTCTATTTCCCCAGCGACGACGGACATACCCGTTACAACGGAACGAATGAATTCATATTCAAGGATTCCACAACCATCGATTACGCGCCTCGCTTCACCTGGTTCTCTTTCAGGGACGCCGTCATCAGCGGAGTCGGCGAACTTTCGACGGACAATCTGGAAGCCCAGTGCGTCGGCTCGGACGTTCCCGTAATCTCCGAGTTCCATTGCTCCGAGCCGATGCTGGAAAAGATCCTCACGGTGTGGAAGCAGACCCAGATCGACAATATGCACGGAGCCGTCGCATCCGACTGTCCCCACAGGGAAAGGGCCCCGTATACGGGCGACGGCCAGCTTTCGATGCCTATGGTCCTCTCTCATTTCGACGCTGCAGCCTTCTACAAGAAATGGATCGAGGACATCCGCCTCTCCCAGGATACCCTGACCGGATATGTTCCAAACGGAGCCCCATGGGAACCCATCTGCGGAGGCGGAATGGCCTGGGGAGCGGCAATCGATATCATGCCGTGGGAATTCCATCTCCGCTATGGAGACAACAAGATATTGGAAGACAACTACTTCGCAATGACGGAATATCTCCGATACCTGGACACCTGGGAACTTCCCGACGGAACCCTTAAGACCTTGAAAGGCAACCCTGGAAGCGACGAGCCCCTGTTCTTCCTCAACCTAGGAGACTGGGTGCCGCCGTACGGTTTCCCTGAAAACGAAGTGGTTTATACATTCTATTACTGGTACTGCACCGACATCGTGTCCAAGGCGGCGAAGGCCCTGGGGAAGGATGACGACGCCATAAAATACGCGGAAAAGGCCGCAAGTATCCGCGAAGCCTTCCTCAAAAGGTTCTACAAACCGGAGGGAAAGACCTTCGGAAAATATGGAGCCAACGTGTTCGCCCTCGCGATGGGCATTCCGGAATCATGCCGTGAGGATGTCGTGAAAACACTGAGGGACGAGATCATGGTGGAGGCTTCGGGGCACGTCATCACCGGCATGGTGGGAAGCCGGTTCCTCTACGAGGTATTGTCGGACAACGGACTCGAAGACGTGGCGGCATCCATCATTACCAAGAAAGACTTCCCCAGCATCGGCTTCATGCTCGAAAACGGAGCGACAACCCTCTGGGAGCAGTACGACGGTGACAATTCCCGCAACCATCCCGTCCACGGAGCAGGACTTACCTGGTTTCAGAAAGGACTCTGCGGCATAGACACCGATCCTGATGCACCCGGCTTCAGGCATTTCACCGTAAAACCCAATCTTCCCTCATCATTTACCAGCGCATCCTACTCTACTGTAACCCCTTACGGCAAGCTCTCATCGAATGTGGCCAGGACGGCTGACGGCTTCCGCCTGGAAATCAGGGTCCCCGTAGGATGCACCGCAACCATCACCCTGCCTTCCGGGAACGTCGAAGAAAGGGGTCAGGGCAACTGGACGCTCACTGACAAAGTGGCAGAAAAAACGGCTGGCAGATAATTTGCTCACAAAAGACGAAGAAAAAAAAATATTATGGCAAAGACAAAAGAAGAGCCCAAGATAAAAGAAGAGCCCAAGATAAAGGAAGAGCAGAAAGAGACAGGGGAAAAGAAAATTGACAAGAATCTCCTGAAAATTGAGGAACTGGAGAAAGAGAAAGAAGAACTGGAGCAGCAACTCGATAAAGAAAAGAACGATTATCTGAGACTCATGGCCGAATTCGAGACTTTCCGCAGGCGCAATGCCGAGGAGAGGCTCGCCCTCGTGAGCTCTGCCGCCGCAGACACCATCAAAGGCTTGCTCCCGGTGCTCGACGACCTCGAGAGGGCCATGGAACTCCTCAAGGATTCGAAGGACGAAGCGGCCGTCAAGGGCACGAGCCTCATCTATGAAAAGCTCTTTGCCTACCTCAAATCCAAGGGACTGGAAATCATCGACGCCGTAGGGAAGGACTTCGACACGGACTTCCACGAAGCCGTCACCCAGTTCCCCGCTCCCTCGGAGGACATGAAGGGCAAAGTCATAGAGGTCGTACAGACCGGATACACCTATGGAGGAAAGGTCCTCAGATATGCTAAGGTTGTCGTAGGTGCCTGATTTATAGGAAGGATAATCTATCATGGCAGAAAAAAGAGATTACTACGAAGTGCTGGGGCTGGACAAGAATGCCAGCACCGACCAGATAAAGGACGCCTACCGCAAGATGGCGCTCAAATGGCACCCGGACCGCTGGGTGAACGGCACCGATGCCGAGAAGAAGACCGCCGAAGAGAAATTCAAGGAGGCCTCCGAGGCTTATTCGGTGCTCAGCGACCCTGACAAAAAGGCGAAATACGACCAGTTCGGCTTCGCCGGAGTGGACGGTCAGGCGGGGCCCGATTTCAGCGGCGGCTTCGGCAACCTGAACGACATCCTCAACGATCTGTTCGGAGGGGGATTCGGAGGTTTCGGCGGATTCGGCAATTTCGGTTTCGGAGGCTCTTCTTCCGGCAGGACGGGAACGAGGGTTCCCCGCGGCCGCGATATCCGCACACGCGTAAGGCTCACCCTCGAGGAGATCAACAAGGGCTGCGAAAAAGAAGTTACCCTCACCAGGAACATAGTCTGCCCCGACTGCGGCGGGAAAGGCACCAAGAACGCGTCAGACGTCAAGACCTGCCCAGACTGCAACGGCACCGGGCAGGTCCAGAGATACGCCAACACCCTCTTCGGAAGGACGGTCACCTATACCACCTGCTCCCGCTGCGGCGGAGAGGGCAAGATCGTCACCAATCCCTGCCATACCTGCTCGGGAAGCGGCCTTGTCCGCAAACAGCAGACCGTGAAGGTGAAGATCCCCGCCGGTGTGGAGAACGGCATGCAGCTTACCGTCAGGGGTGAAGGCCATGCGGCTCCGCGCGGAGGAATCAACGGCGACCTGCTGGTCGTAATCGAGGAAATCGAGAATCCAGACATCAAGAGAGAAGGTAACAACCTCTTCTACTCCAAGATAATATCCGTCACCGACGCTATGCTGGGAACAGAGATTTCAGTCCCCTGCCTCGACGGCGGCTACAAGGTTAAGATCGAGCCAGGCACCCAGTCAGGCACCGTACTCAGGCTCAAAGGCAAGGGCCTGCCTTCCGTCAACGGTTATGGTTCCGGACGGGGAGACATGTATGTCAAGATCCTCGTATGGATCCCGAGGAAACTCTCCAAGTCTGAAAAAGATATGTTCCAGTCGATACGCCAGAACCCCTCATTTACCCCGGATCTGAACAGGGATGACAGGAATTTGTTTGAAAAGGAGAAGAATATTTTCTGAAAAATTTGTTTTGCATAAAAAAATCCTTACTTTTGCAGTCCCAAAAACCAAAGCAACCTCTTGCGGTTCGTTATGAGATATGCGCAACGTTGCACTTAAAAAGTAAAGAAAATGGATTTGATCAATGTAGTTGAGCGTTCTTTTGCTAACGAGAAAGTCGCTTCATACCCCAAGTTCAAGGCTGGTGACACCATCACCGTTACCTTGAAAATCAAGGAGGGTGACAAATACAGGCTGCAGAAATTCAGAGGAGTAGTTATCCAGATCAGCGGCGCCACCCCTTTCACCAAGACCTTCACGGTCCGTAAAATCTCCGGCGGCATCGGAGTTGAGAGGATTTTCCCCTATCACTCCCCCGCCATCGATTCCATCGAACTGAACAAGGTCGGTAAGGTCCGCAGGGCCAGGATATTCTACCTCCGCGACCTCCAGGGCAAGAAGGCCCGCATCAAGGAGAAGAAGTTCTCCGCGAAAGTGGAAGTTCCTGCCACCGAGCCCGAAACCGAGGCTTAAAACTTACGGACCCCAAGTCCGTTTCCGGCTCCTTAGCTCAATTGAATAGAGCATCTGACTACGGATCAGAAGGTTACAGGTTTGAGTCCTGTAGGAGTCACGAGAAAACCTCATCAGAATACGTTCTGATGGGGTTTTTCTATTCTACTTAACCACAACTTAACCACCAATAAGTTGAGAATGATCATCCCTGACTACTAAACAAAATGTTTGTCCCATTGTCCCGGAACATAGGGTTTGGGACAGTGGGACAGGACAAATAGACGTATATAGCCGGTGCAGGTTGTGTGCCCTTCTGGTCAAGAAGGGCATTCATTAACCATATGCCGGCTATTTTCCTTTAACGACGACTATTTCGTTGATTCCGTCTTCAGACAGGGCCTTCCGCTCCAGAACAGGGAGAATATTATTCTGAATGTAACTCCTCTGCAACTCATTATCGACACGGACTATAACCCTCTTATGCCCGTCTTTGACATCCAAGGCAGAGTTATCCATCAGGTATTTCCTCATAAACGGACTGATCCGATCATCCATTATCGCCTCCTTCCACCCGGCCGTCAGGCCATCAGGCGAGGTCTCCCCACTGGGGAATGAACGGGAATCTGAGACACCTTCAGCACCAGACTCATCAGGCACCCGCTCTTCATCCATCCTGAGGGACAGTTTCACTCTATTCAGGGTCCGGGGACCTATTTCCGGAAAATCTACCGTGCAGTACTGGCCGTCATCATCCACCTCAGTCACGATGCCCTCGCCGAAGTGGTCATGAACTACCACGGAGCCTATTTCAATTTCATCTGCTACTGGACGGCCTTCGATGATTACATCCATCTGATGCCTTGCAAAATCCGCATTCATCCAGATATCCTCGCTTATCTCGCCCTCCGTCACATACAGGTTCGACTTTATCTCCCGAAGGAACCTGGAGGGGTATTTGTTGAACCCCTGCTGTGCCAGGAATCCCTCGGATTCGGTGAGATACAGATTGTTCCGGGCCCTGGTCACCGCGACGTACATCAGACGCCGCTCTTCCTCCATACCACTTTTCTTGCGTTCCCGGATGCTTCTCCTGTTGGGAAGGATTCCCTCACTGAGACCTGCGATGAAGACATTTGGGAATTCCAGACCCTTGGCCTGGTGTATGGTCATTATCTTCACCTGGTCCTTCTCCTTCTTATAGTCGGCGTTGGTATACAGCGCGACATCCTGCAGATACGTCTCCAGGGTGATATCGTCTTCCTTATGATCCTCCTCGTACAGCTTCACGGAGGCTATAAGCTCAGTCAGGTTCTCCAGCCGCTCCTCCTCGGTATCATCCCGATAGTGATTTAGCAGTCCGCTTTCAACGAGCACATTGTTCAGGAGGTCCGAGACGGTGAGTCCCTGTCGTTCCTCCCGGTACTTGTTGATCAGCTCCACGAACTGGGTGATGGATTCTTTCTTCTTGTCCATCGAATCATTGAGGTACTGGAGTGCCGAGAACAGGCTGCACTTCCGCTCCCCCGCAATCCTCTCCAAGGTTTCCATGGTCACCTTACCTATCTTGCGGGACGGTACGTTGGCAATCCGCTTGAATGACACGTCATCATCGAAGGCGATGAGCCGGAGGTAGCTGAGTGAATCCTTGATTTCCTGACGCTCGAAGAAACGTATTCCACCCCATATGACATATCCGATATTATGCCTGAGGAATGACTGCTCTATGCTTCTGGAGAGATACGAGGCACGTATAAGTACAGCGTTGTCCGACAGCTTGTCTCCTGATTCCCTTCTCCTGATTATCTGATCCGAAATCCAATCCGCCTCCTCCTGTTCGTTCTTCCCGTGGAAATGGGTGATCTTTGTCCCCGGGTTGCTGAGCGTGTAGAGATTCTTTTTGATACGCATATCATTGTTGGCGATGATGGAATTGGCGGCATCCAGGATGGTCGAAGTAGACCTGTAGTTCCGGTCCAGGACGATGTCTTTGTCCGCCTCGAAACGCAGGAACAGGTCTATCCTACCACCACGCCACTCATAGATGCTCTGATCCGGATCCCCCACGACGAAGAGATTATGGTGAAAGCCCGAAAGAGTCCTGAAGATCTTCCACTCCAGTCCGCTGCAATCCTGGACCTCGTCGACCATGACATAATTCATCTTTCTCTGCCATCTCTCGCGAACGTCTTCGAATTCCGCCAGGATATACAGCGTGAACAGAATCAGGTCAAGGAAGTCTAGTCCAAGATACTTTTGCTGCTTGAGGAGCAGTTGGACATTGAGATTGTCCTTCTCCACCACATATTCAGAAGATGTCAGGAGATAATCAGGAATGTAGCTTTCCTTCGTTTTCCATAATCCGAGTGATCCCAGTAATTCTTCTGCGGTCATCTCTTTACGACTGATGCCGTTCTCCTTGAGGACCTCCTTTGCCAGGGCGATGTTGTCCTCGTCGTCAAGGATCTGGAAATTCTTCGGGTACCCCATCCGATGGATCTCCTCGCGTAGGAACTTGACGCAGAAACCGTGGACCGTGCATACGAAGTCATTCACGTGACCGACGGAAACCAGCTTGGCAATCCTCGACCGCATCTCCTGGGCAGCCTTGTTCGTAAAGGTCAAGCACAGGATATTCGCAGGGTCTATACCCAGTTCGTTGACAAGATAGGCATACCTGTAGGCAAGGACTCGTGTCTTCCCGGACCCAGCACCCGCTATCACACGCACTTTCCCCTCCGTGGTCCGCACGGCTTTCTGTTGGTCCTTATTCAGGTTCTCGAAAATCATTTATCTATAAATGTTAAGCCATTCAACATTGAGACAAGGTTACCTAAGAAGTTACAGCTCCTGGATGTTCTTGAAATAATTCCATCCGTCTGCTTTCCTGTACTTCTTCACAGACCCTTTTGGAACATATAGCACGCACTCTGTCTGGCTGACACCCTTGAAAGCGAACATACCCTCCTCTTCTCCGTTTTCAAAAAAGGCCAGGAGCATTCTCGGAGGTTCCGGATTCCTGATGATGACGCTATTCAGCTTGTCACATCCGAAAAATGACATATCGTCCACAGATTCAACCGAGGCAGGAAGGTCAACGTGACGGAGCTCAGAACAACCGTCGAAGCATCTCCACTCGATGTTTTTGACTGGACCGAGGATAACGACATAGCGTAATTCGTGGCACGCGATGAAGGCGCCGAGACCGATTTCATTGACGCTCCTGGGAATTACGATACCCTCCAGGTTTTGATTACACTGGAACGCCCTTTCATCAATGACCCTGACAGAAGGAGGGATGGCAAAGGACTTCAGCGTGTCCTCGCGGGGAAAATAGTAGAGGGTATCTCTTTTCTCTGAAAATCTTATCTTCCACGAAGGGTCGTAATAATACGGGCTGCCCCAAGGAATGCCGGTAATCCGGGAGACAGAATCGGCATATGCCATCTCTTCCTCCCACTCGGGGCCCTCCATATTAGTTGCCGCTTTTTTCGCGGACCGGGGTTCATTACTCCGGAAATGACATGATACGAGGAGCATCCCGGCTAAAAGCATGGCTGAGAGTCCTTTGATTATATGTGCTGTCTGTTTCATTAACTAAATTGGTAATGGGTCTATCTTCTCAAAGGTTGCAACTATTACAGTGTCCTTATCCGGAACCGCAGAATAACTGCTCAAGGGAGAGTCGAAGTCCGAGAATACCACCTGGACCTCCCCCGGGCAATTACCAGGTTTGACAAGCTCTTTCCCCGATGCCCTAAGTGACTCTGCCGTACGGACCCGAGGGATGAGCCACCTCCATTCCCCGTTATGGAAGGAGTATACCTCATATCCCCGGAGTGCTGACGCAACCCAAGTGTCAAGGATGCCGAACTCGTCCGTCCCATTCCCATCCAGGTCACCTTCGAATACCAGCATCGGGCGAATCCCAAAACCCTCAGGGAAGGAACGGACCCGTTGGCGGATTTTACATCCCATAATACTTGCATATCCTCGTCTTCTCCAAACCCGATCTCATCGGCCGGGATAACGTAAAGAGAGTCTCTGTCTTTTCCATCGAAAACCCCAACTATGCTTTCCCTCTCGTCATGCCCCTTCACTGAATTATTATAATTTACGATAGGATACTCCACCGGTATGGGCGCTTTCGGAAACACCGTTGTTTCCTTCTCAAGCAAATACTGTAAGAAGAGAAGCAGTTCAATTAATACTAGAATGCCACCGACGATCAAGGCTATTTTCCCGGACTTACTCATAATTAGGATAAGTTGATGTGCATTAAATTATAACTAACTGGTACCTAGAACAAAAATAACAAATGTTCCCCACCTGCATCCTACACGACGAAGACACTCGATGGGGAAACTCACTTACAAGACCTCCACATCCATATGGACCAGTTCCGAGAAATCAGAGATCAGTTTACCAGTATCTACGCGGAGGAGCGCAAAGAACTCAATGGGGCCTTTGGCTATGCCACTGAAGGACATCAACAGTTTATGGTCTTCCGGATCATACCCGCACTCCACCCTTTTGAGTACCCTCGCAGCAACAGGGCGTTTCTTCCCAAGTGTCTGTTCGACATATGCGAACCAATTAACATTCTGCGGGCCTACTTTTTCCATTTTTTATTGCTTTTTTCCTTGACTCCCTGTTGTCATTACTATCCTCTTTTGGGGATTTATTTGCGATAGCGAGATAATAACTATTATCATACGATAATTATGGACAATTCAATAATCAGTGATGATATCATAGTCTTGTCAATTGTGTTGAAATAACACCGGTTCTTATCTGAAATACCGCTTAAACGAAAGGACGCCATGTTATCCATTATAGACTATGATTTTACCAAAAACATGGATTTAAAGAGGAATCGTCTCCGGAGAAATCATAGAGGTTCTCATTTCTTATTTCAACAATCTTCCGTTCAAAACCATCATCTCTATATCCTTCAAGGTTGAATAATGGGCTGTCCCGATTAATAGTTAATGGCACATTCCATCTTGCAGATGCGGGGCACTCTATAGCATCATAGAATCTATCATAGAAATCGTCCTCAATAACATCTTTATCAAATGTATAATGGATATACTTCTTGTCCTTATATGATAGAATAATGTTATTGGCACCCAAAGATGCGAGTATCATCTCGATGTCTTTATAATACCAAATACTACTTACCACTACTTTACAATTAAATACACCATTTTTAAGCACTTTAATTTGGGATAGTCTTTTTTGGGGGGGAATAAGTCCTAGGTTAATTGTATCGTCGCCAATAACATATTGTTCAACGTAGCATAAAGCAGTCACTGGGATACAAGCGATAATCCTATTTGCAGTTTTAGTAGCATCTTCTTTTGTCGATAGGCAATCGATATATATCCAATTTCTATCAACCTTGCTTATCTGAAAATCCTTTTTTAAGAAACAGATAGCTTTTTCCGTTTCATCAATAGAATCCTCCGGAACGATTACCAATCTTAATACATAACCAAGATGAATGCTTCTCACGACAGCTTTTCTCTCAGTATTATTTCGTGATACTAATACATTTAAGGAGCCACCCTCATAATTGCTAAACAGTTTTGTGAGTTCCTCACTACAATCACCCAACGTCCCTCTACTATTAACCGATACGGCAACTGGATTAAGAGAATTCCAGTTAGGATTCGTGAACTCATATTGGCTTCCATCTTTTTCAAATAGAAGAGAATACCTGTATCCTTCTGAATTCGAATTCATCATTAATAATCTATTAAATAATCTAGCCTTTACAAATATAAATAATGTTTTTCACTCAATGATGGCGGTTTTCGAGAAAAAGAAAGGGTCGGCATAATGCCGACCCTTCCCTAAAACAACGTGTATAGAGGATACCTGCAGAACCCGGAGGAAGCAATGACACCCATCCTGATTCCGAGGTGGTTTCGTTCAATCCATTTCCCTATACCGGGCAGGTTGTTCTCGTCGAGGAACGCCATACTGTCTGACTGAAGAGGATGGTTGAGATTGACGGTCGCGACCGCGAAGATCTCCCCCACCGAGTCATTCATGATTAGAGCTACAGTCCCGTTGCGGTATTCGCTTTTCTTCAGGGACACGGTGTTCCCGTTGTAGTCATACGTTCTCATCCCTCGATCTTTTCACAAGAACGGATGTGGTTCCTGATTGTGTACTTACTATGGAGAACATCTAATACACAGACCACAATATGGTTCCCATGAGAATCGATAATTTGTACTCATACTTTTCGGAAGGACGTCTACAAGGGATGTCTAATTAGGGATTGTCGTTTAATGTTTTCAATTTGAGTTGAGCGGAAGCCATCCCTTGTTGCTGACGCATCAAACTCGTCGTTTTATATCATTCTTGCGCTTGGTCCGGGCTTCATCGCCCGGATTTCACGTCGTTTTTTCATCGTCATCCTGGAGTTCTCTTTCGAGGACTCCGTTTTGGAACTATTTGAGCCATCCGACTATGCGGCTTCAGCCAGTTGTTGCTCCATCAGCCTCTCCGCCAGCAGCACCGCGTTCGCCGTGTGGATGCCGAAGAAGATGTACAGGATTTCCGTCTCCTTCTTTCTGGCTTTGACCCGGCGTAAGGAGTAATGCTCCTTCTGCGTGCCGAATGATCCCTCCATCGCCGTGGCACGAACCCGCGCAAGTTCCTGTCTCACAAAGTCTTTCTCTCGTTGCTCCTTCGCACGCTTCCCCTTCTGGACAAAGGAGGTCTGGATGCCGTTCTTCGAGCAGAGGTCCCGGTTCGCATTGCCGGCATAGCTCGTATCTCCACCTATCTTTTTCGCATCCACCCCAAACAGGCGCTTATGCATCTTGATGCAGTGGGCAAGTCTTGTCCCTTCGTTGAAGGCGTTGAAAGACAACTTCTCAATGAACGATATCCCATCCACCAGGATGTTGTTGCACTTGGCTCCAAACTCAACGCTTTTCACTTCCTTGCCCCTCACGATAGGTCTCACATACGGCTTGTTCACGCTCACTATCCTGTCCGGGATGCTCTCGCGGACATCACCACTCCGGAAGTGGTTGCGCTGTTGGCGGTACACCCTCGTGATGATATCAAACATCTGTCTCTCTCTGTCCGTGAACAACTTAACGCCTTCATGCTCACGTTCCATCTTCCGAGTCTCCCTCAATATCTTTCCCAGCAAGTCCAATAGCCGCCGAGTTATTTTCCGGGTCTGGCCCTTCGTGTGCTTCCGTTGCTTGCGGTACGTCAGGTTAGCCTTCTCAACATCCAGGTACTTCGTCCTCGGGCGGTGGATCCCCAACCGCTGACTGGCCTCGCACATCAGCTCATATCCTTTCTCCACGCACTCCCAGAGCAGTTTCTGGTCGGTCGGATAGCGCATCTCGCTCTCGTAGCAGGTCGCATCCGTGAACATCGTGTCCAGATTCTTCATGTAAGGCTTCCACGCCTCTGCCAGCAGGTTCTGCAGTTCCTGGATCTTCAGGCTTCCGGCCAGTTCTGCGGCAATGTCATCCAACAACTTGTAGTTCGTCAGTGGATGCGTCGGATCAATCAGGATGTCACAGAACATCTGGTAGTGAATGTTCCCGTTCAACTCCTCCATCAACTTCGGGAAACTCATCTGCGTCTTCATCTTCAGGAACATCAGCGCCACTTTCCCCTCAGGGGTGAAGTAGGACTTCCGTCCACGCTTGGGCATCATGCTCTTGTTCACCAGCCCGAGACTCTCTGCCATCTCATGCAGAGGGAGGAGCTTCTTCATCCTGCCCAGTTCACTGTGCTCAAACGTTTCCCGGTACAGTTCATAAAAATTGAACTCCGAGAATGGGAGATTTGGTGTAATCTCAGTAAATTTTCGTACCTTTGGCATACAAACTTTCACTATCGATTCCTCCGAAATTCACTTTCCTACGGTGTTCGGAGGAATTCTTTTTCACTATATCAAAGATACAAAATTTCTAACACATTAACAATCAATTTGTTGTAAAATTTTCATCAATTTACGACAGTCCCTAATTAAAAGTCGAGATCTTGCTCCTCAATTAGTTTATGGAATAGGTAATCGTATACTTTTTTATGTGCCACTTTACCTTCAGCTATTAATGCATCAATATCAGCATTCTCACCAAAACGACCGCCCATAATAAGGTCCATATTCTTCATAAAAGTATTCTGAAAAATTGGAGCAAATCTGATTAAGGCCTCTCCGCCAACGGAAAAATCATACATCTGCATTTTAACTATAGCGACACTGTTCTCTCGACTCGTAAATGCATATGTAATCGAGAAGGGGGACATTGATTCATCATTTAATGCGCTTAAAATAGTGTAGTTAAATGACTCCTTTTCGAGAATCGTAATAATGATTCTATCTTTATATAGATTCCTATTGTTCGGTTCATCAATTATAGCTTTTGACACAAGAAAGTATGCTATGCTCGCAATTGCTTGACGGGCATCAATATCATCAATTCTCCTAAAACACAAAATATGCGTCAGAGCTTGTGCAACAAGTCGTAGTTCTTTTATATCATTTAGAATAGATGGATAGGTCTTTATTTCGCGATATACGTTTAGCGCCATCCCGAACACGATATCATCAGAAGCATTCTGAGCAACGAGATCGTTTGTCCTTTGGGAATACCTTTCTACTTTTAGCATGATTCCTTAATGATTCTAGGGATTATTGTAAAACAAACTAGTTTATGATTGATTATCTTTGTTCATGTTACCTACAAAAGAGGTTATTAATCGGTTCAATTAGTGACACTATTATTTATATTTTCGATTTCCAATCCTGCATCAAAAGATGTCGGTATACTTTTAGCAACCCATTTGTAATAGCACCATTCTGTTCGAAGGGCGTAAAAGGCGATTGAGTTTCAAGCACTTCAATTAACTGATTAATAATTTCTTCTGCACGTACCTCAAACATCATAAAACCGAACATTGATTCCCCCTCTTCCCAGAAATCGCTATGCGATCCATAATGATATACTTGCCATGCAAATAAAAGAGGATTTAAGAACATCTCATACATTTTAGCATCCCGAAATGCCTCGTCAGCAGATTTTCCCATCATTTTTGCATTCTTCCAAGCAGAACAAGATATCCTATTGACTGAATTGACAAGCATCTTAATCTCGTCCTCAGTTGGCTTGCTGGGATCTGATACTTTCTTGGGCCCATTTAGCAATGATACTATCTCCGGAAGGTCATCTTCAAGTGATTTCAGGACAGATATAACATGATTTTCTTCATCAATATTACGATGAAGTACTAGCCTGTCACGAGTGACAGTTTCTAAAACGGAGAAATCGGTCTTTGCATATTGGATAGCGTTCCGAATAGCTATATCTGGATGAGATTTGAACCATTGATAGTAGTCCAAAGCCTCTTCCTGTTCCTCTTTTGCCACATAGTAAGAAAAAGGGTAATAATCAAAAATATGGTCTATAATTGCCGCAATAATCCAGAGACATTGCCGCAGTTCCATTCCTGCTTTTTCCTGTTCCCGGTTGCTTCCATCATCACTTCCCTCGTATAACAAGGTATGTGAATCCCAACTTAGCCTAGATGTGGCTTGTTTTAAAGAGTCTTTTGAAAACAAAGGATTATCCAGAATCATAAGAAATTGAATTATATGTATTAGAGACTATTGTATGCGTATCTATAATTGATAGCCGTTCCCTGTAAGCGTCCCTAAGAATCTGGTTATCCAGCGCCAGATCTGAGTACATCTGCTTCAGCTTGCGGTTCTCTTCCTTCAACTCTTTGAGCCTTTTAACCTGACTCGCATCCATTCCGCTATAAATCGACTTCCAGTTGTAGAGCGTTGTCCTTGAGACTCCGTACTCCCGCGCTACCAGTTCAGAGGATACTCCGCTATCCAATTGACGGACGGCCTTGACCATCTCCGTCTCGCTGTGTCTTGATTATTGCATATGACAAAGTAAATTAGTTTATGTAAACTTTAACTCTGTCCGACTTTTAGGGGTGGCCACAAAACGGGGACACTTACAGGTTCACAATAATTACTTGACAAGGCGAACGGGTAGCTTATACTCAACACTTATCGATACCTTGCTAAAAGTAAGCGTATCGTCTCCTATCTTTTTGTAAAATCTTGCAATCGTCCCTTTCTCGTCAGTTGATCCAAAGACATTCTTCAACCAGAATCTCACCTCGCCACCGGATTCCCTCCAGCTATTGGGCTTTATGTACGACTCAAAGAATGAAAAAAGAATAAATCGCATATTGGGTCCCACACATTTTGCTGTAACAGTGGCATGGCGGTTATCAATTAATCTCCATTTGCAATGAGTCAGGAGTTCTTCCCATTGTTCTGCCGAAGGAATGCTAAGCATATTGGCCTCATCGAAGGTAAGCAAACAATTCATACCGTCATCCTTAAGTGAATCTTTAGCCCACAATGTCCCGCTGGGAAGACCAAGATCCACATATTCCACATCATCTCCATCAAAGACAACCTCCTCTTTATTCTTTCTAGCTTCATACCCATCTTTAAAACCATCAAGATAGGCCTGCGCGATAGCCTTTGACATCGCCAATTCACATTTATTGGATGAATACTCCTTGGCTTTTTGATAAATGCTTTTCATGAGAATATAGGAATATATTTTTAAAAATGTTTTCCAACTGAAATGGTCATTATTCTGCTTTTTCTTTGGGACTAACCCGGATTATTGTACTCCCTTTCAGGTATTATCTATTATCTTCAAATGTATTCCTGTTCCCATTTAGACGATAAAAAGAAAAACTGACAAATGAATTAATATATTTTTCAGTAACACTAAAATCAATCATTTCGACAGCTTTTTTATATGCCTCATAATCTGGAGACGCAGTAAATGTTTTAGGAATAAATGGCTCATCCCCTCTGAAAATCAAACTTATTCGATATGTATCACGGTGTGAAAAACTCAAAAGGGGAAACGCCCCAATAAGAATTTATATATTTTTCATAATTACTATAATAGCCTTCATGATTGCAATATGTAAGTGATGCAGAGTAATATATCAAGGGTACTATGGCTCAATTTAGTATTTCCAAATGATGTAATTCTCGTTCTTATACGTCCCGCGATGGACGTCCGGTGCAAACAGGGTTTTCTCTCCAGAGTCGTCGATGAACCAACCGAAAGAGGAGTGGCTACCAACCAGATAAATGGCATTCTCGACGCCGAGATCGACGATGGCCTGGGAGAAGTCGTGGAGGGACTCGTCTGATTCGCTGATTGCCACGAAGACCTGTCCGGCACGGGTGCAGAGAGCCTTGCGCATCGTCTTGTTCTTCGGCTCATTCTCCACGAGAGCACCATTGTCCACTAGAGGATACTGCCGGAAGAAGTAACCCTCTTTTTCTGTCGCCTCTTCGAAAAGCGGGGAGTTCTCACTGACGCCCACGGTTACGTTTCCGTCAATGATGGCACAGAAACCTTTCTTGGATAGGCCCCAGGCAAGAGGTTCCCCCTTCAAGACAAATGCCCCCAAAATCTTGCGGTTGTCCCTTCTTATATCGGCTGCCTGGGCGGCCAGGATGATACCCTTGTCATTACGGTCAGGGACGCCAAGAGTCAGCTCGGGCGTAGCGTTGTGAGGGATATAGAGGGCTAATTGCACGTCATTAATTACGGTGTCCAGTTTCTCTGTATACGATGCTTCTGTCTTTACACCTAAAGGAGCAACTTCTTCTGGTACAACTGTTTCCGGGATGTTTTCAAACAGGCCGTCGTAGGGGTCTTCATGCACTTCTTTCGGCCAGAAGATGGTTGTCAGGATGCCGATTGCAAAGACCAACGCTGCCGATACAATGGCCACGCCGACATTCCTTCGGCGCTTGTACTGCTCCGAAGTGTCTTGCTGGGGAACGTGTCCGATTACCCGGAACTCATCATCCCTTATTTCATTCTTCTTATCAGCCATGTTTTATCGTTGAATCAATGTAAGTCTTCAATTTGATTAGGACTTCGCGGGAGGCGGTTAGCTCGTGGTAGCAGTTGGCACAGTCGGAGAGAATAAGGATTTGCCTAGTAATGTCAATGAAGTAAACAAAGTCGGTGTTGATTATGAGGCCCCGGCCCAAACGCACGAAGTTGCCACCCTCTTCGCCCAGCTGGTCGCCAATCAGGTCTTCTACCTGTCCTAACTGGAAAGAAACGATCTGCTTCTTGTTGTCCCGTGTCACCACATTGGAATAATTGCCGTCAGCCGATATATAAACCAGCCGGCTTGCGGGTACGCGAAGCATCTCCGTACCCTTGCTTATGACCAGGAATCTCTCCACTTGTGAATTCTGTATCGCAAAGATAGCGATTATTTGCGGCGTTTGGATATACACGGATTGCGAATGTATGAAATCGAAATATACATTACGAACATCCGGCTCAGAATGACTTTCATACAGTACATTTTCATTCCGTACATATGAAGGAAAAATCCTTTGTGAAATGCAATATAACTCGGATTTTTGCGTCAGTAATCATACTGCTATGCATCATTATTCTTTCATAACAACCAACTCTCTTCTGCTCATTATTGCAGGAATATCTCTTCTACCTGTTTCATCATGCGAAACCGGACACAAACGCGTTACAAGAAACTCCTTCTCGTTGGACTCATTAGTTGTCACAGGCCCACCGGTAAAACTCTGCGAACAGGTCCTCACTTCCTGGGAATATATTTATTCCGTTGACCCGAATATCGAAAGATTTGGTACAGATGAATACGAGTATGACGTGGAAACGACACCTGTCAGGGATATCTTCTTTTTGCCTGAGGCGGACATAGAGAGAACCGGGTTCGTGAAAAAAATTCAATCTCACTATAACAAGATGGCCGTCTGGTACCATACCTGGCATGCCTATGAGCTGTTCAGCCGCAAGGCCTCAAACGGCGAGCTGGAAACGAGGCAAGATACAATCAATGCAATTGCCCATGACCGGCTTATTATACCATCATCCGTATTGAAAGAAGCCTTTCCTGACGCAGGAAACAGAGGCCCTGTGCAGACTTTCCTGAATGAATATTCCCGTTTTGACGGGAAGGACGATTCTCCTTATTGGGAAGCTCAAAAAGAATATACTATATCTTGTGGAAATATTGACAGCATCTTACCTAGTGCCAGTTTGTTGCGGGACGAGTTCTCCGAGCATTTCTGGGAATGGTACGACAAAAAGACTTATGTGCCAGAGATAGACTCCATCGCGAGTTTTTACCTGAGAACTTCAAAGAAAATCGTGTCGGAAGAGAGCATCACCCATCTAAAGGCTGCCATCGAGGGAGAGAAGGAGATTAACCGTCGCACCATCCTTGCTTTGGAACTGATAAGGCTCGACAGTAACTCTCAGGATGCCGTGCTTTATCTGGGAGAGATATTGGAATCTGGTATATATACAAAATACATTCTTGAGGCCTGGATCGCCTGGCGGGCAGCCGTACAGCTCAATTTCTTTTCACCGTCCTCTTTTACATTGATTCCAAACAGATACTATGACAAAATACGTGTAAAATGCATGAACACAATCCTGCGTCACATTCAGTCGGAGTCGGACAGGTATGACCCTTTTCTTTTAATGAACCTGATAGGTTGTGAACAACTCCACCGCATGTATTGCCTGTTTGGGAACCAGAGTCTGGTAACCGTCTGCGAACTGGGGAAAAAGTTATTCATCCAACCATCAGCTTTGGGGTATGATTATTTAAAGGAGGAAGATAGTGAAGACTAATAAGATAATTACGTTGATTATACTGTTTGTCAGTTATGTCCCGGTGTATGCCCAGAGTGTATTTGATTCAGAATTGAAAGAAAGGTTGGAGAATCCCAGACGTGTACACATTGTGATCGACCAGGAATACGAAGGGTTTCACATAGAGGCGGTCCTTCATCCGGATGATAATGATAATTATGTAGGAATGGCCACATTCACCTTTTCCGGAAAAGGGACGCTTACAATCGGGTATGCTCTAATAGTCTAAAGCCG
>Ga0256404_1007191_pt1 | contig 17798 bp, 17 predicted proteins | sample RumenRJG_01DNA_FD_185990 | JGI IMG/M metagenome (GOLD analysis project Ga0256404, IMG submission 185990) | Bovine rumen microbial communities from Lethbridge, Alberta, Canada - RJG_01 | ecosystem: Host-associated > Mammals > Digestive system > Stomach > Rumen | place: Canada: Alberta | collected...
ATACGCTGCCGCATGAGCCGCGCTGCCGCGAGTTTTCCTCGTTCGTCGCTACGCTCCTCCCTCAGAAAACTCGCGGCAATCTACTACAGACTTAAGAATTGTTGCAACTTGCTATTGCAATTTGCGATAATTAAAAATCTTTAGAAACTGCAAAGTAGTTGCAAAGGTCGGGCTGCTATACTGTAGCCACAGTCAAAGAGAAAAGCCGAGACACAAAGCCCTCGGAAATTGACTGAAAGAAAAATATAAAACTTTTTTCAAAACCGCAAAGATTTGCAAAGAAGTTGCAAAGATCAACCTGATATACTGTAGTCACAGTCAAGGGAACAAAACAAATTTCTAAAACCTAAAACACCGAAAGGAGATAATAAAATGAAAAACTTATTCAATCTCAAAACCAAAACAGTCAACACAATTCGATGCTCCTATTGATTGATAAACCAAAAACGATCCCCCTGTTCTTCTGACACGGGGATCGCCCTGCGGTGGTTCGTGGCGTATTTTGATCGTGATCACCATCGCTGCATTGACTTTACGGGAATTGTTTTTTATAATAACAGTATATGACTCAGCAAGCATCATTTCGTTATATGTGAATGGATCGGGAGGTGAAGGTATGGTAAAGGTACTCGGCAGCAGAAGATGGTCTTTTGTCAGCATCGGCATCGTGGTCTTGCTGTTTATCGGATTGGTCGTATACGGCGCGCACTACTTTTTCAAGGTCGACACGACAAGGAACCAGTCGATCTTCATGGAGGGTGAATACTCCGTCGACGGCGGCGCGTGGAAACCGATCGACGCCGACAAATCGATCAACGAGACCTTTCATAAGATCGTGTTCAAAGGAAAGATGAATGAAGCTTCTACGTTGCTTTACGCCAATATGACGGTTTCCTCTCAAAACGTTTGGTACACGATGAAAACCACGCAGGGCGATACAGTCTTTGAACTGACCTATCGCAACAAGGAAACGCTCAGACAACTGTATCTGGAAAACGCGGAGGATCCGAATGACCCGATGCTGCAAAAGGATGTTTTTGATCAGAATTATACGATCGGGCCACTGCAGGATCTCAGCTTTCCCGATACGCCGGGGTACTGGACGAGCACCATATTCACCTCGACGCTGAACGCCGACGGGATGCTCGGCGAAAAAGATTATATCTTTGAGGTGGAGAATCCGTATCCCTTTGCGCAGCAGAGCTTTTCCGAGTGCTTCCATGTTCTCTACAGTGAGGCGAACGGCTCTTATCTCAAATTCTTCTTTGAGATCATGCCGCCTTTGCTGGCGTTTTTGCTGGTTTGCTTCTTCGGAATCTTCCTGTTCCCCGTAGCGGGCTTCATCCTCGGAAGGATCAACAGCAAATACTTTGCCTTCGGCGCGCTGTGCTTTTTCTGGGGGATGTTCATGATCGGACAGCGGATGGTTCCGTACCTCAATCTGTGGATCGCCGACCCCGCTGCCTGCATGATCATTGAGACCGTGCTTGATTACTGCCTGATCATCACGATCATGATCTATCTGAAAGCAAATCTGACCGGACGCGTCACGCGCGCGATCACGAATGTGGTCACCGCGCTGTATATCACGGTGGTGATCGGGGCGATCATCCTGCAATTTACCCGCGTGCGCGATCTGTACGCGACCTCGCCGAACGTCTATCTGTGTACGGCGGCAGGCATTGTGACCTTGACGATACTTCTCTTTACGGAGATACGGAACAACAAAGAGGCTGTCATCATCCTTGCGTCATGGACGCCGCTCACGATCTCCATCCTGCTTGACGTCATCAATCACTATGCGCATTTTGCGGACGTCCACTTCTATCATTTCGGACTCGCGATCACCATGATCTATCAGATGGTACATCTGGTGCGCGATCTGAGAAAGCAGTATCTTGCGTCCATCCGTTATCAGCAGATGCAAAAGGAATTGTATGAGGCAAAGGTCAGCGTGATGGTGTCACAGATCCAACCGCACTTTATGTATAACGCCCTGACCTCTATCGCGATGATGTGCAAGATCGATCCCGATACCGCGCAGGAAGCGACGGTGACGTTTGCCAAGTATCTGCGCGGCAATATGGATTCGCTCAAACGAACCAATCCGATCCCGTTCGATCAGGAGCTGGAGCATCTAAAGAAGTATCTGTATATCGAAAAGCTCCGTTTCGGAAAGAAGCTGAATGTCGCCTATGATATTCAGACGACGGATTTCGTCCTGCCGCAGCTGAGCATCCAGCCGCTGGTGGAAAACGCCGTCAAGCACGGCGTCGGCATGAAGAAAAAGGGCGGTACGGTCACCATCGCGACCCGTGAAACGGAAAAGGCCTATGAGGTGATCGTGTCGGATGACGGCGTCGGATTTGACGTCAACGCGCCGCAGAAGGAGGACGGACGCTCCCATGTCGGTATGGAGAATACCCGAAGACGACTCAAAGAGATGTGCGGCGGCGAAGTGAACATAGAGAGTACGATAGGGGAGGGCACTGTCGCGACAGTCAGACTCCCGAAGGAGGATCAAAAGAATGAAGATACTGTGTCTTGACGATGAACAGCTGGCATTACAGATGCTGGAAATGTGCGTCAAACAGGTCAAACCCGACGCGGATGTTCTGGCGTTCGACGATCAGGATGATTTGTTGGAAGAAGCGGAACAGAACGGCTGTGACGTCGCTTTCCTGGATATCCATATGCGCGGCATGAACGGCGTCGAGGTGGCAAAAAGGCTCAAGCAGAGCAATCCCAAGATGAATATCATTTTCGTCACGGGCTTTTCGGAGTACAAGGCGGACGCGATGGATATGCGCGCGAGCGGCTATATTATGAAGCCCGTCACCAAGGAAGAGGTCGCGCGTGAGCTTGAGGAACTGCGGTTCCCGATCATCCCGAAGAACGACGCGCTGCTAAAGGTACAGTGCTTCGGCAACTTTGACGTGTTTTTGCCCGACGGCACGCCTGTTCATTTTGAACGCAGCAGATCGAAGGAAATCTTTGCGTATCTGGTACACCGCCACGGCAGCTCCTGCAGCACCCGAGAGATCGCTGCGGCGCTGTTTGAGGACGAACCGTATGATAATAATCAGCAGAGCTATGTGCAAACGCTGATCTCTGCTATGATGAAAAGTCTTAAAAAGGTCGGCGCGCAAAAGGCTGTTCACAAAAGCTACAATGCGCTGTCGGTCAATCCCGACGTGCTTGACTGCGATTATTACCGCTTTGCCGAGCTTGACGCGGGCGCGGTCAACGCTTACGCCAATGAGTATATGAGTCAGTATTATTGGGCTGATTTTATGTTCAATGATTTCTGATTATCAGCATAGTATTTAAGTATCCGCCTGTTCACACTGTGTGAGCAGGCGTTTTTTATGTGCCAAAGCAAAAAGGTGCCGGCTCAAAAGTAAAAACGAGCCGGCACCCCAGTCAAGACGAAAATGTATTGATTCTTAATTATACGAACAGCGTAAAACAGAGGGTATTGCTATTCTTAAACTTATTGGTAAGCAGGATATTATAATTATTGATCTGATGTTATCTTTATAGCTTTTATAATCAGAAAATCGGGCTTATGTAATAAATCATTATACGCAGGATGTTCTTTGAGTGCTTCAGGTGTTGGTACAGGCTCAATCAACTTGTTTATTTGAAAGCCTGCTTCAATCAAAGTGTTAATTATAGTTGAAAATGTCCGATGATACTTTTTGACTTTATCAACAAACCAAGTGGATTCTCGTTCTCCGTCAACGCTGTAATTAGAAATATTGGCAAATAACTTGTTGCCGTTTTCATCTTTGTCAAGCCTTTTCCTAGAAATTCTTCAAAAAAGCAGGGCACCCACTTCTTTTGAGTGTCTCGTTGCTTAACTTAATGATATTGGGCCTGAGCTGGACTTTTTCGACAATCTGAGCCTCCGATTCAAGCGGACTTAGAGGCTTTTCTATGTCTTAAGCAAGGTACTTGATAAATGAAGAATATAGTAAAGGCGCCACAGCGAATGGTACGTCAAGCGCAGCTGGGAAAAAGAGGAGCGCGGCGGCGAGTACTGGGGAACCTGATCAAAACACAAACAGAATATGAACCGTATATAACAAGCAACAGCGGGGACGGCAAAAGTCGTCCCCGCTGTTCGTATTTCAATAATGCTTCTTCGCACTTTCAGTGTTCCTCAGAATATTCAAAGCCATTTGCTTCGCACCATTCAATTGCCATACTATGATATGCCTTAGCCAAGTAATTATACCAATCTCGTTCAATCACATAATAACGAATGGAGGATTTGAATCTGCGGAAAGCACCTTTGCCATGAATACATCCCGCCAATTCATCTCGCGTGCTTCCGTTTGGCAGATCAGAAATATACTTCTCCATGATACTATATTCGTGGATGTCGAATTTGCTTGGCAACCTAAAGTAGCGAATGTTTATACCAGCCTCAATTCGCTCAGCAAGCGATTCGTAGTCTGTACCAATACTGTCGTCATATTGGGGCAGGCTTACGATTGTCATAGTCACAATATCAAGATACTGATCCCATTCGTCGCTTGCCGTTTCTATAGCGTTGATAATCAATTGTAGAGGTACGATCTTCATTATCCAGCCTCCGTCAAAATACAAAATAAGGTGTCAAAATTTGAGCTGCTAAACAAGGAATAGGAGATCTTAATATCAATATAACTCAATATCAATATAACTCAATGCTCAGGAACAATCATTCCTCTCGTTCCTCAAGATTTTGAACGGTATTCTTCAACGCTTCGTCGGCCTCTTCATCCCAGACAGTTCTTTCCGGTCCGAGTGTGCCGTACATTGTATTCTCAAACGTATATGTCATCTTCGCCGTCTTGATCAATCTTTCGTTGTCGATATCATCTTCGAATGTACCCAACCGACTGTAAATATCTTTTGTGATCTCATAGTCGAATTGCTCACGTCCCTCACGACTGGTGTACATGATCTCAGCGAAGTAACGCTCTGTTTCGGGGTTGTAGTAAGCCGTCCAGTTATTGCCTTTCTTTTTTGTTTTCATTAATAAGTCTTTTGATCCTATGCTAAATAAATGATTTCAGATTCAGGAAGATATAGAAAAACCGCATTGACAGCAAAAAACGGCTTGCCAATGCGGCTTTTATGGTCGGAGTGGCGAGACTCGAACTCGCGGCTTCGACATCCCAAATGTCGCGCCCTACCATCTGGGCTACACCCCGAAATATTTAGTTTATTGTACCATTTGTGGTCGTCATTGTGGCCAAATGATCTTTTTTCAGATTATACTAAACTGATAAAACTCAGTGTTTAAGCCAATAGGAAGCGGAGTAACGATATCTCGATTTTTACGGCAGACCAAAAACCTCATTCTTACTTTATTCGTACATTATTCTAAATTAGAATAATAAATGTCTTTAGAGACAAAAAGAAAAAGCCCGGTAATCGTGATGATTACTGGACTTTTCAGATGGTCCGAGTGACTGGAGTCGAACCAGCGGCCTCTTGAACCCCATTCAAGCGCGCTACCAAACTGCGCCACACCCGGATACAGTTTTAACTGCAAGAGATATCATAACACAAATCCTTAACAAATGCAAGTAAAATTTTAAAAAACTTGTATTTTCTGTGGATTTATATATGAAAAAGCTCCCGCTATGTAACCGTTAGCGGGAGCTGATGCTTTTGTGACAGTTGATTTGAGATCGCTCGCAGTAGTTTTGTGGATGGGAGTTTCCGCTTAGTCCAGAACAACGCCCATCTTCTTTCCGTGTTTGTTGAGCAGGATGCACGCGGGGATACCGAGTACGAGCAGTACGACCAGTTCGCCCAAGGCGACTAAGCCGCCTGTGACCAGAAAACTGACGAAGCTGAAGCCGGTATCTGCAAAGAAGATCGAGATTTCCAGACCGACGATGATACCGTTGAAGATCGCGGGCATCAGCAGAGCTGGGAAGGGAATGTTCTTGACGCGGACATTGCGCAGCAGATACATGGTGATCGCGGCGAGCAGGCTGGCGAGTGAACCGAAGATCATATCGTAGAAGCCCAGACCCGCTGTAACGGAGCTGATGTTGGCGATAATGCAGCCGAGGGTCAAGCCCGGGGTCGCTGCGGGGGTGTAAATCGCCAGTACGCACAGTACTTCTGCGACACGGAACTGAACCGCCGCGGAAGCAGTGCCGGGCAAGAGGGTGTTCTGACCGACGGTGAGCACGGCGTAGAGCGCGGCGATGACCGCCGCCTGCGTGATGTACATCACACGTTTGTTTTTCATATTCTTTTGTCTCCTTAGTTTTGATTTAGGCGGTCGGGCAGGGTGATGTACGCCCGCGCCAAGTCAGGATGGTTACGAACTGACCGAGAGATATCCTATCATAAAACAGGGGAGAAGTCAAGGAAAAACGGCTTGTTTCCTCGGCTTTTGAAGCTTTTCAGCTTTTTGACAAAAATTTGTAGATGGTTTATTATTTTTTGAATCAAAACGCTCCCGAAAGAATCTAATAGATGAATCGGTTGATTCATGTGAAAGGAGTAGACAGCTGTCTTGACGGCTTATGAAAAGCTGAGTACGCTGAAGTGCGAGGAATACTTTCGCACATGGCTGATCCGTATTTTGATCAATGTCTGCAATAAGCAGCTTCGTCAAAGAAAAAGAAGGGCGGAGTTTATGGACAATCATGGCGTTACAACATCCTCCGCAGAGGACGTTGAGGTGCGCGCGGCAGTCGAAGCGCTCCCGCTCAAGATCCGTCAAGTCATTATCCTTTATTACTCGGAGTGGTTCACGAGCAAAGAGATCGGAGAGATCTTGCGTATCCCCAAGGGCACGGTACTAAGCCGCCTTGACAGGGGGCGGAAGCTCCTCAAAATGGAGCTGGAATAACAAAAAGGGAACGACGCGGTAACCGTTCCCTTTTATGATACTATGCTTATCGGTTCAGCAAAAACAGCGCGAGGTTCAGATAGCTCGCGAAGAGCACCCATATCACATAGGGGATCTGCAAAAGCCCCGCGAGCTTGTTCTTGCGATAAAAGCGCACCGCCATCGTGATGACAAGGATGTCGAGCGGGATGATCCAGACGAAGGCGAAAAGCCGCCATTTCAGCACAAAGAAGAATACCGGCCACAAGAGGTTGACGACCAGCTGGGCATAAAAAACGGTTTCAGTGCCGGAATCATTCAGGTCGTATGATTTGAGGATACCATGCGAGACGCCCATCAGGATATACAGAATAGTCCACACGACGGGGAAGAGGGCGGCAGGCGGCGCCAAGGGCGGCTGTTGCAGATCGCCGTAGTTCATCGCGCCCGAAGTCAGCACCCCGATGATCGCGCCGGGAATCAGGGGGATTAGGACGGAAATGACATAGAGTTTGACTTTGGTACGGTTGATGCTCAGTGACATCATCATCGCTCCTTACATAATTGTTCATTCATACTATATGTCAGAAAAGGGAGCTTTATACATAAACGGCGATACAATATGCAAAAAGAGCGCTCCCGAAGGAACGCCCTTTTTGCTTTAGGATTTAAATTAACATGAAAAAAGTAGTGATTAGCAAATTAATTAGGTGGTTTCTGTTTCTGTTTTATGCTGTATGCTCGACCTTGCCGAACATATTCAGACGGAAGAGCTTGCTTTCGTCAGCGACGTTGTCACACAGGACATACGCTTCGGTGATCTTTCCGCCTTCGATCAGGCGGGTGATGCCGAGCAACTGGCTGAGACGGCTCTTCATATTGATCTTGTCACCCTCGTTGGTAACGAGATATACGTTGCCTTCACAGTTGTCAAGCACGTTCAAGAACTCAGAAACATCAATGCCGTGTAAACTCATGACTGAGGTCATCATCCATCAATCCTCCTTTTACTGTACTTTACCGAGGGTAGAGACAGTATATTCTTTTTTTCGTGCTGCCATTTACCATTTGGCATAAAACATAAAGGTCCTAAAATGTCTCGCCGTTTTGGCCGTACGGCGGGGCAGTCAAGCGGACTTTTCTTGACAGTTATTATTATAGCTTTATTTTCGTGAAAGTCAACAACAAAATAATATTCGCTTTGTACAATATGCTAAAAGCATGATGAAGCTTAACAATTTAAAAGATAAAAAACTGTATATATTGCCTATAGGCTGCCGATTGCAATTTGCGATTTTGAAAATATCCCGTCGTAATTTTCGGCAACTTGCCCAGTGCTATTTGCCAAAGTCGACGATTCCTGTTGATTGTGCCGAAATGCGTTAAAATACGGCTTTTGGGGGGCTCCGGAGCTTGAAAAAGCTCGAAATTGTCGCTTGACAGGCGACCAAATCGGCCTTTTGATACGGTAAGATATAGGCGTCAGAAAACAAAACACTTGTAACCAACAGGAGGTCAATCATGAAAATCAAGAAGATTCATCCGAAAAACATCAGGGTAAAAACGACAGCTAAAACCAATGATACCACCGAGCTGGTGTTCATCCTCGACCGCTCCGGCTCGATGGCGGGTCTGGAGGAGGACACCATCGGCGGGTTCAACGCGATGCTTGAAAAGCAGAAGAAAGAACCGGGGGAATGTTATGTGACGACCGTGCTGTTCGACCACGAGATCCTGACACTGCACGACCGTTTGAGATTGCAGGACGTTCCCGCGCTGACCGATTCCGATTACGCGGTGCGCGGATGTACCGCGCTGATCGACGCGATCGGTATGACCGTAAAGCGTGTGGAGGATATTCACCGTTACCAGCGAAAAGAAGACGTTCCCGCTCATACGCTGTTTGTCATCACGACCGACGGGCTGGAAAACGCCAGCAAGGAGTATTCCTCCGATATGGTGAAAAAGATGATCGAAAAGAAGAAGCAGAACGGATGGGAATTTCTCTTTATCGGTGCGAACATCGACGCGATCGGTACGGCAAAGGGTTTTGGAATTGATGCTGACAGAGCCGTCAACTACCACGCCGATCACAAGGGAACAGAGGTGCTGTACCGCTGTGTCGGTAATGCGGTCTCCGGTATCCGTGCAAGTGTACCGATGAAGGCGAGCTGGAGTGCTGAGATCGAGGAAGATTTCGTAAGCAGATAATACTTTTGCAACACAAAGCCCGACAGGCATTTTCCTGTCGGGCTGATCGCTATTGAATTTACAACTTGATGATCTCGTCGTAGAGGTCCTTGTTGTTTTCGATGTTTTCGGCGTTGCCGACGGTGCAGTAGGCGGCGTTTTGCGTGCATGGCTTCAACGACTCGCCCAGCGCGTTTAAATCGTTGAGGGTGGATGAGAGAAGCTCATCGCGCTCGCGCTGGATCGCATCGTTATCTCTGCCGACGAGGTAGTATACGTCGCTCAGATAGGCGGTCACGCGCGGGGGCTGAGGGTTATCCAGTCCTCGGATGGTGGAGATGATATAGTCTTCGACCGCTCTGTCGCTCAGTTTCAGACCTCCGAGAAATTCAGCAGCCTTTTCATAGGTGGAGAGAGTCGCCTTGATCTGCGGATCGCGGTAGCTCCATAGATCGAGCCGCTTGGCGGAGTTCGGGGTAGCGCCGCAGCCGTACGCGCCGTTTTCGACGCGGATCTTCTGCCAGAGGTATTCGAGGGAGAGAATCTTTTTGGCAAGCAGAAGCGTACCGCCTTTGATGTTATTGCCGGCAGGGTAGTTGTAGCCGTTGAATACGATATCGCAGGGCGCAGACAGTGCGACGTTGCCGCTGAGCAGGTCGCTGTGCGCAAAGCGCAGTTTGTCGGTCAGATGATCCTGCATGGGGAGGGAGATATTCTTGACGGCGACAAAGGTTTCTTCATCACACGCGAGGGAGAACACTGCCTTGCCGGAACGGAAGAATTTTTCGTATACCGCCTCGAGCTGTGCTTTCAGTTTCGAAAAGACGTTATCGGTATCATTATCCAGGCTTTCTCTGAGCGCTTTCAGACGGGCATAGAAGGTAATACCGCCTGTTTTGTCGGAAATCGCGTCGCGGACAAAATGATTTGCTGCGGCGCGGGATGCGGCGATCTGTGCCGAGTTGTTGATGAATCCAAGCTGTATTTCGGTGTGCATCTGGCCGATGAGATCAATGATCGCTTTTTTGTCATCAAAGACAGTCTGCGTCAGCACCTCTTCGGCGAGCGAGGCCGCCTGAGCATATTTATCCGCAAGCGCTTTGAAGCGCATGGTGGCGGCGGAAATGACGTTGCCTTCGTAGCTCGTGACGGTACCGGAAATGCCCATCGAGCCGGTATACAGTCCGAGCTTTGTCTGGAGCGTCTGTCCGTCGGTTTTTTTGGTGGCGATGTTGGTCAATAGGGTTGAGAGAACGCTCAGATAGAACAACTCGTCATCGTTGGCGTCTGCAATATCGAAGAAGAGGTTCGCATAGACGATGCCGTCGGTTTTCAGCGGATGATAAAGGTAGGGCGCGCCGTTCTGTGTTTTTGTTTCGGTGACAAAGGGAACAGCCTTTTTGTCGATGTCGGCAAGATTGAGATGGGGGATGGGGTCGTTGTCGACTCGTTTGTCCTCGGCGCTGTAGCCGTCGGGATCGACGGTCGGTTCGCTGTATTTGTTCTCGCTCGCGGTCGGCGTCATCACGACGATGTTGCGGTTTTTGTTGTCGAGTAAGACGGTTTGTATCAGCTGTTCAAAGTAGCCGTTTTCAACCTTTTCCTTGATCGCCTTCAGGGGCGCTTCGTATTCGAGATAACGCCACGGCTCATAGTCGTACAGCCAAGTGTCGGCGATCTGGATATTGTAGTACAGTCCCTTGGTCAGTCCCGCGGCGTTGCCTTCGCGCAGGTTGAACTCGACAGAGCTGAGCTTTGCCTTAACAGCCTCGCGGTCAAGACCTGCGGCACATTCCTTCAGGCACTCCGTGATTTCACGTTCGATCTCATTAAGCTTCGACGCGTCGCAGTGACGCAGCTTGACGGTGAAAAGGGGATAGGCGATGTCCTCCATCATCTCGCAGTCGAGTTCTACCGCAAGTCCTTTGTCTAGAATACGCTTTTTCAACGGATCATAGTTGGTGTCCGCAAGGATATCGGTCAGTACGGAAAGCCCGAGGTAGGTCTCAAAGTCGGGCATTTCTCCAACGGGATATGTCAGCGCGATATAGTCTTCACCGCTTTTTTCTCCGTCTGCCGTATAGGTGCAGCGATAGGGAGCGGTTTGCTTTTTGATTGTGATCTTCGGCTCTTTGACCGGTTCCTGCGGTTCAACGCCGCTGAGATACTCGCGATCTAAAAATTCCAGCTTGCTTTCCACATCCATCTTGCCGTAGAGGTAGAAACGCGCATTGGAGGGATGGTAGTGCTTTTTGTGATTAGCAATGAAGTCGTCATAGGTCAGCTGTACGATGTGATCGGGGTGACCGCCTGATACGGTGGTGTACTGACACGGCTCGTAGCTTTCGCGAAATACGGCATTGTACAGGATCTCGTCAGGATCGCCCAAAGCGCCCTTCATTTCGTTATATACAACGCCCTGATAGTATAGCTTGCCGTTTTCGTCCTTCTCGATGTGCCAGCCCTCCTGACGGAAGGCGTTTTCGTTATCGTAGATCAGCGGGCGGAACACCGCGTCGGTGTAGACGGACATGAGGTTAATCAGATCTTTTTCGTTCATACTCGACACGGGATACATCGTTTTGTCCGGAAAGGTCATCGCGTTGAGAAAGGTATACAGCGAGCTTTTCATCAGCTCGACAAAGGGGTCATCCACCGGGTATTTTTGCGAGCCGCACAGAACACTGTGTTCAAGAATATGGAATACGCCCGTAGAGTCGTGCGAAGGGGTCGCGAAGGTGATAGAGTAGGTCATGTTGCGGTCGTCGTTGTCGATGTAGCAGAGCATCGCGCCGCTGTGGGTATGGCGCATGATGTACATGTCGCCGCCGATTTCATGGATATGACGGCACTGCTCAATCACAAAGCCATGAATTTTCTGTCCGATAGTATACTTCATATTACTCTCCCAACATTTCTTCTGTCAGCTCGATCGCGTTTTTGACGCAGTCCTCACAGGAGCAGAGCACCCTGCCTGTCATCACGCCTTTGATGTCGATACAGCGGGACGCGCCGCATTTCTCTTCAAAACTGCCGAACAGCTGACGGCTGTAGCGGTTCATGCCGCCTTTTTGATTTGCTTTCATGCCCAGCACCATTTGAGCGCCGACCAGCGCGCCGCAGGTGCCCATCATGCCGCCCATGCCCGAGCCGAAGGTAGACCCCAGCGCGAGGAGCGCGTCTTTATCGAGAGGCAGGACGTCTTCATACGCGAGAAGAACCGCCTGGCAGCAGTTGCAGGAACGTTTCAGCTCCGCGCCGTAATCCGCTCTGTTCATTTTCATCATCCTTACTTTGTTAGTATTGATTTTACACCGCTAATTATGCTCCTTTTCGGCTATGATGTCAACACGGCTATGCGGTATTTTCTCAAAAAACTTCACGTATTATTTGTCAGCATATGTACAAATATCCGAATTATCGCCGCCGCTATTGACACCCTTGCCCGGATGGTGTATAAAGCATAATGTAAACATGGGTGAGAGATGAAGATATCTTTCGGGTGAGGGCGGAGCCCTCCCACCACCATTCACTATTCACCCTTCATCGTTAACCAATGGCGCAAGCCGTTTATCATGGGAGGTACAATATGGAAAAACGTGAACAGCTCTATGAGGGCAAGGCAAAGAAGGTATTTTTAACAGACGATCCCGAAAAGTTGATCGTATCCTACAAGGACGACGCGACCGCATTTAATGGTCTGAAAAAGGGTACCATCACCGGCAAGGGTGTTATCAACAATAAGATGAGCAACCTGCTCATGGCGAAGCTCGAAAAAGAAGCGGGTGTTCCGACCCATTTTGTGGAAGAGATCAATGAGCGTGAGACCGTCGTTAAGAAGGTCTCCATTGTTCCGCTCGAGGTTATCATCCGCAACATCGCCGCGGGTTCTTTTTCCAAGAACTACGGTGTAGAAGAAGGCGTTGTCTTTGATAACCCCACCATCGAGTTTTCCTACAAAAACGATGACCTCGGCGATCCGCTTATCAACGATTATCACGCTCTGGCGTTAAAGCTCGCTACCCCCGAGGAGATCGAGACCATCAAGAAGTACGCCTTTGCGGTCAACGATTATATGAAAGCCTACTGGAAAGAGCGCGGCGTTATTCTCGTCGACTTCAAGTTGGAGTTCGGCAGACTTTCCGACGGTACCATCGTACTTGCTGATGAGATCAGCCCTGACACCTGCCGCTTCTGGGATGCCGAGACCAAAGAAAAGCTCGACAAAGACCGTTTCCGCCGTGACCTCGGCGGCGTAGAGGACGCTTACGCCGAGATCATGGGCAGACTGTCCTAATCACATCTGTACAGCGCACGGCTTACACCGTGCGCTTTTGTTTTATAATTTTTACAAATATTTTAACGTTTTATTAATTTAGCACGGTGAATTGTTGACTTGATATCGGGAATATGGTACTATGAGGACAGAATATTTTGGAGGGATCATATGAGAATCGTGATTAAGGTGGGCACCTCGACGCTGGCGCACAGCACCGGTCTGCTCAATATCAAGCGCGTTGAAGAGATGTGCAAGGTCATCTCCGACCTGAAAAACGCCGGTCATGAGATTGTGCTGGTATCCTCCGGCGCGATCGGTATGGGACTGGGCAAGGTCGGTATCACGCGCCGTACCGACGATATCTCCACTCTGCAGGCAGGCGCGGCAATCGGTCAGTGTGAGCTGATGTATGTGTATGACAAGCTCTTCGGCGAGTATAATCATACCGTGGCGCAGATATTGATGACAGGCGCGTTTGTCGCGATCGACGACTACGGCAAAAATCTGAACAATACCCTGTTTCGTTTGCTGGAGCTGGGCGTGATCCCGATCGTCAACGAGAACGATACCGTTACCACCGACGAGATTGTCATCGGCGACAACGATACCTTAGGCGCGATCATCGCCGAACGCGTCGGTGCGGATATGCTGATTATCCTTTCCGACATCGACGGCTTGTATACCTCGAACCCCGCTGTCGATCCCGACGCAAAGCGCCTGGAGATCATCGAGGAAATCACCGACGAGATAGAAGCTCTCGCGGGCGACAAAGGCTCCCATCTGGGCACGGGAGGTATGATTACCAAGATCAAGGCAGCGCGTATGGCGACCGAAAACGGCATTGACATGGTTATCGCCAACGGCAAAAATCCCGAAGTACTGTATGATATCGTAGAGGGCGGCGGTATATGCACCCGCTTCCCTGCAAAGAAATAAACACTTTTAAGCGACTGAGAGGTTACCGTTATGACGACACAAGAACTTCTGAAAAAAGCAAAAGAAGCGAAGCGCACGCTTTCCGCGATCACTCCCGAGGATATCGACCGCGCACTGGGAGCGATGGCTGATAAGCTCATTGAGAACACCGACAGTATCCTTGAAGCAAACGCTGCCGACATCGACGCGGCACGCGGCACGATCAGCGATGTGATGATCGACCGTCTGCTCCTGACTTCCGAGCGTATCGCCGGTATGGCGCAGGGAATCCGCGAGGTGGCTCAGCTGCCTTGTCCGGTCGGCAGGGTGCTCAAGCGTCATGTGCGCGAGGACGGTCTCGTGATCGAGAAAACTTCCGTCGCGCTGGGTGTTGTGGCGATCATCTATGAGAGTCGTCCGAATGTCACCTCCGACGCGGCGGCATTAGCGCTGAAAAGCGGCAACGTCTGTGTCCTGCGTTGCGGTAAAGAAGCGCACGGCAGCGCCGCGGCAATTGTCAGGGCGCTGCGCGAAGGACTCTCAGCGGCGAACCTGCCCGAGGATATGGTGCTTCTGATCGAGGATACCACCCGTCAGAGCGCCAACGAGCTGATGACTGCCGACGGGTTTGTTGATCTGCTGATTCCGCGCGGGGGTAAAGGACTGATTTCCGCCATCGTAAAGAACGCTACAGTACCGTGTATCCAAACGGGTACCGGTATCTGTCATATCTACATCGACAGCTCCGCTGATATTGATATGGCGGTGAATATCGTCGAGAACGCGAAGTGCTCGCGCCCGTCCGTCTGCAACGCGGAAGAGGTTTTGGTCGTTGCAGAGGATATTGCCGGTGAGTTTCTCCCGAAGCTGAAAGCCCGCATCGTCGATCACAGAACAGAGAATCCCGTAGAGCTGCGGCTCGACGAAAAGGCGGCGAAGGTTATTGACGGCACACCTGCCGGTGAGAATGATTTTGACACAGAGTTTCTTGATTACATCCTTGCGGTCAAGACCGTCAAAAACGTTGATGAGGCGATCGCGCACATCAACGCCCATTCGACCGATCACAGTGAGGCGATTGTGACAAGAGATGAACAAGCTGCTGAGAAATTCACTCGCGGCGTCGACAGTTCGTCAGTCTATGTCAACGCGTCCACCCGATTTACCGACGGCGGCGAGTTCGGGTTGGGCTGCGAGATGGGTATATCGACACAAAAGCTCCACGCACGCGGTCCGATGGGCCTTGAGGAGCTGAATACATACAAATACATCATCAAAGGAAAGGGGCATATCAGATGAGTTTGAATATAGGTATCAACATGGATAAGATGGGCATTCACCTTCCGATCATCCGCGCGATCAACTATCGCTTCGGCTTTATCGGCGTCGGTAATATGGGCGGCGCTCTGGCTAAGGCGGCGTCGCGTTCGACCAAGCAGATCCTGTTGTGCGATAACGATGTGGAAAAGGCGGTCGCTCTGGGTCGCCAGATCGGCTGTGAGTTCGCCGACAGTCACTCGGTCGTCGCCGAGTGCGAGTATGTTTTTCTCGGCGTAAAGCCGCAGATGATGGCGGATATGCTGGGCGAGATCAAAAAGACTCTCGAAAAGAATCCCGATGTTATCCTCGTCAGTATGGCAGCGGGTTTGAGCATTGAGACGATTCGCAAGATGGCGGGCGGCGACTATAAGATCATCCGCATTATGCCGAATCTTCCCGTCGAGGTGGGCGAGGGAGAAATTCTTTACACTACTTCCGAAAACGTGACAAAACCGGAGCTGGGAAAATTCCTCAACCTGATGAAGCACGCGGGTCAGCTGACCGCTATGCCCGAGAATCTGATGGATGCGGGCTGCGCGTTGTCCGGCTGCGGCCCTGCCTTTGTCTTCAAATTTATCCGTGGTCTGGCACAGGGCGCGTCCGAAGCGGGTATTGATATGGAGATCGCGCTTCCGCTTGCCATCCAGACCGTGATCGGCGCGGCGGCGATGCTTGAGAGCAATACCGACCGCATCGACAAGATGATCGACAACGTTTGCTCACCCGGCGGCAGTACTATCGAGGGCGTCAAGTCGCTCGACGCATCCGGGGTCGAGAAAGCAATCAGCGACGCCGTTGTCGCCTCCTATAACCGCAACGTGGAGCTGGGCCAATCATGATGAATCCCGGTGTAGCCCTCGTGATGGAGGGTGGTGCGATGCGCGGCATGTTTACAGCCGGCGTGATCGACGTGATGATGGAAAATGAGATCGACTTTCCCGCGGCGGTCGGTGTATCGGCGGGCGCGTGCTTCGGATGTAATCTGAAAAGCCGCCAGATCGGCCGCGTCATTCGGTATAATAAACGCTTTTGCCAAGATAAGCGCTACTGCTCGCTGCAGTCGCTTTTGAAAACCGGCGATCTTTACGGAGCGGAGTTTTGCTATCATACCATTCCCGAAGAGCTCGATCCCTTCGATAATGAGGCTTATAATGAGAATCCGATGGCGTTCTATGTTGTCGCAACCGACGTGCTGACAGGCAAGCCTGTCTACCGGCGGCTCGACAAGGTGGACGATGACTGCTTTTTATGGATGCGCGCGTCTGCTTCCATGCCTATGGTATCGCGACCCGTTAAGGTCGGCGGATATACCCTGCTCGACGGCGGCATGAGCGACGCGATCCCCCTGCGCTTTATGCAGGGACTTGGCTATCGGAAGAACATCGTGATCCTCACCCAGCCGCGCAGCTATATCAAGGAGCCGGTCAACGAGATAATGATGAAAACTGCGCTAGCAAAATATCCCGCGATGGCTGATGTAATGACAAATCGCCACAGCATGTATCGCTTTCAGCGCGATTATGTCTTTGAAAGTGAGAAAAACGGCAGTACGCTGGTGATATGTCCCGACGGAGAGCTCGGCGTCTCCCATACCGAGCATGATCCCGAGGCGCTCCAACGCGTCTATGACGAGGGCAGGAGGATCGCCTTGCGCGAGATTGAAAGAATCAAAGCCTTTTTGGCATAACGAAAGCTCCCTTTTCGGGCAATATCATTAAGATAAGGCAACAATAAGTAATACCTCGTACTCAAATAAGGGTACGGGGTATTTTTTTTGAAGATTATTTGAAAATTTTAGTAAAAAGACTTGACAAATCAAAAGAAATGTGCGGCTGAATCTGTTCGATGATCGAACAGATTCAGCCCTTGTAATTAGGAGTAAAATCCAATCTTAATTACAAGGAGTAAAGCACGATGAACCAAATCAAAAGAATCAAATCCACATTGAATAAGTGCATTAAAACAGTTTGCCAATCACCCAGAGAATATTGCCGAAATCCTGAAAAGGATTTTACCAGAAGGAAGAAACTTCCGATGGGTAAAGTGATAAAAACTGTTTTGGGGTTCAGCTCAAAATCTTTGAACAACGAAATAATTGACGCTTTCTCAGGTGATACCAAGGGTCTATCCCAAAATCTGTGTAAACACTAAATCGTGATGTAAAACAGAGCAAAAAATATTATTCGGGGCGAAAGCCCCATGTCAACATTATAAACAGGAAAAGGATTGTATGTCAAGGGCGGCGGC
>Ga0256404_1007192_pt1 | contig 17798 bp, 31 predicted proteins | sample RumenRJG_01DNA_FD_185990 | JGI IMG/M metagenome (GOLD analysis project Ga0256404, IMG submission 185990) | Bovine rumen microbial communities from Lethbridge, Alberta, Canada - RJG_01 | ecosystem: Host-associated > Mammals > Digestive system > Stomach > Rumen | place: Canada: Alberta | collected...
ACCAACTATCATAATCGGTCGGCATATTTCCATCTATTACAACAACACTCATATGGAATTGCGGGAACGGCGCTTTGAAGCGCCTCTTATCATGCTTAAACGCCCTCGTAAGCGTGCCGTCCGCAAGCTCTCCTTTCGTTCAAATTAAAAATCTTAGTTTCCCATACTTTCCCTCCTGGAATCTCTCGTGGATTTTTAGGAGTAATACCAATAACATTACAATGATTTACGAGCTTATCTGCTACCGCCATTCCAAAGCCGCGAACGTCAATGTATGCGACACTGTCCTTTGGTAGAATGTTGGTTAAAGACTCCATATCGGTAACAACTGCGAGGATCTCGCCGTATACCTTAATAATATCGACATCTGCATCTATAAATACTACCTTCATATAATATTAACATCCTTCCTCTTGTTTAATTAAGTCGCTGCGTTTAAGTATTTTACCACCAAATAGCATATCTGACGCTTTAGAAATTGCAACTATATTATTATAAGGCCATAATACCATTGGAACAATTAATCTATCATAAGTTTCTAAGTCTATCGCACCATCTTGAACATAAATCTCATGACTTTTCATTCCCTTGCTGCTATTATTTGTAATCGGAACTAGACGAAAATATGTACCATCTTTAAGAGCGATAATTAAATCCGATCGACTAACTCGAGCAGCCGCGATAAACTCTTTAAATGGGACATGGTTTAAAACATCATAAAATACTTCTTCTGCCCATTCTCTGTCTTTATACCAAACAGTAATATTCCTTGCTAAATAGTTCATGTCTTTTCCTCTTGTTTAATACAACTGATACTTTTTACTGATTGTATGCGCGAGCTCGTCATCAAGAGGACGAAAGCCTATACAGGTAAGAGTCGTTCCATCTTCATCCTCTGGCTCTAGTTCGGTAAAGCACATATCTTTAATTAAGAAGTAATCTTCCCCTTCCTTTAAATTTAAATCTGCGGCAAGGTCGGTTGCTCGCAGCAGTTGACCTCGATTTTTAGCTCCACAAATCGTCTTTGTATAGTTTCCACACATCCAGTCTTCATAGGTCTCCTAGTCAAATCGAATTTTAGCAGAGTAGAACTTCTTCCCATCAGCTAGTTTATGACAAGCAATATTATTTTTAATTGTGGCAGTTAGCCATGCTGTACTTGCATGAGCGACTTGCGCGGCTAGTTTACCGGGCGTTATTTCTAAGTCTTTTCTAACTATAATTAGTTGTCGCATTGTTCACTCCTTCGATTCCAAGATGCAGCAGCCATATGTCGCTCATCTTCGATAATTTTAATCTTTCCATCTTTATCAAAAACCAGTTTGAGGTTAAATCCTTTATTGGGTGGAGCAAAAACTTTACAATCATCGCACCCCACCATAAAACTCCATCCAAAGATAGAATGAGTACGAAGCGATGTAGATACCTTAAAGCTTGCGGGTTTACCGCAAAATGGGCAAGGTTTTAATTCCATGTGGACTCCTTTCTATAAATGCGGTTGGGCAAAAGTTGTTAACCGATCTTTCTTATTTTTTAAATACAGTGTGTAGGTTTTTATTCTCGCGTCTTCTTTAATAATGTAGCGCTTCTTTTCTCGTTCACTAGTGACTACGGAGCGCCATTTCCGCGATTATCTTTCCTCTTGTTTAAAATCGTTTACTCGAGTATTCCAAACTTCTATTACTCTATCAGTTGCACAGTAGTCTATAGAGGGTCCATAAATTCGTGTTGCGATTCCGCAATTTGAACAGCGACAATATACACGTTCTACTTTTACTGCACCTGCATAATAACTATCTTTCTTTAGTTCAGCTTCACCGCCGCAGAACGGACATGGCTTTAACTATACCATACTTTCACCTTCCTATTGTTTCTAATAATATAATATAATAAAAAAATTTTAAGGTCAAATTAAATTTGACAGACTAGAAAAATTTTGATATTATACTAGATATAAGGAGATGATAGTGTATGATTAAATTAGATTATACCATCGAGTCTCCAGAAGAACGTAACTAGTTAGTTGAAAAAATAATTGAAGAGAACCCCGATATAACTCCAGCTTATATGGAAGTATTAGCTGATTATCTAATTCTTTGTATGGAGAAACAAGAGCGAAAAGAGAGAAAAGTATTAACAGATAATCGTATGGCTACAGTGAATAAGCGAGAGGTATCTTTCGAGGGGTTAGTTAGCTAGCTAGAAAATGGCGAAGACGGAATTTATAGTTTAATAAGTGAAGATAAAAATGTTATTTTTCAACCTAAGATTTCAATTACGAAAAAAGATTTAGAAACAATTCCTCTATTAAATTAGCTGCGTGAAGACATTAATACGTGGGATGCCGCACTTAAACATACGCAAGGTAAAGATGCGTATACGATGAAAAAGGCATTAATAGAAATGAGGAAGGATCAATATATTATTAAGCAAGCGTATCAGCGACCCATTATTTTAAGTAAGATAGCTCGGTCGTCTGCTACTTACGTTCCTCTTGATGATAATAGTTATCTTAATGAAGATAATGAAATTATTCTTGATGGTGTTACTCTTATGGACCCTAAAGTTGTATCAGCTATTTTGTGCAATTATTCTAAACTGAAAGAGGATAGTTATGATCGCTTTGAAGGAGATTTATGGTATTTAATTTAGGATTTTGATAAAATTAGCTATGAAGCTTTAAAAGATTATCCTCTTTACTTGAGGTTAGTAGAGTGTAAAATTGATGGTATGTAGAATGTGCATATTCAAGAGACTTTAGAAATTGAGTTTGGCACAAAGCATAGTGTTGAATATATCTCAAGTTTATGGCGTAATAAGATTCCTAAGTTAATAGCTTAGAAAGCACAAGATTTATTCTTATATCACGAATTTAATGATTTAGGGTTACCGTTTAAAAAATGTTCTAAGTGTGGTTCAATAAAACCTGCTCATAATAATTTCTTTTCAATTAATAGAACAAGTAAAGATAATTTTTATAGTATATGTAAGAATTGTAGAAGTAAGAAAAAGAAAGGGTGAGATATTATGAGTTGCTATTGCGAAAAATGCGGCAAGACTATGAGCGAAAAGGAGTTTTACACTTCTCGCAATATTGAAAAATATCCACCAGATGGAAAGTTACGTTAGTGCAAGAAATGCATGACTATGCATGTCGATAACTGGGACCCAGAAACCTACAAATGGATTTTAGAAGAAATAGATGTCCCTTATGTAAAAGAATGGTGGGATGATCTATTAAGTGATTGGTTAGAAAAGAATGACGCTTCTAAGATTACAGGGCTAAGTATTCTAGGTAAGTATCTCGCTAAGATGCGTATTAAATAGTATAGTAACTATAGATGGGCGGATAGCGAGAAGATTGCTGAAGAGCTAATGGCTAAGAAAGTCGTTACAATGCGCGCAAAAGGTTTTACTGGTGAAGAAATAGAAGAATAGTTATCAAGAGATAGAACGCCTGCTAAACCTAATGAAATTGCGGCTGGGGTCCGACCGGAAGCGCAATCAACCGAGCTTGATGCCATTCTTGAAGAGGATGATAGTTTAGTTGAACAACTCACTGATGAAGATAAGTTATATCTACAAATGAAGTGGGGTCGCTCTTATCGAGCCGATGAATGGATTAAAATGGAATAGCTTTATGTGGATATGATGGCCTCCTATGATATTCAGGGCGCTGGACATAAAGATACATTAATTATGATTTGCAAAGCATCTTTAAAAGCTAATCAATGTATAGACGCCGGTGATATTGAAGGATTTTAGAAGATGTCTAAGGTCTATGACCAATTGATGAAAAGTGGAAAGTTCAATTTGGGACTATGAAAAACTTTACCAACTGACCGGTTGGGGTCTACTTAAAGTAGGCTAACGGGGAAACCTAAACGAGAAAATCGCATGGCAATCCCGTGGGAAACTTAATTAACAAAAATATATAACCATATAAAGAGCGGTGAACCTTATCATGGTTATATTATTAAATTTGTTAATTAAGAACCTGTATCGACTATTCCCTAAGCCTTCTGGGCAGGGAAGTAGGGGTGCTAATTGGTACGCACCAATGTTTTAGGTAACGAAGCATTTGAGAACCGAAATGGTTTCCTATAATATTATTATTATAGTAAAAGATAGTCAGTACCATTGGAAACAATGGAGTAATATGTCAAGCTGTATAGAATAAAAGTGAATCTGGTGACTTTGTTGATTCTGTAGGTGAGATTGTGGTTATGTGTGAAAAGGATGGTTTTATTCCTAGATACCACACCGATGGGCCGCAAGATAAGGCCGACCGCACACTTTAGGATCTGTAGGATTATACTCGTACTCTGGTTACTGAAGAAGCGAATCTTGGCAACATGATTGAGGCTTCAATGAAAGAGATTATGAAGGATCGAGAGCGCGAATCCTAGACTGACGTAGATGATGAGACTCTTGATGAAGCTCTTGAGGAAACCTTATTCTCAGAGGATGCTGAGAAAGTTATTAGGGATGAAGACTATATAGATTTTAAAGAACAAGAAGAAGAATAGCAAGAAGAAGATGCAGAGTTATTAGAGAACATATTAAAAGGAAAGGAGTTATAAACCATGGCGTTAAATGATTTATTAAACCTTTCTAATGATAAAAAAATTGGTGTTTCAGAAGAGCGTTTGCGGGCTGTGCTGCCGATCATTCGGCAGTATGTTGCTTATTGGCGTGAGTATCCTGATATGTTTGTAGACTTTTTACAAACTGGTTATGATGGCGAAATACCAGAGAATGGATTAAAATTTTATTTCTATTAGCGGGTCTTTTTGCGGGCGGCTATGCGATATAAGTATGTATACATGGTATTCCCGCGTGCTTATTCAAAAAGTTTTCTTTCTATTTTAGTATTAATGTGTCGATGTATTTTATATCCTGGAGCTAAATTATTCGTTACATCAGGCGGTAAAGAGCAAGCAGCCGGCATTGTTAAAGAAAAAGTTAGTGAACTTTGTTCTCTTGTTCCGGCACTTGAAAGGGAAATTGATTGGAGTCGTGGTGTTACTCAAGAAGGTAAAGATTATTGTAAGTATGTATTTAAAAATAAATCCTACTTTGATAATATTGCAGCAAGGGAAAGTTCCAGAGGTAAGCGTCGCCATGGCGGCTTGGTAGAGGAATGTGTTGGTGTTGATGGCACCATATTATCAGAAGTAATAATTCCTACTATGAACGTTTCACGACGATGTTTGGACGGCACAGTTCACCCTGAGGAGACTTTGAACAAGAGTCAAATCTACGTGACAACGGCAGGTTGGAAGAACTCTTTCCCTTACGATAAGTTGATTACTCTCTTGGTTCGTATGATTCTTGAACCAGAGAAAAGTATTGTTATGGGTGGCACATGGAGGATACCAGTCTTAGTTAAATTGCTTGATAAAAACTTTATTCAAGAATTAAAGCAAGATGGTACTTTTAATGAAGCATCTTTTGATCGAGAGTATGAAAGTAAATGGTCTGGCACGGTAGAAAATGCTTTCTTTAATGGAGAAGCATTTGACCGTAACCGCAAGTTGCTGTAGCCAGAGTATGAAGCATCTGGACGCTCTAGTGCAAAAGCTTATTATATTCTTTCTGTTGATGTGGGGCGTAAAAACTGCGATAGTGTTGTATGCGTATTTAAAGTAACTCCATAGGCATAGGGGCCGGCAATTAAATCCTTAGTTAATATCTATACTATGAGTGATGAGCACTTCGAAGATCAAGCTATTAAATTAAAGAAATTATTTTATAAGTATAAAGCTAGACGTTTAGTTATTGATGCTAATGGTTTAGGTATTGGTCTTATTGATTATATGGTCAAGTCTTAGGAGGATGAACTTGGTGATTTCCTTCCAGATTTTGGTGTTTATGGTGGAACCTATGAAGGAGCAGATCAAGAGTTTAAGAAATATAGAACCGATGTTACAGAATAGGATGCTATGTACTTAATTAAAGGTAACGCTCCGATTAACTCTGAGGCGCATGCAAATGCTTAGACTTAGCTTAATGCTGGCAAAGTTAAAATGTTAGTAGATGAACGAGTTGCTAAGGCTAAGCTTATGGGTACTAAAGTTGGTTAGTAGATGAAACCCGAAGAAAGGGCAGAATACTTAAAACCATATACCTTAACTTCCATATTAAAAGAGGAAATGTTGAATCTTCGTGAAGAAAACGAGGGTGTAAACATAATTTTGAAACAGGCTAATAAGTCTGTTCCTAAAGATAAATTTTCATCCTGGGAATATGGTTTATATTATATAAAAGAAGAAGAGGATAATAAGAAACGAAAGAAGAATTTCAAAGTGAGTGATATGATGTTCTTTACTGCTTAAGGGAGGTGTTAATCTTATGTTAGCTAGTCGTGGAGAAATTAAGATACATGAGATATTAGAATAGAATGAATTAAATTATCAGGAAGAGTATGAATTTCCTAATTTAAAAGCGCCTTCTGGGAGAGTGCTTCGATTTGATTTTGCAGTTTTTGATGATGATGGAAACCTTGATTTTTTAATTGAATATCAAGGCAAGTAGCACTATGAAGCTGTAAGTAAATTTGGAGGCAAGAGAGGCTTTTATCAACAGTAGTATAATGACAATCTTAAGAGACGCTTTTGCGCTCTAAGAGGAATTACTTTGATAGAAGTCCCTTATACTGACGAAAATTTATTATCCTATGACTATATTATGACCCGGGCTGGATATTAAGGAGGTTGAAGTCTTTGCTCAAATAGCGACAGCAGCAAATTAAAGAAAAGGGTTTCGATCTCGTCGATGCGGGTATTATTTAGGGTTCTTCAGAAGAAGAAATTACTTCGGTAGATTATGCGAAAATGCGGATTGGACTTCGTAAAGTTGATGACGCTCTTATTAACTTAGGATCATATAGAAAAGTAAATCCTAATTATGGTAATAAGAATTTTGTATTACAAGCAATATACAAGCATGATTATGATACTTTAAGAGAAATATCTAATTATTTCTATGAAGCGAATGGTATTTATTATCGGTTGTGTCGTTATATGGCATATCTATATCGGTATGATTGGTATGTTACACCTTTTGTGATTGATGCCGAGAAAGAAAAGTAGAATAAAATCTTAACGGATTTTGCTAAAGTATTATCTTATCTCGATAATTCTGATACCAAGAGATTATGTGGAGATATTGTCTTAGAAGTTATGCGTAACGGAGTTTACTATGGCATTATTATGGATTTTGGTGATAAGTTTGGTATTTAGAAGTTACCACCAGCCTATTGCCGGTGTCGTTATTATAGCGGCATTGATCCGATCGTTGAGCTAAATTTACGATTCTTTGATGCGTACTTCTCTAATCCGTAGTATAAGATCAAGGTACTAAAAATGTTCCCGGTCGACGTATAGAAGGCATATGTTGCTTATAAGTAGAATAAACTCAAGGGTGATTATCCTGGAGATACTAGTTATTGGTATCCATTAGATCCCGGTATGTCGGTTAAAATTAGCATGAATGATAGTGACTTTCCACCTTTTGTTGGTATTATCCCTTCGTTAATTGATCTTGATTAGGCGCAAGAATTAGATCGTAAGAAGACTATGTAGCAGCTTCTAAAGATTATTATTTAGAAGCTACCTTTAGATAAGAATGGTGATTTAATCTTTGATGTAGATGAGGCGAAGGATATTCATAATAACGCAGTTATGATGCTACGTAAAGCTATCGGTGTTGATGTTTTAACTACATTTGCTGATATTGATGTGGCGGATATGCGAGATAAGAATACTACTACCACTACTGATGATTTAAAGAAGGCAGAGAGGACTGTGTTTAATAACTCTGGTACTTCTTAGAATCTATTTAATGCAGAAGGTAATTTGGCTGTTACTAATTCTATCTTAAATGATGAAGCATCTATTCATGACTTAATATTACGATTATCTTCTTTCTTTAATCGTTTAATTGCGAAATTTAATCGCAAGAATCACTACACTTTTACTTTCGGTATGTTAGATACAACTCAATACAACTATAAAGAGTTAAGTAAGATGTATAAAGAGTAGGCTTCACTAGGTTATGGTAAGGTGTTCCCGCAATTAGCGTTGGGTCACTCGCAATCTAGTATATTAGCTACATTCACGTTTGAGAATGATATCTTACATCTGGCTGAGAGTATGATTCCGCCAATGAGCAGTAATACAATGAGTAGTAATATGTTGAATAATAATAATCGAAACAATAGCGCTCAATCATAGAAAAGTGCGGGCCGGCCGGAAAAAGAGGATAGTGAAAAGTCCGATAAAACTATTGCTAATAGAGAATCTTAGAGTTAAGGAGGGATATTATGAATATAAGTGTGCCAATTGAGAATACTATGGAGTTCATTGAGCAGACTGTTATTTCTCCTTTAGTCTCCAAGTGTTCAATTAAAGTATGCTATGTGGGACCTGACCCTAATCGTAACGGAACTGTTATTACAAAAGAGGTTGCTAAAGAAATGGGGCGACAAATACCAGCGTCGCCAATCGTTGGCTTTTATAATGAGGATACAGAAGATTTTGAGCAACATAATCGAGATATTGAAATTAAAGATGGTAAGTTTCGATTAGTTGATACAACTAAAGCTTATGGCTTTGTACCCACTGATGCAAAGGTTTGGTTTTAGAAGTTCAGTGATCAAGGCGTTGAGCATGAATACCTTTGTACCGAAGGTTATATTTGGACAGGCGCTTATCCAGAAAGTAAGCGTATAATTGATAAAGGAAACAATTAGTCTATGGAGCTTGATAAAAATGCTCCTGGAAATTGGACAAATGATGTTAATTCGGGTAAACGAATTTTTATCTATAATGAGGCATTAATTGAAAAATTATGTATTCTTGGCGAGAAGTTTGAGCCTTGTTTTGAGGGTGCCAGTATTACAGCTTTCTCTTTAAACAGGGCAGAATTTGAAGAGTTTAAGACTCGTATGTTCTCGATGATAAACGAATTACAAGAAGCTGTAAATACCTATAAAGGAGGCTCTAGCGAGATTATGGAAGAGAAAAACCAGGTCGTAGAGGCCATTGATACTGAGCAGATCGCTTCTACTGATCTTGACGAGTATAAGAAGAAGCCCGACGAGGGTGAGGAAGAAAATAAGCAATCTGATGACAAATCAGGTCAAGAAGATCAGAAGAATTCTGAAGATAATACAGAGAAGCAAGAAGAGAGTTCTGATGCTGAAAAGAAGGAAGAGGACGAGGATAAGAAAAAGAAATATAGCCTCGATGAAATTCCTGAGTATCAAGAGCTAAAGGCTCAATATGATGAATTGGATTCTAAGTATGCTGCTCTTGAGACTGAGCATAATGATCTTGTTGCTGAAAAGTCTGCGCTCGATGATGAGATTGCTTCTTTACGGGAGTTTAAGTTAAACACTGAGAAGGATCAAAAGCAGGCTATGATTGATAAATTCTATATGCTGTCTGACGAGGATAAGAAGGATGTTATTGATAATATTAACACTTATTCTCTGGATGATATTGAGGCTAAGCTGTCTGTGATTTGCGTCCGCAATAAGTTAAACCTCGCGGAAACTGAGGTTGAAGAGGCTAGTGAGCAAGCTCAAAATCTCTTCTCACTTGAGGCCGCCGCAGATAGTGATACCGCTCCTGCTTGGATTAAAGCAGTACGCGAAAAAAATAAAGTTTAAGGAGGAAATTACAGATGGCTAATAAAAGTCTTAGCGGCGCTAAGTTTGTAAAGTATGGCTATGGTCAGGTAGAAGATAACCATCTTTCTGCTCCTCGTAATGGCCAGGTCTATGGTCAACTACCCGCCGCTAGCGATATTACTGTTCTTGAGAATGGACAGTTCGTTATTTATGATTATGCAAAGGGTCTTTGCAATTTACCCGGTGCCGCAGAAGCGGGCAATGGTCCTGTTATGATGGTTCTGAACGAGGTTAAGATCTATCGTGATCGTGAAACTGATGCTGATTTCGCTATGATTAAGGATAGCTATAATGCTCGTGTTTATAGCCCTCTGGGTCAGAATGATTCTAACTTGAAGAATGTTATTGATCTGACTGGTGAGGCTAATCGTGAAGGCGATACATCTAGTCCCTATGTTTATCAGATTGGTAATTACACCTATCCTGCTGCTATGCCCGAAGGCACTAAGATGGTTCCTCGTGTCCTTAAGATGAGTGTTGGTGATATTTATACTACTAACTGCGTGAATGAGGAAACTCTGGCCGTTGGTGATCAGCTGCGCGCTGGTGATGACGGATATCTGGCTAAGGCTGGATCTCATGGTCCTACTTTCCAGGTTGTTAAGGTTTATACAATGCCTGACATGCAGCCCGGTGTCAAGCTGCAGTGCATTGCAGAATAATAGAAAGGAGTGGCGTAATAATGGCATTAGATAGAGAAAACCTACTTGCTTTAATGAAAGCTACCGGTAACGCCAATCCTGGCAATACCTATAGTTGGAATGGTGAAAACCTTTCCTATAGCGCAATGAATGATACTTTGCGTGATGAGCTGAATGCTCTTGTTGGTACGGAAGAGTTATGGGATGACAATAAGAAAGTTTTCTTCCGTTTAATTTCTGAAACTGTTGATGAGGTTCTTCCTCCTCGTATGATTGACCGTTATGGTCAGTTTGCTGAGATTCGCACTTATGGTCAGGGCGATCGTCCTGTGTTTACTCGTAAACTAGGTAAGATGCGTGCTAAGCAATTTATTACTCGCGTTGGTCTTGCTGGTCGTTATGAGACCTTTAAGCTTGGCTCTGAGAGCTTCGAAGTCGCTACCAGCGCTATCGGCGGAGCTGCCAAGATCGGCTTTGAGGAATTCCTCGATGGTCGTGTAAACTTCGCTGAGCTGCTTGCTATTATCATGGATGGCATGGATGAACTAATTTATCGTGAAATTGCTGCCGCTCTGATGGCTTCTATTGGTCAGCTACCTGAGGCTAACCGTATTGCTGCCGCGGGTTTCATTGAAGCTGGCATGGACTTCCTGGTAAACGGCGCTTCTGTTTATGGTGCTCCTACTATTTATTGCACCCGTGAGTTTGCTGTAAAGATGATTCCTGATACCGCTTGGATTTCTGACGCTATGAAGGATGCTCGTTGGAATGTTGGCTATCTAGGTAACTATAAGGGTTGCAACGTTATCGTTCTACCTCAGTCCTTCGAGGATGAGACTAATAGTCGCAAGGTTATTGACCCTGGCTATGCTTGGGTTATTCCTGCGGGTGCCGATATGCGTCCTGTTAAGGTCGCTTTTGAAGGCGTGACTCATACCCGCGAAGTAGACAATAACGACGACTGGAGTCGTGACATTCAGGTTTATCGTAAGGTCGGTGTCGGCGTTATGATGACCAATAACATCTTCTCTTATACTGATACTCAGTTAGCAGGTAAGCTTGATAACACCAAGCCCAATCTGTAATTAAGAGACTATCCAATTATATAATATTTAAAAGTAGAGGGATAGGGTTTATCCCTATCCCTCTTTACTTATTTGAGAAAAAGGAGTTTAATTATGGTTGATAAGGTTGAAGTTTTTAATAAAAGCGCTGGTGTTGTAATGTATAAGATCCCCAATAGTCCAGCCGGTAATGTTCGCACTTTCTCTGCGCATCAAAAGCAAACGGTTAGTGTGCAGGAATTAAATGATTTATGTCAGCATCCCGGTGGATTGGAATTATTCTACAACTACCTTTATATAAATGATCCTGAGGTTGTAAGAAGTATTTTACAGCTTGAGCCGGAGCCGGAATATTGGCTGACAGAGGATTAGATTCCCGCATGGATGGATACTTGTTCTCTTGATGAATTTATAGATGCTTTGAACTTTGCTCCCAAGGGAACGAAAGATATTATTAAAAAGTTGTCTGTTGAGAGAAAGTTAAATGATAATAATAAGCGTCAGGCTATTAAAGATATTCTTGGTTATGATGTTAGCGCGGCGATCGAAGCTGCGGAGCCCGATGAAGATGAAGTTGTTGCACCTGCGGCAGCCACTACTCGGCGCGCTTCTGCGACCTCTATAGAAACACCTACTCGGCAAGCAAAGAGTACAACTATTATAGTTCCTAAAGCCGAAAATTAATAAAGGAGGTTTTTATTATGCCTGAATATCCAGTTCAAGGTGATCCAACCCCCTTTAACCATTGTATTTATGCTCATCGAAATCGAATTAATGGTAAAGTTTATATTGGACAAGCTACCGGTAATCCAAAAGATAGATGGGGAAGCAATGGGGTAAATTACAAGAAGTAGCCATATTTTTGGTAGGCTATTCAAGAATATGGCTGGTCTAATTTTGACCATATTATTTTAATGGAAAATCTTTCTTAGGAAGATGCTAATACTTATGAGCGATATTGGATTAGCCAATATCGCTCAAATACCAAAGCAGGTGGTTATAATAAGACCAGTGGCGGTTAGGGATTAAGAGATATAGATCATGTTACTCGTCAAAAGATAAAAGATAGTTTAAATAAGTATTGGAATTCGGAAAAAGGAAAAGCTCAAGCTATTAAGCATAGTAAAGCGATGAAAGGAACTGGGAATCCTATGTATGGGAAAACTCATACATAGGAGGCTAAGTAGACGATAAGCGAGAAGCATATGGGAGAAAAAAATCCTAACTTTGGAAAACATTTTTCTAAGGAACATCGAGATAAAATTAGCTAGAGCCTTTCGAACGGAAAAGCTTATTGGACTGGCAAAACGGGTCTCAATAATAAGTCTTCAAAACCGGTTTATTGTTTAGAGCTTGAAAGATGTTTTGAATCTGCGAAGGACGCAAGTGACATTTTAAATATAGATAAATCATCTATTGGCAAGTGTTGTAGAGGCGTTCGAAAAACAGCTGGTAATTACCATTGGAGATTGGCGACTTTTGATGAAATTGAAATTTTAAGGAGGGAAAAATATGGCGCCCCCTATTGAAGGAAAAGATACTGATTTTGAAGAAATCTTTAATGCTTTTTTCTCAAAAATTACTGATGATATGTATTTTGAGCTCACTGAATAGGATACTAAGCGGGATGTTGGAAGCATTTTGCTTGATTCTATTTCTGGATTTGAGTTTCCTCGTTTCCCCCTTTATGATTATACAGTTTCAACAACAACAATAGAAGGTATAGATGGAGAACCTAAAGAAATTATTGTTGGTGGGAAATATAATTGCCCCCTTACTAAAGAGGAAATTAATATCTTTGCCCTATTAATGTTGAACACCTGGGTTCAACGACAATTAACATCTATCGAGAACACTCGTATGAAATATTCTGGGTCAGATTTTAAAATGACGTCTCAGGCTAACCACCTCGCTAAACTAATGGAGCTTAAGAAAGAGACAGAGCGCCAAGCGCATCATTATCAACGCTTATATAAGCGTCGTAAATTAATTGATGATAAGGGATCTATTAAATCTAACTGGTCAACCCTAATGGAAATGAGTGCGTTAGATGATGGATAAGTACGGTATTGATTTCCCTTACTCTGTCAGAAAAGCGGATAACCAACGATTGATTAATTAGTTATGGAAACTAATTCCCATGAGAGAGAATGGAGAAGATTGGATTTCTTAGCTTTTTATTTTAATAGAAGAAATCTCTGGCTTAGTTGCAATTTATTGTGATAAGACAGAGGGGTTGATTCTATTGTCTAAGTTGGAGGGTCTTACCTCTGATGTGTGCGAAGATTTTATGGTTTACAGAAAAACAGTGTTCCGATGCATTGAATTATTAGGGTAGGTGTTAAGGGATGACTAATCTTGATTTAATGCGTCAACGTCTTGAGTGGAGAGGGGGAATCCACCAAGAGGACCGCATGATAAAAGATAAATGGAGAACTCTTTAGCGTGTATTAAAATATTCCTATCAAGCGGCAACAATTTCTTTAGCGCAGAAGTATTCGGACTGTTTGCGCGCTGGATCGGAAGAACCAGAAGAGCCGATCGGTTCCGCGCTGCGAGGTTTAATTAATCCTGACCGCACTAAATAGGATTATGATGATAAGATCCTTTCTATTGATTATAGCGCTGGTCTTGAGCCAGGGGATGTGTTTAAGTGGAGAGGTACTGATACCTATTGGTTAATTTATTTAGAGGAATTAACAGAGGACGCTTATTTCCGTGGCTCTATACGTCGGTGTAAGTATAAGATTGGATTTAAAGATGAGAGCGGTAAAGAGTATTGGACTTGGGCTGCTGTTCGTGGTCCAGTGGAAACTTAGATAGATTCTATCCAGAAGAATCAGGTGCGTATTGACAATCCAAATCTAAGTTTAAATATTTTAATGCCTCAAAATGAGTATACGCGAGCTTTTAGACGATATAAGGAATTTCTCTTCGCGGGTCGCTGTTGGTAGGTCTAGGCATGGGATTCTATTTCTATGAGAAATATAATTGAAATTGCCGCTGAAGAACGTTATATAGATAGGGATACTGATGACCTCGAACGAGAGATGAAAGATGGCTTGATTATTGAGCCCGTTGATCCCACTCCCGCAAGTGAGATTATTGGAGATACATGGATTAAACCTATGTTAGAAGAGGTATATAGTGTTGAAGAGGCAGGAGGTAAGTGGAGTGTAGAAAAGAACATTCCCGTATGCTTAGTGCCTCTTGATGAAAAGAGTGTAAAGGTCAAGTGGAAGAAAACTACTCATGGTTAGTTTGACCTTACCTGGACAAAAGATGATAAGGTTTATTCAAAGACGATCGTAGTAGAGTCTTTGTTTTGAATAAATAGGAGAAAACGGAGTATGCAACATAACACTTATGAATATCCCAAGTCTAGCTTTTTGGGTATGCCAAAGGATGTTTCTATAATTATGAAGAAGGTTCTTAATAACTAGAATGTTTTAAGACTTCTGTATTATAACACTCCAGATTGCTTAGATAGGTAGAAATATCCTGATGTGGGGTCCACTGAGATTGAGGAAATGATTAAGAACGAATAGATTCTTACTGTACCTAAGATTAAAGTGGATGATAATGGTATTAAAAGAAACTATCTACGAATCACTTTTGATTCTTTTACCCAGAACGCAACTAACGACTTTTATCGAGATCATGTAGTAGAGGTGCGAATTGTTTGTCACTTTGATACATGGAATTTATTAGATTTTGACCAACGGCCATATCGTCTAGCGGGTGAAATTGATGCCATGCTAGCTAACTAGAGATTGAGCGGTATTGGTCTTTTAACATTTTTAGGTGCTGATTAGGATGTCTATAATATTGAGTACGGTGGATTAACTTTACGTTATCTAGCCATACGTGGCGAGGAAGATAGAAAGAATCCGTTACAATGACTATAAGTGATCTCTTCCTTAAACTGGAAGCAGGTATTGATATTCCCATTCCAGAACTATAGTTAATCTGTCATTCACCGACTGTTAAAGAAATCGCCCTTATGGGAGAGTCTGATTTCTTTGGAGCTATGTAGTTTCTTTGCATTAATAAAGAAGTGCTACCCTAGGGCGAAACTGTTTTATAGACATTAACTAATTTTTAGATATTAATGAAAGTGCTAAAGGAGTCATAGGATAAAGACCGAAAAGCTTCTTTGGTAACATTACTAACACTACTTTTTCCTGACTATTAGGTAGCTTTAATGCCAGCTAGTATCAACTTCATGAGTGAAGATGATGTGATAATGGTAGATAATGAGAATTTTGATCTATTCCAAGATGTAATAAAAAAAGTATTATGTGTGGATAGTTTATTCTAGAGTGATAATGTCGTCTATAATACTAAGTCTAAGAAAGCGCAAGAGATTGCGGAAAAGATTTATAAGGGACGTAATAAGGTTGCTCAAATTAAAGCAAAAGAAGGTAGTGGAAGTATTTTGCTTCGTTATCTTTCTATTCTATAGATTGGACCACGCATTCCTTTATCGGAGAGCGTAAATTTTAATTTGTTTCAGTTATTTGATACAATAGAAAGATATACTGCATATACCGAATGGGATACTGACTTGCAGGTTCGACTTGCTGGTGGTAAGCCCGATAAGGAAGTCGAATCTTGGATGAAAGAATTACATTCTAATAAATAAGGAGGAAACATATCATGAGATTTGGTTCTCGCGAAGTTGCCGACGTTGTCTTCCGTGCGAAGAGTAAGCAACACCTTGGTAACCGCACTTTCTATAAGAACGAGCCTGTTCTTTATTTTGATACCTTAAAGACTTCTGGTCTTGAGGGTGCTGCTACAACCGTATATGCTCAGGGTGGTCGTGGTAATCCTCGTCTGATTGCTTGGGAAGGCGAGCGTACAATGACCTTCACTATGGAAGATGCTCTGATTAGTTCTGAAGGATTAGCCATTCTAACTGGTGCAGGCTTAATTTCTGGCGGTGCATCTGTTCAGAGAGATGATGATGGAAATATTATTTAGGAGCCTTTATATCAGCATATGACTTCTCGTATCGAGGTGCAAGAAGATGCTACTATTACGGTTCCTGAAATTTTATGCTATGGCGTTGTAGACGCTAGTAATAAGACTGCTGCTGGTATGGAAGTTTTAGGTGATACTAGTAAGGAGTATGAAAAAAATGGCGCCGATGTTTTTGTAATGGTTTTGAAAGACGGTCTGGTTATTGATGAACCTTGTGTTCCTCACTCTATTACCATTGATGCAGCGAAGAAACAAACTGTTATTAACTGTGATGGTAGAGAGGGCGCAGTTAAAGGCGCGATTGTTTTAGTAGACTATTATGTGAAGCGTATTGCTAGTTCTCAGCAAATTGAAATTACCGCCGACAAGTTTGCTGGCTATTACTATATCGAAGCTTCTACTCTGTTCCGCGATGAAGCTACTGGTGAGGACTTACCTGCTGAGTTCATCATTCCTAATGGTAAGGTTCAGTCCAACTTCAACTTTGCTATGGCTAATAGCGGCGATCCTTCCACATTCACCTTTACTGTTGATGCCATGCCTGGTTACACTAAGTTTGATGGTACCAAGAAGGTTCTTGCTGTAATTCAGGTTATTGAGGACGTAGAGGGCGAAGCTAATGAATTCCGTGAAGCTTGCGATGGCGAGATCGCAAGCTCAAACCCTTAACAAGCTTATCGGTTGATGCGAATGTAAGCGCCACGGTTGACCTATTTGGTAAAACCGTGAGCGACTTACAGAGCGACGTCCAGGTGGGAGACAGTGCCATCACTGGTACTTTAAAATTTGTTAATGACTACACCGGCTTCTCTAGTAAAGTAGAAGAGCAAGAAGGTAACTATCTTGTAATTCATGCTGAGGTGCCTGAAGCCAGTGACGCCGCTATTAGCGTTAAGGTCACCAATCCCGTTATCCTCGACGATGATGGTATTGCTGTTCTACGTATCAGAGATAAGGATTCGCAGACTGTTACGGTCGTGGCGACTAAGACAGGATATGAGCCTGTCACCAAGGTGTATAGCCTGAGTGGTCTTACTGTTGAGACCGAATAATTTTAAGAGGGAAGACCAATAAGGTCTTCCCTCTTTTTGCTTTTAATAAGAGAAAAAGGAGGAGAGATATGGGTTTTGCGTTTAGTAGGCCTAGTTATACCGTTGCGTAGCCGCCGGGAGCAGGATAGGGATATTATCAGTCGGCTGTGGCTGTTTGGAAGTATAGACTTGGAATAGATAATGCAATTAATAGATTAAGCGCAGATATTAGGGGTGATTAGGGAACTGCATAGAAGATAGAATCATTTTTGAACACAGTGAATGATTATATTAGAAAAGATGGTAGAGCTACTAGTGATGAACTTGCTATTTTGCGAGGATACGTTCCTCATGATTTAATTCCTAGTTATGAACTAAC
>Ga0256404_1007194_pt1 | contig 17791 bp, 15 predicted proteins | sample RumenRJG_01DNA_FD_185990 | JGI IMG/M metagenome (GOLD analysis project Ga0256404, IMG submission 185990) | Bovine rumen microbial communities from Lethbridge, Alberta, Canada - RJG_01 | ecosystem: Host-associated > Mammals > Digestive system > Stomach > Rumen | place: Canada: Alberta | collected...
AATCTTTTCTCTTTCTTCCCATGAATTTGTCCTACCTTGAGGTTAGCACAAATTCGTTATTTTTTCTCCTCCGTGTCTAAATCTGAGGCTCATTATAAACTGACAAAGTTTTACTGGCTTTAAAAATGGCTTTTCCGCATACAATTCCAATTTTGGCAGGATTTTTGTTTTTGGGATTTGCCTACGGACTTTACATGAATGTTTCGGGATTCAGTTTCTGGTATCCTTTTGCAATGGCGATTTTGATTTTTGGCAGCTCTTTGGAATTTATTACAGTAACAATGCTGCTCTCGCCTTTTGCGCCTCTTCAGGCTCTTCTTATTACGCTGATGGTTCAGGCACGACATCTTTTTTATGGAATTTCTATGCTCGAAAAATTCAAAGGTCTTGGCTGGAAAAAATTCTATCTTATTTATGCGATGTGCGATGAAACTTTTTCTGTAAATTATACCGCGGAAATTCCAGATGGAGTTGATAAAGGCTGGTTCTATTTTTGGATTTCACTGTTGAATCAGTTTTATTGGGTTTTTGGCGCGACAATGGGTGGAATTTTTGGTTCGCTGATTACATTCAACACAAAAGGTTTGGATTTTGTTCTTACGGCAATGTTTACAGTCATTTTTGTTGATCGGCTTTTAAAAGAAAAAAAACACTACTCTGCCCTAATCGGTTTTGCTTCAACGCTGGCATGCCTTTTGATTTTTGGAAAAAATGCTTTTATGGTTCCTGCAATGGTCTGCATTCTTCTGCTTCTTTCGACATTCAAAAAACCTATTGAGAAATTTGGAGAACTTGAATGACAGAAATGCCTTTTTTTCAACGTGCGATTATAATTGGAATTTGTGCGGCAGGCACTTTGCTTACTCGATTTTTGCCGTTTATTATTTTTAGAAGTTCAAAACCTGTGCCAGAATATATTCGTTATCTGGGAAAAGCTCTTCCGTCGGCAATTTTTGCCATGCTGGTTGTCTATTGCTTGAAAGGCGTGAATATTTTTGCCGGAACTCATGGAATCCCGGAATTTATAGGAATTGCCGCAACAACAATTTTGTATATCATCTCTAAAAAAAATATGATGATTGCGATTGCCGGCGGAACTGCAATTTACATGATTTTGGTTCAGTTTGTGTTCTGATTCATTTGAGATAACCAAAAAATAAAATTCTCTTGACTTTATACCCCACGTGGGTATATTTTATTTACACGAGGATTATTTAAAAAATCAAATGGAAAATAAAGTTGAAACAGAAGTAAAATGTGAAAAATGTTGCTGTGGATATAAAAAAAAGGAACGAAGTTCGCAAGAATTCAAGTCACTCATGAATAGGCTCAGCAGAATTGAGGGGCAAATCAACGGAATTAAGCGAATGCTCGAAAATGATGCGTATTGTCCGGATATTTTGATTCAGGTTTCCGCAGCGAATGCGGCCTTGAATTCCTTTGGGAAGGAATTGCTTTCAAGCCACATCCATACTTGCGTTGTTGACAATATAAAAGCTGGAAAAATGGAAGTTGTTGACGAATTGGTTCATACTTTGCAAAAAATGATGAAATAAATTAATAGTTTGAATGTTGAGTTTTTTTTCTGAATCTATAAATTGAATAAGCGGGAAGAAAAAGTGCGTCAATTCGCCATGTTAAGACTGATGAAAATTTTTGTTTCTTGGAGGCTTTTATGGAAAGATATTCTGTTTCAGGAATGAGTTGTGCGGCTTGTGTTGCGCGTGTTGAAAAAGCTGTTTCAAAAGTTCCTGGAGTAACTAGCTGCGCGGTAAGTCTTTTAACAAATTCCATGGGCGTTGAAGGAACGGCTTCTGCGGAAGAAATTGTGGCTGCGGTTAAAAATGCAGGTTACGATGCTGAAAAAATAGAAAAAAAATCTGGAAAATCAAAGTCCGCGGAAAAATCTTCAACCTCTTCATCAAGGGTAAACGTTGAAAAAAATCTTTTGCGTGATAAAGAAACTCCTGTTTTAAAAAAGCGGCTCGCCTGGTCAGCAGGGCTTCTGCTAGTTCTTATGTATCTGACCATGGGACATGTTATGTGGAACTGGCCGATTCCTGCATGGTTCATGAAAAATGGCGGAAATCATGTTGCAATGGGACTTGTAGAAATGATTCTGGCGTTTGCAATCATGCTGATTAACAAAAAATTCTTTGTGAACGGCTTTAAAAGTCTTTTTCATGGAGCACCCAATATGGACACGCTGGTTGCAATGGGCTCTGGAATTTCGTTTTTGTACAGCACATTTCTGCTTTTTGCAATGACGGATTCAGCTTTGGCTGGAAATGCCGAGAAATCAATGTTTTACATGCACAACTTGTATTTTGAAAGCGTGGCGATGATTGTAACATTGATTACAGTTGGGAAACTGCTTGAGGCAATCTCAAAGGGAAAAACAACGAATGCGCTGGAAAGTCTGATGAAACTTGCACCAAAAACCGCAACATTGATTCGGAGCGGAAAAGAAACTGAAGTTTTAATTGAAGAAGTAAAAATTGATGATATTTTTGTTGTTAGGCCGGGCGAAAATATTCCTGTTGATGGAAAAATCATTGAAGGAAACACCGCGATAAACGAATCTGCTCTTACCGGAGAATCAATTCCTGTAGACAAAACTGTTGGTGACGAAGTTTCTGCTGGAACAATAAACCAGAGCGGTTTTATAAAATGTCAGGCGACAAGAATTGGCGAAGACACAACGCTTTCCCAGATTATTCAAATGGTAAGCGATTCCGCCACAACAAAAGCCCCGATTGCAAAAATCGCAGACAAAGTTTCCGGCGTTTTTGTGCCGGCGGTACTTGCAATTTCTTTAATAACTTTTGTGATTTGGCTTTTGGTCGGTTCAGAATTTTCTTTCAGCCTGGGAAGAGCAATTTCTGTTCTTGTTGTAAGTTGCCCTTGTGCGCTTGGGCTTGCAACTCCTGTGGCGATTATGGTTGGAAACGGAGTTGGTGCAAAAAATGGAATTCTTTTTAAAACCTCTGAAAGTCTTGAGGAAACTGGAAAAACTCAAATCGTTGTTTTGGATAAAACCGGAACAGTAACAAAAGGCGAACCTCTGGTTACAGATGTAATTCCAAATCAAATCACTGAAAATGAGCTTATTGAAAAAGCTGCAAGCCTTGAAGCAAAAAGCGAGCATCCGTTAAGCAAAGCCGTTCTGAAAAAAGCGCAGGAAAATGGAATAAAGACAAAAAATGTAACAGATTTTTCTTCTGTGCCGGGAAACGGACTTACTGCAAAAATGGACGGAACAAATCTTTTTGGCGGAAATTTAAACTATATAGAAAAAATTGCTCCAAATTCAATTGATAAAAACATTCTGGAACAGGCGGAAAAACTTTCAGAAGAAGGAAAAACTCCCCTTTTCTTTGCTGAAAATGAAAAATTTCTTGGAATTATTGCAGTTTCAGATGTTATAAAAGATGACAGCGCAAAAGCGATTTCTGAACTAAAAAATATGGGAATCAAAGTTGTGCTTCTTACTGGCGACAATGAAAAAACTGCGAATGCAATCGGTAAAAAAGCTGGAGTTGATCAAGTTATTGCCGGTGTTCTTCCTGACGGAAAAGAAAAAATTGTAAAAGAATTCAAAAAAGCCAGAAAAACTTGTATGGTTGGCGACGGAATAAATGATGCCCCTGCCCTTACCATTGCGGACACAGGAATGGCGGTTGGCGCAGGAACTGATGTTGCGTTGGATGCGGCAAATGTTGTGCTTGTAAAAAGTTCGCTTCTGGACGTTCCGGTGGCAATCCGTCTTAGTCGAAAAACGTTAAAAAATATACACGAAAATCTGTTTTGGGCGTTTTTCTACAATATTATATTAATTCCGATTGCGGCCGGAGTTTATTACCATGCGTTCGGACTTAGCATGAATCCTATGTTTGGTGCGGCGGCAATGAGCCTTTCAAGTTTTTGCGTTGTTACAAATGCACTAAGATTGAATTTAATAAATATCAGAAATGCAAAATACGACAGAAAAATCAAAAATTCTGTTCAAAATAAAATAGGAGCAAATGTGTCAGAAAAAACATTAAAAGTTGAAGGAATGATGTGCAGTCATTGTGAAAAACACGTAAAAGAAGCGCTTGAAAAACTTGACGGTGTTCAGGAAGCAACTGCAGATCACGAAAAAAAGCAGGTTGTTGTAAAACTTACAAAAGATATTCCAGATTCTGAATTTGAAAAAGCAATTACAGAAGCTGGATATACTTTTGTAAAATGAAAAATATTAAAGCACAGCTTTAAGGAACTGCTGAAGGCGCTCGTTTTGAGGATTTACAAAAATCTGCTCTGGAGTTCCTTCTGCCCCGATTTTGCCGTCTTCCATAAAAATTACGCGGTCGGCAACTTCGCGGGCAAATCCCATTTCATGCGTTACAACAACCATTGTCATTCCATCGCTGGCCAGCTGCTTAATAACAGCTAAAACTTCACCAACAAGCTCTGGATCAAGTGCAGAAGTTGGTTCATCAAAAAGAATCGTTTTTGGTTCCATTGCAAGCGCTCTGGCAATAGCTACACGCTGCTGCTGTCCGCCGGAAAGATTTCCAGGATACGCGTTAAGTTTGTCTCCAAGACCAACGCGGTTCAAAAGTTCAATTCCTTTTTTTTCCGCTTCTTCTTTTGATTTGCCCAGAACATGCATAGGAGCAATCATTGTGTTCTGCAAAGCTGTTTTGTGAGGAAAAAGATTGAAACGCTGGAAAACCATTCCAACTTCCAAAAGAATATCACGGCGTTCCTTTGAAGAAATTTTCAGTTTTCTTACGCCATCCTTATATTGGGTCAAAAGTCTGTCTTCAATGTAGATAGAACCATTATTTATGTGCTCAAGATGATTCAACGCACGCAAAAATGTTGATTTTCCGGCACCGCTCGGACCGATAATGCAAACAACTTCCTTTGGCTTTACCGCAAGACTTACACCTTTAAGAACATCAAGTTTTCCGAATGAAACTTTTATGTCTTCTGCCCTAATCATATCCATTTCTGTTTCCTCCGCCTTACTCGTAAGTATTTTTCTTTTCCAGACAGTGGAACAGCAATGTGAACACTGCGGTAATTATAAGATAAAGAATCATTGCAGGAATATAAACAAGCGAAGACGCTGTAGATGACTGAATGCTTCGTGTAACTTTTGTAATATCAGCAAGCGCAATAATTGAAACAAGAGAAGCATCTTTTAACATCATAATAAATTCGTTTCCAACAGGAGGAACCAGTCTTCTTATTGATTGAGGAATTATTATAAGACGCATTGTCTGAATGTAGCTTAAGCCAAGAACTTTTCCGGCTTCCATCTGACCTTTATCGATAGACTGAATTGCAGAACGGAAAATTTCGCTGCAGTATGCTCCGCTATTCAAAGAAAATGCGATGAATGCGGCAAGAAATTTATTGTTTATTGTAAGAGCCTCATTTATTTCTGGAAGTCCATAATAAACAAAATAAAGCTGCATCAAAAGTGGAGTTCCACGAAAAAAGAAAACGTACGCCTTGCTCAATGCGCGCAGAATTTTTCTTTTTGACATTGAGCCGAGCGCAAGAATTATTCCTAGAAAAAGGCCTGCCATTACAGAAACCAATGTAAGAGAAATTGTAACCCGCGCACCTGCTAAAAGCTGCGGAATCCAACTAAGAATTTTTTGCAATGTGTTCATACAGCAGACCCTTTTTTGTTTATTTTATTGAATCGGACAAATCCATTCCGAATATCTTTTCGTACAAAGCTTTCATTGTTCCATCTGCTATCATATCAGAGATTGCAGTGTCAATTTTTTCCAAAAGAACCGAATTGCCTTTTTTTACGCAGGCACCCAAAAATTCATCCGGGTTACTAAGCCAAACTGATTTGAATACAGTATCAGCAGGAGCAAGATAATCAACAGCAACAACAGTGTCGCTTACAACTGCATCAATTCTTTTAAGACGAAGATCATCGTAAGCGTTCATAACTTTGTCATAACCGTTTTCAATATATGTAAAACCAAGCTCTGCAGAATGTTTTTTTGTGTAAAAATCAGAAGATGTTTCAGCCTGATAACCTACTTTCAATCCTGCCAAATCAGAGAATTTTGTGATTGCAAGCGGAGAATCTTTGCGGACAATAATTGCCTGTCCATTTCCAACATACGGCTGAGAAAAATCAAAAGCGGCTTTTCGTTCATCTGTGATTGTTGCCGCAGAAATTACTGCATCATAGCGGTTTGTGTTCAATCCTGCAAAAATTCCATCCCAGGCTGTGTCTATGAATTCAACTTCAAGACCCATTCGCTTTGCAAGTTCCTTTGAAAGTTCAACATCAAAACCGGTTGGAGTTTTTCCGTCTTCTGCAAAATATTCCATTGGCGGATAACCAATTTCCATTCCGACCAAAAATTTGCCTTTTTGAACTGTGAATTCACCTTTTTCAACTTTTTTTGAACAGCCAAAAAGCGCAAAAACCAAAAGACCTGCACTTATTACAGAAACCAATTTTTTCATGGAAAGCCCCCGAGTAATAAAAAAAATTGACAAAGAGCCTGCCGCGGCAAACGTCTTTGTCAAATGACACATAATTATAGAAAAAAATGTGATTTAGAGCAAGATTTTATTGAGTTTTAACCATTAAACTTTAAACTGGTCAATCTGCGAACTAATCTTTTCTATTGAATTTTTTACTTTGCCGGAAATATTTCCAAGCAAAGCGCCAGTTTCGTCAATCTTTTTAGCTCCAATGCTCATTTCTTCCATGCTCTGGTTCATTGCGGAACTGAAATTCTGAAGCTCGTGGATTTCCTTAAGGATAAGCTCGCTGCCCTGCGACATTTCGCGGGAAGCGACTCTTACTTCAGAAGTGCTGTCATTCATTGAATGGAGCGCCTCGCTAATCTGCTTTGAACCTTCAGTCTGTTCTTCCATTGCGGCTTTAATCTGGTTAACAAGAATATCTGTCTCCTGGATTTTTTGAGTAACCGTTGTGAATGCGGAAGTTGTCTCTTCCGAAGCGTTCACAACTTCTGCAATTGAAGTTCCAATATTTTTCAGCTGCTCGCCAATTGTCTTTGACTGTTCAGAAGAAGTTTCTGAAAGTTTTCTAATTTCATCCGCAACAACAGAGAATCCTTTTCCAGCCTCGCCTGCGTGAGCCGCCTCAATTGCCGCATTCATTGCAAGCAAATTTGTCTGTGACGCAATATTTGAAATTGCAAGATTTGCCTCGTGAAGCATCTGCGACTGTTCCTGAATCTGTTCAATCCGGACATTTACATTCTGCTGCTTTGAAATTCCGTTTTCCGCATTCTGGTGAAGTTCATTGAAAGAATTTGCCATCTTATCAATTGAAACATTTACGGAAGTTATATTTCCAATCATTTCTTCTACAGCGGCAGAAGCCTGAGTTACACCTGCGCTCTGATTTTCAATCATGTGGTCAAGCGATTCAATATTTGAAGAAATCTGATTAACCGCACCGGCAGTCTGATTTACGCTTTCTGACTGGTGAGTTATCTGCTGGTGAATACTATTGATATTCGCGATGATTTCTGTGATTGAGCTTGCCGTATTTTCTGTGCTGAGCGACAAGTCATCTCCATTAGATTTAAGTTCAATATTTGAGTTTTTTACAGTAGCAACAATTGAATGAAGTTTTTCAATGAATGCGTTAAAACCTTCTACAACATCGCCGATTTCGTCATGATGATGCAACGCGATTCGTTTTGTAAGATCGGCGTGTCCCTGCGCAATTTCCATAAATGATTCCCGGACAGAAAGCATTGGCTTCATAATTTTCTTTACAACAATATATGCAACGAGCAAGGCAAGTCCAACAATAAGAAGCACAAGCGGTAGCGTTGTGAGCATAATATGTCTTGCAGTCTGGGAAATAACATTTCTGTTTTTGGCAACGAACAACATTCCAGAAACATTTCCGGCAGAAGAAATAGGCATATAGATACTTTGGAATGTATTTCCGATGATTACGTTTGTTCCGTGGAACGTTTCGCCTTTTTCAAGAACTGTGCCTATGATTTCCTTATTCCAGAGTTCAGTTCCAACAAGCGAAGAGCCATCCTTCATCTTTAAAGTTGTTGCAACTCGGATTTTATCGCGGAAAAGCGTACATTCAACATCATAATCTTCCTGAACCTGGGAAATAAAATCATTTTTTGAAAGATCAAAACCTGTTGTTACAGTTCCAATTACATTCAAATTTCCGTAAATAGGCTCGGAAACAAAAATTCCATACGGAACGGACATAAATTCCTGAATCACAAAATCCTGTTTTCCGCCAAGCGCAGATTTTATGCAAGAAATTGAACTTGCGTTTTTGTTGATTGCATCGCTTTCAGAAGAATATACAATGCGTCCGGACTTGTCTGTAATAAAAATACAGTCCGCATCAATATTTCGAACCTGAGGATCAACAATTTTATTCAGCTCAACAAGATTGTTCGAGGCAAGAGCCTGACGCAAATCTGATTGCGCGGAAAATACTTTCGCAGAACTTTCAAGGATGGTTTCCCATTCTTTAAGCATTGCGGAAGCGCCCTTTGATGTTGTCTCAAGATTTCCTTTTATCCAAGTTGAGAAAGTGTTTGAAAACAAAGTGATTGAAATAAACGTAACAGCCACACTGCTGATTATTACTGAAATGGCAACGAGCAATTGCATTTTTCTTGCAATAGAATGACGATTTTTCAAAATGTAACCCCTAATTTATGTTAAATCGATGTTAAGTCTATCACTATTTTTTAAAATTGCAAGGACTTTATTAAGAAGATTTGAAATTAGTATTAAAAAATATTGTCAGTGTTAAAAAAAATGTTATAATTAAAATATTAAATGGAGCTATAAATATGAAAAACAAAACTGTAAAAAGTTCTATCGCATTGAAATTCGGTTTCTTTGCAATTGTTATTCTTGGCGCTATTTTTGTAATTCAAGGCGTTATTAATTCAACTTTTATAAAGAAAGATGTAAATCTGCTTTATGATGAATATGGAAACACCATGACAGAAGCAATCCAAGTATTTCTTGACACATGGATTGATGGTGGAATAAATACTGCAAAAGCCATTGCTAATTCAGAGTCATTCAAGGAAAAGGATATTTCTGAAATCGCAGAGGAGCTTGTTGTAAATAATCAGGAAATAAACAGAGCGTTCTCTTATGCGGCAATCACAGACTTGAACGGAAAAATGTGGACATCAAACGGTGGAACTACTGATGTAAGAAACCGCCAGTATTTTCAGGATGTTGTTTCCGGCAGAAAAGATGTTGCTATTGACAATCCTACTCAGGGAAAATCAACTGGTTCAACAGTTTTTCATATTGCAGTTCCTGTAAAAGATTTGGATGATTCAATAAAAGGCGTTTTTGTTGCAATGATTGGAATTGAAAAGATTCAGAATGAAATTTCCACGATTTCAATTGGCGAAAACGGCTACGGATTTGTTGTTGACTCGGACGGTGTTGTAATTGCGCACAAAGATAAGGATTTCCTAAAAAAAGATCTTCTTAACGCTTCTGAAAGCGCGACAAACGGAATGCGCGAAGTTGTCCAGAACATGGCAAAAAATGCGACTGGAGAAAAACTTGTTACAGACCCAAGTTCTGGAGTCAAGTCAATCTGTTTTTACAGACCATTCAAATCAACAGACTGGAGCGCAGGAATTATGATTCCAAAAGCACAGTTTGAATCAACTGCGAACAGCCTGAACAAGATAATGATTATTACATTTGTGGCTGGAGCTTTGATTTTTATCATTGCGTTTGGAATTGGAATTGCCTACATAATCAAGCCGCTTAAAAAAGTAAAAGATGCGATTGAAGAAATTGCTTCCGGTGATGCTGACCTTAGAAAGACAGTTGATATAAAAACAGATGATGAGATTGGTGCGGTAGTAACAGAATTCAACAAGTTTACAGGAAATATGCGCGAAATCATGACAGACCTGAAAGAAGCAAAGGAAAATCTTGAATTTGCGGATGAAAGTCTTGTTGCAACAACAGAAGACACAAGCGCGGCAATCACAGAAATTCTTGCAAACATTGAATCAGTTCACAACCAAATACGAACTCAGTCTGATTCTGTAAGCGGAACTGCCGGTGCGGTAAATGAAATTGCCTCAAACATTGAATCTCTTGAAAAAATGATTGAAACTCAGAGTTCTGGTGTAACCCAGGCTTCTGCCGCTGTTGAACAGATGATTGGAAATATTTCAACAGTAAACCATTCAATGGATAAGATGGCGGATTCTTTCAATCAGCTTTCAACAAGTGCACAGTCCGGATATAACCTTCAGTCAAATGTGAATGAACAGATTGAACGCATCAAAAATCAGAGCGAGACTTTGCTTGATGCCAACGCAGCGATTGCAAATATTGCGGAACAGACAAATCTTTTGGCAATGAACGCGGCTATCGAGGCGGCTCACGCAGGCGAAGCTGGAAAAGGATTCTCTGTTGTTGCGGATGAAATCAGAAAACTTTCAGAAACTTCTTCCCAGCAGTCAAAGACTATTGGTGAACAGCTTAAATCAATAAGCGAACTTATTGACAGCGTTGTTTCTGCTTCTACAGAATCTCGCCAGGCATTCCAGGACGTTACAAGCAAGATTGAAGAAACAGATCAGCTTGTACGACAGATTAAAGCCGCAATGGAAGAACAGAACGAAGGCTCTATCCAGATTAATCAGGCTTTACATTCAATGAATGACAGCACAATTGAAGTTCGAAACGCTTCTAAGGAAATGTCCGAAGGAAACAAGGCAATCCTTGATGAGGTAAAGAACCTTCAGGATTCAACTTCTGTGATGAGCGGAAGCATGGAAGAAATGAGCATTGGTGCCACAAAAATCAATGAATCTGGTGTTGCGCTTACAGAAATCTCTAAGAAAGTTCACAAGAGCATTTCTGAAATGGGCAGCCAGATTGATAAATTCAAGGTTTAATCTGATTTTTAGAGCTTAGCCAGAAATTAAATCTTTTATTACTTCGGAAGCAATAATAAGTCCTGCCACAGATGGCACGAATGCGTTGCTTCCGGGGGTTTGTTTTTGGAATTTGCCGCTGGATGTATTTTGCGCCTGCGGCATTTTTTTTGGCACTAAGTCACTTTTTGGCGGTGTTATTATTTCTGTACTGAAAACACATTTTACATTTTTTATGCGGCGTTTTTTCAGTTCATTTCTTATGACGCGGGCAAGCGGACAAACTGAAGTCTTTGAAATATCCGCAACCTGAAATTTTGTAGGATCTAGTTTATTGCCAGCTCCCATTGCGCTTATAACTGGCTTTTTTGCTTGTTTTGCACAAAGAATTATTTCAATTTTTCCTTTTACAGTGTCAATGCAGTCCACAACGTAATCATATTTTGAAAAATCAAACTGACTGGAATTTTCCGGCAAAAAAAATGTCTTGTATTTTGTTACTGAACATTCTGGATTTATGTCATGGATTCGCTCTTCTGCAACATCAATTTTATTTTTTCCAACAGTTGAATGCAATGCGTAAAGCTGACGGTTAATATTTGAAACGGCAACAGTGTCATTGTCAACAATATCAATCGCACCAAGGCCGGAACGCACAAGAGCTTCCACAACGTAACTGCCAACTCCGCCAAGCCCAAAAACAATTACGCGAGAATCGTGAAGTTTCTGGATTTTTTCTTTTCCAAGTGTAAGTTCAATACGCTCAAACTGATTTTCCATAATGAATAATATAGCATTTATTTTTTTTTCATTCTATAATTTAAAAATCAGTTTAATAAGGATTTTATAAAATGGAAAAATCAATCAACACAAAATGTATTCAGTCTGGTTATGAGCCGAAAAATGGTGAGCCGCGTCAGATTCCGATTATTCAGTCTACAACTTTTAAATATGACACAAGCGAGGAGATGGGAGCGCTTTTTGATTTGCAGAAAAGCGGATATTTTTACACAAGACTTCAGAATCCAACAAATGATTTTGTTGCGGCGAAACTTGCGGCTCTTGAAGGTGGAACTGCGGCAATGCTGACTTCTTCTGGTCAGGCGGCTAATTTTTTTGCGATTTTTAATATCTGTGAATGTGGAAGCCATATTGTTGCCTCAACTAGTATTTATGGCGGAACTTTTAATCTTATTTCAACAACATTGAAAAAAATGGGAATTGAGTCAACTTTTGTTGATCCAGATGCGTCAGAAGAAGAATTGAGCAAGGCTTTTAAACCAAATACACGCGCAATGTTCGGCGAGACAATTGCAAATCCAGCGCTTACAGTTCTTGATATTGAAAAATTTGCAAAAGTTGCGCACGCGCACAATGTTCCACTTATTGTTGACAATACTTTTCCTACACCGATTAATTGCCGTCCGATTGAATGGGGCGCGGATATTGTTACTCATTCAACAACAAAATATATGGACGGACACGGTTCCTGCGTTGGCGGTGCAATTATTGATGCTGGAAAATTTGACTGGATGGCCCACAAAGATATGTTTCCTGGACTTGCAACTCCTGATGAAAGTTACCATGGAATCACTTATGCCGAAAAATTTTGCAAAGAAGGTGCGTTCATTGCAAAGGCGACAAGCCAGCTTATGCGAGATTTTGGTTCAATACAGTCGCCGTTCCACGCGTTTATCTTGAATCTGGGGCTTGAATCTTTGCAGGTAAGAATGCCACGCCACGTTGAAAATGGTCAGGCTGTTGCAGAATTTCTGGAAAAACAGCCACAGGTTGAAAGCGTGAATTACCCTACTTTAAAGGGAAACAAATATTATGAGCTTGCAAAAAAATATCTTCCGAACGGCGGTTGTGGTGTAGTTTCTTTTGAATTGAAAGGCGGTCGTGCGGCGGCTGAAAAATTTATGAAAGCACTAAAAATTTGCGCGATTGAAACTCATGTTGCAGATGCAAGAACTTGCTGCCTGAATCCAGCTACTTCAACTCACCGCCAGATGAACGACGAGCAGCTTAAAGCCGCCGGAATTCCTGCCGGTCTTATTCGAATTTCTTGCGGTCTTGAAGACAAAAATGATTTGATTGCAGATTTGCAGCAAGCGTTGAGTTCATTGTAAAATTCGCCATCCGATATATGAAAAAACTACTGCTCAATGCCGAACAGTTTTTTCATATTGTTCTGGATTTTTTCATTCAGCTTTAGACTTTGCATTTTTCGTTTTGAAGCAATGTATTCATAAATGTATTTTAGGTTTTCTGGGGAATTTACTGTTCCCTTTACAGGAATTGGCGCGTAAAACGGAGAATCTGACTCAATAAGAAGCCGGTTAAGCGGAACGTATGAAACCATTTCGGCAATTTCATTTTTGTTTTTGCCGGAAAAAGTTATTGAGCCGTCAAAACTTATGTACCAGCCCATATTCAGGAAAAATTCAAGTTCTGACAAAGAATACGAAAATCCATGGATTACGCCTTTGTTCCATTTTACAACGCGCAAAATATCCATTGTATGCTGAAAACTTTTTCGGGAATGAACAATCACCGGCAAATCAAGTTTTTTTGCAAGAAGAAGTTCCTGTTCAAAAAAATTGCGCTCCTCAATGATTGAACTGCGGTCAAAAAAATCGTGCGTGCGGCCACCGTTTTCAGAAGATTCCCAGTCGTGGTCAATTCCGCAAGGCCCGATTGCCACCAGATGCGAAGAAAATTCGTTTTCAGAATTTCTGAATTCAGTTATATTCTTTTCAAGAAGCGCTATGGTTTGCTCGCCTTTTTCAATATTCTCAGAATTTTGCATTACTCCGGCACAAAAATAGATTGACTGCTTTATTTTGCGTATAAGGCTCGATTCTTTTTCCGGGTCAAAAAAATCAAGGCATTTAGAAACAAGTTCAGCCCGCTTCCAAATATCATCTGCGGAAAGCCCGGTGTCAATCGCAAGACATTCATGCGAGCCAAACCGTGAAAGAATATTCGCTCCTTCCTCCAGCCCAAATTCCTGAACGGTAAGATAAAAATTTAAGAATGAATCCGCATACATACGAATATTTTAGCACAAATAAAACAAATATTTTAGAATACTTTTGTAAAAAAAATATTTTTTATTGGGCGCAACCTTTCACTTTCGTTTCAGGTCGGGCTTTTCGCAATTCCGCTATCGCTACATTCTGGACTGCTCCTATTTCGCAAAGCTCAATTGGCACAGTCCAGAATGCTGACGCATTGCTACAATCCCTTGCGCAGAATCTACTTGTTCAAAAGATATTCCGCGACTGCCTCGTAAGCTGGAATTGAAAGCGGATCGATGTACTTGTTTGACGCGTAGTAAGTTGAGGCAAAGCGCGCAATCACCATTTGCGCCGCTGGGTCGATGTAGATTGCCTGACCGTGAACGCCGCGCGCCATGTACGCTCCGTGCGAGTTGTTTGTAATCCACCACATATTGTGATAGCTCCAGCCTTGCAATTTTGGATAGCCGCCTTTTGCAAACGCAGCCTTGTATTCATCGGAAGTTCCTCCAACTGAAATATCGTTTACAGCAGCTGCCGGAATTACTTGTTTGCCATTCAGCCTTCCGCTGTTTCTCATCATCTCGCCAAAAGCCGCCATATCCTTTAGATTCAAGTCAAAGCCTCCGCCTGCAAAAGCGATTCCAGACGGGTCAACCTGATAATAGCCGTCATAATGCGCGCCTAAAGGCTTCCAAATCATCTCTGAAACCATATCCGCTAAGCCCTGCCCTGTTACGCGCGAGCAAATCCAGGCGAGAAGCTCGGTGTTCACGGTTCTGTAGCCGAACGCGTCTCCGTGTTCTTCATCTGAAAGTTTTTTTACCGTTGCAAGATATTCGTAGTAATTCTGCGGACCTGTGTAATTTGCCGGGCGGAAAACGTTTCCTGCAGCCGAGTACGCCCAGATTTCCGCGTTCGGGTCGTTATAGTCCTCGCTGTACTTGATTGCGGTCGTCATGTCCATAACTTGTTGAACAGTCGCGTCCGCAAAGCCGGAATCTTTTAACTCTGGAATGTATTCAACGACTTTCTTTGACGGCTCAAGTTTGCCTTCCGCAACAAGGATAGAAGCGATTGTTCCAGTAAACGACTTGCTCACAGACATTGCCGCGTGAAGTCCATCTGGTTTTAAGCCTGCCGGGTATTTTTCATAGACGATTTTCCCCTTGTGCATGACGATGATTCCGTCTGTGTAGTTTGCGCCAAGAGATTCTTCAAAAGTCATCGTCTTGTCTGAATTCCACGGCGTAAAAACTACGTCTCCGATTGCCGGGTCAAGTTTTGTCTTTAATTGGTATTTTTTGCCGTTGCCTGCCGAAACATTCCGCGTAGGGAAAAACTCCCTCATGTGGTTCACGCTGTAGCGAATTGCTGGAAATTCAAAAAACGAGTCGTCCGAAGCGTGAAGCGTTTTTTCCTGCGACGGCGGAAAGCCTTGCATCCAGCCCATTTCGTCGGGCGTGGTTTGCTCCGCGGTCGGATATTCCTTTGCAAATGTCATAATTCCCCCAAAAACAAGAAAACTAAAAATAAAAAGAGATTTTTTCATGGCAGCCTCCAAAAAAATGATTAGGAAAGCCGTTGCAAATCAAAAGAAGAAAAACTGATGCAATTTATGGTTTAAATATAAGCACAAATCCGCTGGCTGGCAAATTAAAAAGAAGATTTAACGTCATATTGAGGATATTTGCCCATACTACAAAGAAGTCTGATTTTTGCAAAAATCCAAAACCCGGAGTATAATAGTTTATACACGGAGGATTTTTTTATGCAATACGTAAAATTGCAGATTGGCTGTTTGATTGTAATTCTTTATATTGTAGTAACTTACATAAGAGCAACTTTAAAATCAAAATTTATTTGCAACAAATTTTTTGATGCTCTTATGATTGTTGCCCCGTGGGCGGTATTTTTTGACGGTTTTACAGCGTGGACTATAAATCATCTTGAAATTGTTCCAAGCTGGGTGAACAAGTTCGGTCATCTGTTTTTTCTAATCTTCATGGATTTAACAATTATTGTGACCGCGCTTTATATGCTCGACCAGATTGTTGGATTCTGCAAAACGCACAAGCTAAAAAATCTGCTGCTTTTGATTCCGGGAATTATTTCGCTTGTTCTGATTGCCGCCGGAATTAATCAACTTGAATACATTCAGGGAAAAACCACTTTTTATTCAATGGGATTTTCCGCAAGAGTCTGCTTTGTTTCACTTTTTGCCCATTATGGCGTTATTTTGTATCTTGTTGGAGTAAGGCACAAATATCTTGCAAAAGAAAAGAAATTCGGAACAGTTTCAATTTTGATTATTGTGGGTCTTATTCTTGCGCTGCAGATTATTTTCCCGGAAATTCTGCTTACTTCAATCTGCCCTACAATTCTTCTTTTGGGAATTTACATTGAATTTGAAAATCCTTCTATTAAAAAACTTACTTTGTACAACGACAACATGGTTGAAAGTTTTGCAAATCTTGTTGAAAACCGCGACAGCAACACCGGCGGACACATTAAACGCACAAGAGCTTATGTGAACTTGATTCTTCACAAAATGCGCCACGACAAAAAATACAAAGATATTATGAACAAGGATTATCTAGTGAATGTCAGCAATGCGGCTCCGCTACATGATATTGGAAAAATTGCAACGCCAGATTACATTCTGCAAAAACCGGGAAAACTTACGGATGAAGAATTTGCAATTATGAAAAAACACGCAGCTTGCGGTGGAGAAATTATTAAGGACACATTCAAAAATCTGGAAGACGAAGAATTTGAAAAAATCGCCTACGAAGTTGCAAGATTCCATCACGAAAAATACAACGGAAAAGGCTACCCACAAGGACTTGCCGGCGAACAGATTCCCCTTCACGCGCGGATTATGGCAGTTGCCGACGTTTTTGATGCTGTTTCCCAAAAACGCTGCTACCGCGACGCAATGCCGCTTGACCAATGCTTTTCAATTATCGAAAAAGGCAGCGGCACAGACTTTGACCCACAGATTGCAAAGATTTTCCTGGATTCAAAGGATGAAGTTGTTAGGTTGATGGAAAGATAGATTTTTCATTTTTGTTCTACAATAATGGTTATTTCTCCTCTATGAGCAGCCACATGATGTTTGTGGCAGAGTGTTATAAAATTTTCTGGATTTGCAGAACCTCCAAAAGAATAGTCAATTAAATGATGAGTTTCTGTATCTTTTGTAGTTCCACAAATCGCACAACGACAATTTTGTTTTCTGAATTTTTGTTGTGCGTTTGTATGTTCAGGTGGTCTTGCCATTTTTATTTATCTCAAACTATTGATAATTGATAACAGTTACATCACCGACGTTTGCAGTTACAATATTGTCTCCATAACCAATAGTTACAATTTTTGAAACATTTACTCTAAGTCCTGTTTCATCTTCAATAAGTGGAACAATATCAACTTCTCCGTTTTTCCTTCTTACAGCAATAAAATTCTTGTCAACATTAAGAACAGAATCACCTTTTTTTAGAATATTAATTTTCATTTGTTTTATCCTCCAGTTTTACTTTTGTTTGATGAGTTAAATCTCCCTGTTTATGTACAGTTGCAGAAACGCGCACATCTGGACTATGTTTTTTTGTGGCAGCTACAGCAACTAAAGCTCCTTTTATTGCATCATTTTTTGTATCAAAACCAACTGCCAAAACAGAACTAGAGAAACTTTTAGGTTCATAAGAAACATTGGGTTAAAATGAGTGCGTAAAACGACACAGAAAAAGGAGCAGATTTAAGGTGCAAACAGCCGATAAATTAAACAGGGCGGTTAGCACATGGCAAAGAAACGACAGTCATTCAGCAAGGATTTCAAGGCAA
>Ga0256404_1007195_pt1 | contig 17789 bp, 16 predicted proteins | sample RumenRJG_01DNA_FD_185990 | JGI IMG/M metagenome (GOLD analysis project Ga0256404, IMG submission 185990) | Bovine rumen microbial communities from Lethbridge, Alberta, Canada - RJG_01 | ecosystem: Host-associated > Mammals > Digestive system > Stomach > Rumen | place: Canada: Alberta | collected...
AAACTACCTCTGATCACATCAACGGGATTCGTGCACCCTTTTTTAGGAATCGATGCCCGAAGGAGATTGGTAAAAAGTATTATCTACCGAGCAGAGGTGGTTTTGGGAGCTATGAATAATTCAGGCTTATTTTATTTTTCTGGAAGAAAAGTAACGCAAATAATATAAGCATAAAAGCAATACGTATCAAATTAAAATTATATAATTTTAAGCATATTAAACAAATAGTAACAACAGAAGCAGATAAAAGAAACGCAAATTTAAAACTTATAATATCTCTTTTTAAAAGAAGCCTTTGCATTATTCCTTGCAAAATAGCCAAGAACATAAATGATATAAGGGTAGTATACGCTGCTGCAGTATAGCCAAAAGCTTTAATAAAGATATAATTAAGAACAATATTTAAAAATGCAGCTCCAGAAGTAGCGAACATCAAGTAATTAGACTTTTCCTTAAAAAGAATTACATTTCCGTAAATATTATATAATGCAGTAAAAAAGATCCCGCCAGATACAGCTGGTATTATGTCCAAAGCAGATTTATATTCTTTAGTAGTAAGAATAGAAATAAGTTCAGGTCCAAGAAGAGTCATTAATATCGCAATACCAGAAAAAAGCAAAAGAATTTTTTTTAGATTTGGTGCAAGTGAATCATAATCCTCTTCTTCAAGTTTTTCGAACATCACAGGAATTAAAGCGTTATTAATAGCACTCCATACAACTAAGCTAATTGTACTAATTGTATATACAGTACCATATATTCCCGCTTCAGAATTTCCACAAAGACGAGAGATCATAAGCCTATCTGATATATCAAGAACGTTCTTAGCAAGGGAATGAAAAATTAAAGGAATACTCAGTTCTAGTGAATACTTGTAAATATTCTTATCATAAAGGCATTTACCACGCTTTATGATAAGGAAAAAGAAAAATATACCAAAACAAATGATAACAGCGTTTTGAGATAATATCTTTATATCAGCGAGATTATTCAGGTTATTTTGTTTAGCGTATTCAACACAAAAAACAGAAAAAAAAGTCGATAATAATGCGCACGAAATACTAACAGCGGTAACCGACTTGTATTTATATTCATAACGATTTTTAGAATACCAACACTCTAACGAAGCATTAAAAATCGAATATAAAAAAAGCGATAATACTACTTGTTGCGACAGCTCTAAAAATGAATCCATTTTATTCCTAAGAGGAAAATAAAGAAAGAAATAGAAGGAAGTAACAGAAACAAATATAAGAAAAGCATTGCACGATAAAAATCTATTTCTATCAACCTTATATTTTAAAAGTCCGACATTCAAGGAACCTGAAGTAAGTGACAACGTAAGAATTACATAAAATATGCTTTGCCAGGAATTATAAACCGTGATGGTTCCCATTTCTGCTGTGGAAAGCAATCTAGTAAAGACAGGAATTGTCAAAAATCCTATGCCTTTGGAAACAACGTTAGAAATCAAATAAGCAAAAGAAGCCTTGTCTTGTTGGCTTAAGTTTTTCAATCTTTTTATCATTTATATTTTTTCCCAAGAACCAGTCATATTATTGAATTTTTTTATTACATGACAAGGATTCCCAACTGCCATAGAATAACTTGGTATAGATTTAGAAACAACAGATCCAGCTCCAATAATACTTTTTTCACCAATATCAACACCAGGTAATATTATAACATCATTTCCCAAGAATACACCTTCACCGATATTAACTGACGCAAAACTTAAAGGATTATTTCTATACGAATCATTGTAAGGATTGAATCCATGGTTGTAATCAATAATAAAAACACCGCTTGCTATAAGTGAATTAGAACCAATCACGATAGATTTAGCACACTGAACAGTGAAATTCCTTGTAACCCTAACGTTATCACCGATTATTAAACTAGGAGTAAAATTCTTTTCATTAAACTCATAATTGTCCCACAAGAGAAATCGACAGTTTTCATCAAAGGCACAGTTATTCCCGATAGTTATATACTTAGAATTTTGTACAATTAAATTATTCCCAAAAGATGATTTTTTATTTTTGATTTCAAAATTAACAGTTTCAAAATGTTTTCTTGTATTCCCAATCATTCTTCTTAAATTCATACTTTAAGTTCCTTTATCCAATACTCAATATCATATTTTTTTAAAATATCATATCCAATATTTTTATATGGTGTTTTAATAAAATCATTAATACTCTTTGGATCATCTTCTCCAACAATAAATATATTTTGTTTATTATAAAAATCGTATTTTCTTACATTACGATTTGTTGTAATAAGTTTCTTTTTAAAAAACAAGCTCTCAACAACTCTAATTGTATTTCCTGCTTGTCCTTTTTGAGGAATATCAAGCATAGTTTGACTTTCGGAAATATAATGCAAATAATCGCTATAAAGAACTCTTGTATTGCGAATTTCTATATTAGAATCAGAGATATATTTATCAATTTGATCTGTAACAATAATGTATTTGCACCTATCAACATGGCAAAGAATAGATTTGTAAATTTCAAAAAAAGATTTAATCCTATCTTTGCCTGCGCCAAGAAAAAAGATATTATATTTAACATTTCTTTTAGGCAGAGTTACTGAACTCGAATACATCATGGGAGCGAATTCTAAATGATATCTAGCGCAGTCCTGAGGGTCAAAACTACACACTCTGCATCTCCGCTTTGCCTTATTTATAATTTTCATTCCGTTTTCGCCATAATTTTTATATATTGGGTTCCACCAATATATAAACAGTTTATTCTTAAATCTGGACAGATACTTTCCTAACGAATCCGTATATGCACTATCAAAAACAACTATTTTATCTGCATTATCAGCAAGCCTAAGAATATTCCTGTCAAATGCAAAAAAGGCAAAAAGGGGAATCCGTCGTAAAATTCTATACAAATAAGCCTGTCCTTTTAAAGGCTCAACAACTATGCAACTTTTATTATTTAGATACGGAAAAAAATATTCGTTCTTATCAAATGTTATTATAAGGTTCATTTCCAATTAGTATTTCCTTGATTCATAAGTATAAATTTCTTTTGATCATTTCCCTGAACAAATGGAAGACGATACAAAAGGTTTCCGACAAAAAATTGTATAACTCTGAAATAATATTCACTCGTAGTAGAATTATACGAATCCAAAACTTTTGAATAGTATATCAAGTTAATGAAATATATGTTATTAAAGATTCGGTAAAAATTCTCATTCATCATTATAAGAGGGAATGAGAGCAAACAATATAAATTTATATATTTAGACCACAGAAAAAGCTCATTATTCTGAATTCTCACTTTTTCTCCCTGAACATCTCTACCTGCAGTCTTTATGATAACAGTTTTTCCATCTGAATAGCTTATATTTGTATCGCCATTATATGCTGATAATATAATTGTTGAATAATTATATATGTACAGAACAAAATAGATTAAAAATCCAAGCCGTGTTTTTGTAGTAAAATAGTATGATAGTTTTTGTGAATTTTCTCCCAAAATTGGTGCAGCTATATTTATAATCCATGACCAATTGTTTCCAAAGACAAATCCAATTATACACAAAGTTATAATTACTGTTACAAACGATTTGATTATCTTTTTAGATCGGGCTTTGTCAACATCAAAAAACACAAGTGGTAAATATATTAAAGCTGTTCTATGAAACAAAAAAGCTATGAAAACACACACAACGAAAGGTATCTTTTTCCTCTTTACTAGCATGTAGATACCTGCAGTTAAAAATGCCCTCATAATAAAATTTCTCAGCAAATCTAGGTCTGCAAAGTATTGGTAGGTAAAATACATAGCAAAAAAGAAATGAAAATTATTTGAATACCTGCTATATACATAAAGAATGACAATTAAAGCTATTGATGCAATAAATCCTTGAAATTGATTCTGTGATAATCCCAATCTATTTCCAATGTTTACCAGTAAAAGGAATCCTGGTTCAACACCATTTTTAAGATTGCCGTTATATATCCAGCTATATCTTTGGTAATCATTACTTGATTGATTATAGAAGTAAATATAAAAGGAGATTGCTATCGAAGTAGCCTCTACCATTCTACTTTTTTTCTTAATAAAGAGAAAAAACAAGTTTAGTAACCATATAACATTAAATAATATAGTAATCATATGAAACCCCATTATGCTAACTTAAGTCTGTCATAAAACTCGCTTCTTCTTTTATCAAGTACTTCCTTTGCGTATTCTCCAGCTTTTTTCAAATTATTCATCCCCATTTTCGCAAGTTTTGTGTTATTCCCAGCTAATTCTACAATCTTGTTTTTAAACCCTTCGACATCATTAGGGTCAAAAAGGAATTCTTGATCTAATAATTCTGGAATCCCATCAACATTGCTTGCCAAGCACGGCAGGCCCGTTGCCATTGCTTCAATCAGAACTCGTGGAAGTCCTTCAGCCTTAGAAGGAAAGACAAAGAGTTCCGCACTCTCCAAATAATTTCTTATTATTTTTTTATCAGATACATATCCAACGAATTCAATGATATCATCCACTTCTAATTTTGCTGACAATTCCTTAAACTCATCAATCTTGTCACCGCTTCCCACAAATACTGTTGGTGCTTCTATCCCTATTTTTCTAAGTTTTGAAACAATATTAATTAATACTCGATGTCCCTTATTTTCATTATTGATACTGTTAGCAATGTGCAGCAAGTGTATTTTATTGTATTTACTGTTAAATGATCTATTATAAAAAAAGAAATCAGTTGTAAGATCTATTGAAGAATAATAAGATTCAAAATATTTTTTATCAGTCTTTCCAAGTCTTTTCCCAGAAGGGTATTTTTTTTCTAAATAGTCCTGTGTAACATACGAAACTCCATTTGCTGAAGCACAGACATTCTTTAATATTTTCGATGAAAGTGATTTTAAAATAGGAATGTTTCTATATTCATCCTCTGGATCAATAACCACTTCGACAGCATATGGGTTTCTTGTCCTTAGATATTTTTTTAAAAGCATATATGCTGGTATTGATGGGATTCGGAAGATTGCTTTTGTAGACAACGTCGCAGCTTCATCACATTTTTTTTTAATCAAGGGCCAACGAAAAAGATATCCCATTAATCCTCGAACAAATGGTAAGGCAAACACAGAAATATTTTCACCGTCAGCTCTTATATAATTATTTTCTTCCTTTTCATTAATGGATATGTCTTTGGTGCGCGCAACCACGATCACATCATCAAAAGAGCTTAAATATCTTTTCCAAAATTGATACCCATGCATTGCAGTATTACACCAATACCTTCCGTCAGGTGTTTTAAACAAATGAGCATCAGACACAACCAATACTGTACTCATACTATTTTTTTCCATTTCTTCTCATCATAACTATACTTCTTGACACTGTGTGCAGGACTCCCCACAATTATTTCATTATCATCGAAATTCCCACGCACAACTGAATTAGCTCCTATAACGCAACCATTACCGATGTTAGTACCAGATAAAATAACTACATTTTCTCCAATCCACACATTATTCCCTATACTAACATCTTGAGAAATAAGTATTCTTTCCTTTGGAGCCTCCTCGGGCGAAGAACATTCTTCTCCAGAATATTTTCCATGATCAGTATCACTTATAAAGCATTTAGACGCAATAAGTACATTATCTCCAATATGTACGCTTTTTAATGCAACTAAATGTGTCATATCTCCAAACTCACAGTTTTTTCCTATAAATAATGTCTTTTTATGTCCATCCAGTTCTATTCTACAAAATCTTCCCGTAGTAAGTCCAGTTCCTCCCGATATAGATTTTTTCCCTCGAATATATATCGGAAATCTTATAAAACGGCACTTTCTATAAAACAATTTTGTGCGTAGAAAATAAAACATGTTTGAAAAAAACTCACTCATTGAGTAGTTATCCATTAGCGTTTAAAACTCCTCTAATCCATGATTCAATAGAATATTCCTCATAAATTTCCTTCGGCAACTCAACATTGTCACTGTCAAAAAAAGCGCTATTTATATGTACCTTCTTTCTGTCAATAATTGCAATATTTTGAGAATTATAAATGTCATAATGTGAAATATCTTGATTAGTAGTAATAATTTTTTTCTTCATGCCAATCATTTCTAATGTTCGCATAGTTAAACCACTTTGAGATGGATGCTGAATATCTAAAACAGCTTTTGACTGACTTACAATTTTTACGATATCGTTGGCAGGCATTTTCTCATACATGAAATCAGTCACTTTACTATGCCTAAACTCAGGTTTTATAGCCTTATAAAAGTAATAAATGAACGTGCTCTGTAAATAAGGATAAATATATATTTTTTTATCTTGAAATTGTTTTTCGATTTCTTTTATGATTCTATATCTATCACTATGTATTGTCCCTATAAATGATATGTCGTACTTATATTCTTTATTTTCCTTTTTACTTCTATATTCATCAGAAAAGAAAAGCGGCCTTAGTTTTATACCATATTGAAGTGAGTCTTCTCTATCAAATGTGGTAATCCAGTCAAAAAAACGGAACTTTCGTTCAACCTTCCTTAGGTTTTTAACAGAATCCCACATGTGAAGGCAAAATATTGATTTGTTAAACACATTCCTATATTCCTCAAGTACTCTAGCTGTTGGCATTTCACAATCAATAAAAAGGATATAATCATAGTCATTTAATTTTATATTTTTTAATATATCAAAGTAATATTTTTCTGTTTTTTTATTAAAAATATCAGGGGCAACTTTCAAAATAGCCCTATCCTTAGCAGATTTGACTGACATCTCGTCAAATAAATCCACAGACGCTCCCATCTCCTGCATCTTTTTTTTAATTTTATTTTCATAGCCAAAAAAATATTGTGAAAAGAATAATATTTTTTTATCTTTTAATGCAGGTGAATACATCTTTAATTCTCCAATTCTTTCGTTTTTTCAATCATTCGTATCTTAAAATCATCTCCCCAGATTGCTTTAGAATCATATGGGCGATCTGGGAATTTACCATAGTCGAGTTCGATCTCATACCTATTTTCTTTGATAAATCTCTCAACACGATCAGCAAGCTTCTCTGGTCTACCGGAGCAGATATTAATCACTCCATTGATTGCACTTTGTTCAACAGAATCTGCCACATACTTGCAAAACACGTCGTAATCAAGGAAGTCAAACTGGTTTAGCCCCATTGTGAACGGAAACTCTTTCTGTCCCTTATGTGCTGTCTGAACAATTTTTGAGAAAATACTGCTGCCGTCCTCTGTATTCCCTACAATATAAAACCCACGGAGCCACTGAAATGCTGTCTTATTATCCTTGCATTTCAGCTCCAACAACTCTCTTAATGCATTCTTGCTGATACCGTATAAGCTTTGCGGATTACAAGGCGTAGTTTCATTGATACTGCCCTCATAAAAGCCGATTTCATGCATTGATCCCATACAGGCTACCCGCTTGCAACCAGCATCTATAATCTTACAAAGAAATTCATAGTGCTTCGGAAGCTCATTGATATGGTTAACTGATTTGTGTACGAAGCCATCTCTCCAAGCCATATGAAGGACCACATCGGGCTTCCCGAAGTATTCGTATGGATCATCAATGCTGAAGAGATCTGCACATTTGATCTCTGCCCTATTATCGATCAAATTGTCCTTAAAATCTGTAGCGACAACTTCTACTCCATCATCTAAAAGCTGCTTAACAACACCCTTCCCAAGGTACCCATTTGCGCCTGTAACTAATATTCTCATAGTAAAAACTCCTCGCTTTGTTTTTAGTTGTTGAATAATAATTATTCCTTATTCACCGCAAACACGGTCTTAAACATAGTTCCAACCTCGCCCCAAAAGCTAAACTTATTAATACTTTCAAGGTTCCACTGCATCTTCGCAGTCAGAACGTTTGCCATATACACTTTATCAACTTCCTCAGGTGCGAGACCATCAAGAAGCTTTGATTCATCCTTATACTTAATCGAAGCCTCACTCGTTATCCCAGCTGGCAACAGTAGCGTCGCGTAGTAGGCCTTGTTGTACTTCTCGTACTGCTTTACATACTTTACAGCTTCAGGTCTAGTTCCCACGAAGGACATATTTCCGTCTAAGACGTCAAAAAGCTGTGGAAGTTCATCAAGCCTCTTGTCTCTCAGCTTTGCTCCCACTTTCGTGATCCTGCTGTCATGATCTACCGTAACGGTGGAACCTTTGCGATCCGCGCCATCGACCATCGTCCGAAACTTATGAATACGGAAGCGCTTGCCGTAAGTCGTTACCCTCTCCTGTCTGTAAAACACTGGTCCGGGCGAATCCACCTTGATCATGACAGCAATGATTAACATCGGAATGGCTAAGATAATCAGCATGATTACAGCAACAACAACATCAAAGACTCTTTTCAGCCCAAGAGCACCTTTTTTCTTAGCAAGGATATCATAGTATTCTCTGACTTCTTCGCACTGCATGAAAGCAGGTAAGTCTTCCCATTTCCGAAGTCTCATTCTTACGGCATCCTTCCTCAGATATATTTGCTGACTACTTCCTTGAAATTGCTGATCACATAATCCACATCCTCATCTGTCAGTTTCGTATGGAGCGGTAATGTGATCAGATTCGCATAGTAATCATAGGCATTCGGGAAATCCTTGATATCCCATCCCATCTCTTTATATGCGGTCATCATCGGAAGTGGCTTATAATGAACATTCGTGTTCACTCCACGTTCTGCCAGCTTGATAATGATCTCTCTACGTATTTCATCAGTTGCACCAGGTATTCTTGTCAGATAAAGATGCCCGGAAGAGGTACTATTCTCAGTATAATGAACCAGATGCTTTACACCCAGTTCATCGCACATCGCATCATATTTCCCAATAATCTCTCTTCTTCTTTCCAAGAGTCCCGGATAACGATCCAACTGACGCAGGCCAATAGCAGCCATGATATCAGTCATATTGCACTTGTACCACGGTCCTATTATGTCATACTCCCAAGCACCAAGCTGATTCTTTGCAAGAGCATCTTTGCTCTGTCCGTGCAGACTATAGAGCTGATACTGATGATAGATTTCTTCATTATCAATTCCCGGAATATCTCTCCAGGTAGAAGCTCCGCCTTCTGCTGTCGTAAAGTTCTTAACGGCGTGGAATGAGAAATCGGTAAAATCTGCGATCTCTCCAGCCATCTTTCCGTTTCTACTTGCTCCAAGGGCATGTGCAGCATCTGAGAAAATCAGGACACGGCCAGTGGCCTTCTGGATCCTTCTTCCAAGGTCTGTATTGCCCGCTGGCTTAAAGAGATCCTTCTTTGCTTCAACAATCTCAAACAACCTGTCATAATTCACGATAATGCCGCCCAGATCAACTGCTACAATAGCTTTGGTCTTCTCTGTAATAGCCTCAGCGACTTTGTCATAATCCATTTCTGTGGAGTCCTTCTGACTATCCACAAAAATAACTTTTGCACCACAGTGAATTGCAGCTGATGCGGATGCGGTGTATGTATATGCTGGAACGATAACCTCATCGCCCTCTCCGATTCCGCAGATTCTGAAATTCAGTTCTTCGGCAGCTGTGGCAGAATTCAGGCACACCATCTTTGAAGTATGACAAAACTCTGCAAGTCTCTTTTCTAATTCCTTCGTTCTTGGTCCAGTTGTAATCCAACCGGATTTCAGAGCATCTACTACTTCATTAATTTCCAGATCAGAAATATCTGGTGGGCTAAATGATATTGTTCTCTTAGCATTAATTGCCATGACTCTTCTCCTAACGTATATATTATTGCGGTCTACATTCTTACGCTGGTTTATACGTACTAACTACACTCATGACTTCGTCACGAATTTTATCATCCTTATTCTTATAGGATACCTCCATCAGATGTCCTAACTGTTCTGTTAGGAACTTATCTCGGTCAAATGGAATCGGATGGCCGATGAAGATCAGCTTATTCTCTGTCTTCTGCAGGCCCTCTTCTGCCATGAGCTTCTCTTCATAGAGTTTCTCTCCTGGGCGGAGGCCAGTGAATTCAATTTTAATATCTACTCCTGGCTTATAGCCTGAGAGGCGAATCAGATTCTTCGCCATATCTACGATCTTCACAGGCGATCCCATATCCAAGACGAAGATCTCACCGCCCTTGGCATAGGTACCAGCCAGCATTACCAGTGATACTGCCTCTGGAATCGTCATGAAGTAGCGAATGATATCAGGATGGGTAACCGTCACTGGGCCACCCTTTTCAATCTGCTTCTTGAAGATTGGGATGACAGAACCATTAGAGCCTAATACATTACCGAATCGAACTGCTACGAACTGTGTCTGGATATCCTGGAAGAGTTCAGAGTTCGGATCCACATTATGATCTCCCATACCCATATGGGTGAAGAGTTGTGGAATCTCATAGGCCTTACCCTCTTTGATCTTCGCATCGAAGGACTGGATGACCATCTCGCAGAGACGCTTAGATGCACCCATGATATTCGTTGGATTCACAGCCTTATCTGTAGAGATCAGTACGAATCTCTTACAGCCATGGGTCATTGCCGCATAGGCTGTCTTATAGGTTCCGATGACATTATTCTTAATAGACTCACATGGACTATCCTCCATCAGCGGTACATGCTTATGCGCAGCTGCGTGGTAGACGATGTCTGGTCTATATTTTTCAAAAACCTGGAAGATCTTACGACTATCTCTAACGGAGCCGATTAGGGTCACTAGATTCAGATATGGATACTTCTCACGGAGTTCTAACTGGATGTCGTATGCATTATTCTCATAGACATCGAAGATGATTAACTGCTTCGGTCCATGCTGAGCGATCTGTCGGCAGAGCTCTGATCCGATGGATCCGCCACCACCTGTTACCAGGACCACCTTATTATTAACGAAGTCATAGACCTCCTGCATATCTGCCTGAATCGGGTCACGTCCTAAGAGGTCCTCTACTGATACTTCCTTCATCTGGGATGCAGTTACCTGTCCGATTACGAACTGATACATGCCTGGGAGATTCTTGATCTCACAATTGGTCTCCTGACAGATGGCGATGATGTCGCGACGCTCTTGGGCACTGGCACTTGGCATAGCGATGTAGATCTGATCTACATCATACTTGTCTACATTCTCCAGGATGACATCACGGTTACCTACAACTGGTACTCCATCAATGTAACGATTCCACTTATTCGGATTATCATCAACGATGCAGACCACATGTCCATCCACTTCCTTCGCACGCTTGATATCTCGAAGCAGTGCCTGTCCAGCAGCGCCTGCACCGATCAGCATGATATTCTTAGACACACGCTTACCGCGTGCTCCCTCTCTAATTAAGAGGACAAAGCGGTAGGAGAAGCGGATGCCTAGAACCAGGCCGAACTGGATGATAGTTCCAATGAAGTAGAAGGTGTGTGGCATACGATGCCCTGTACCCATAGTTCCAGCAACCATAATAGCTGTAGTGATGAGAGTCGCCCAGACAGTACGAATCATCTCCGCATAACTGGCAAACTGCCAGAGGGTACGATATAAACGCATGAGTAGGAAGACAATAATACATGCGATTGTGTAATAGGGAATAATGTGTAGGTAGGTATTGAGGTAATTCCTTGGCACTGCAGAATAGTGGAAGTCGAATCGTGCCAAGAGAGCGAACATATAGGCGAGATTTACTGCGATTGCATCATATAGTATTAGAATCGCCGCAATCACATGCCAATGCTTGATGTGTAGGGTCTTTGCAATTTTACGTGTTACTACAGATATGCCTTTCATTACATATATTCCTTCTGATTATCCTGAATACATCAAAAAGCCGATACCAGGAGTTTTCATCTCTTACTGCTATCGGTTCTCTCTTGATGTCGTCTTATGATTGCTTACACAGTTTTACGAACCATACCCATCTATTATCGTGCTAGTAATATGAAAATGCAAGGATAAATTCCTGTTCATAGCGTCATCTAAGCGTTATAAACAGGGATGTAGTCTATCTTCTTTAGCTCCGGTGCTCAGCAATCCAAGTCCTCAGCAATGCCTCCCTGGTTTCGGAAGATGATGAGTTTACTGAATACATAATTCAGTGCAACTACGATAAACTGGCTACAGCACTTCACAGTCATATTCGGGAGATGCATCTGCTCGATAAATACATAGAGCATCCCCTCCTCAATAGCCAGAGTAACAAGACGTCCAACGGAGAAGCCCCATAACTGCATGAAGAAGGCAAAGACTCCAGTTGCATGACTTACAAATACATATCTACGATTAGTATAGAATGCGAAAGCTGTTGCGAAGATCCAAGACAGGGCATTAGCAAATAGAACATTCCAGAGAAATGTCTCGGTAAAAAGCGCATATGTAAAGATAGCGATAAGGAAGGTTCCTAAACCAAATAAACCATATAGCGCCAGTTCTTTATATTTCAGATAGATGGGGTGCATTTTCTTATAGCCGATGGGATGCTTCTTGAAGAAGAAGTCGAATACCCGATCCAGCCAATCACCAGGATTAAGCATAGATTCACTCCAATTCTTTAAGGTCTATTAACTTATTGATTTTAGCACCATTTCATATGAATGTCTAATTTTCCCATCTTTGGTATACTATTCTGTACATTTTATGTACAATTCATTCTCTTGTGGTGATTATCTATCAGAATGACGCCTTATATTTTTTTCCAAAAATCTTTGCTGACAGGAAGGACTTCACCTTCACCGGCCAGTTCTCCGGGACGGTATGAAGTACCGGGATCTCCATTAGGAGAAGTCCCTTCCTCTTCTCCTGATTCACCCATACATTAAAGAGGATCTCACTGACACGGCCAAAGAGTCTCTGTTCAAATGAGGACAATTGGGACAGGTCAATTCCCTTCTCTAGTTCCTCTAGAATGGGGAAGAGCCAGCTCATATATCGGTCATAGACATCACGTGATGCAATTAGCATATTCCACATATAGCCCCAGGTCTGCTTCATGGTCTCATCGAATGCATCCAGATACTCGGGACATAATTTGTCTATGATTTCTCGACTGAGATCTAAGTGATGACCATCAAATGTATGTGCGTAGTGAGAATAGAGGGACTCGATATAATACTTCCTCTTCTGAGGTACTAGAAGCAAGTCCTTAGGGGCAATCATGGTGTAGGAGAGACGGATGTCATCCGTTTGTTCGAGATACATGGATAACAGACTCTCTAATTCCGCCTGTGTCAGCACACTGTCTGTCCAGTGGTGAGTCTTACGGTACTGCTTCCTCTGCAGGGTGAAGTATCTCCGGTAATGTACCAGGCCAATGACATCACTATCTAGATTCTTCCATGCCCAGTACATGCCTGTGAGTTCGCAGTAGTATGGATTCTTCTTAGAGATATTATCCCCTGTGTTATCTGGAGTGAATCCGTCTAGCGGATCCTTTCCCTCCGCACCTACATGGAGTGGGAGGTACATCTTATCATATGGGGTCGTGTATGCTTTATGAGATGCGATTATAATGCTTGTCTTCATATTACCTCCTAGCCAAGAACAGGCAGCGCTTCGCGCTGCCTGTTCTATAATATACCATATTACTTAACGCTACTGCCCTCATCCTCTGTGAGTTCCGTACCATATCCATAGTTCAGAGCATCCTTCTCGTCCAAGCCGGAATTCTGCTTCACACTCTTAGAGATGGACTTCACTGTGTCAGATGGTGTGTAGTCTGTCTCATCATAGAGGTACTCGTAGAGCGCCTTCACATTAGACTCTAGGGTACAAGGAACTACCACGGATCCAGCCTTTTTTCCAAGATTAGCACTATGCACAGCAAAAGGGAATCCTGTTTGTCCCTTTAATTCATAGCCCTGTACACCTGATGCCAGTCCAATCAGTTCCGTCACAGACATAGAGGTAGCGATATCAGGGAATACTCCAGTGATCAGCTTATCCAACTGTGCCGGAGATGCCTTCTTCGCCTTCTGAATCAGTTGCTCTACCACGATTCGCTGACGGTTGGCACGACCATAATCCTGAGATGCAGTATATCGGATTCGACACCAAGCAGTCGCCTGTACACCATTCAGATGTACCCCTGTGCCTGGCTTAATTGGTTGATCCTCATCCTCGTGACCAGTCACATATGCCACCTCACCAGCGTAGCCATTTTCCTTAATGATTTGAACCTCTTCCTCAGAGACATCCACATCGACACCGCCTACAGCATCAATTGCCTCAACCAGAGCATTGAAGTCTACGGTGATATAGTCCTCTATGTCTAAATCTAGGTTACGATTTAGCATCTCGATCGCCTGCTTTGGACCGCCCTTAGAATATGCCGAATTTGCCTTACGGAGAGTGCCCTCACCATCGATATCCAGGTAGGTATCTCGGTATACAGAGACGATACGTACTTCCTTCGTCTTATTATTAATAGATGCCACCATAATGGAATCGGAATTGCCTCGGTCCAGCTTACCATTCTCACGATTATCTAATCCGAAGAGGGCGATATTGGTATAACCGCTTAAGAGATTCTGAGTCCTAGCATCTAATTTATTCTTCTCCACGGTACCGATTTCGGTAAAGTTAATCGTGCCAATCTTCGTCATGAGATATACAGCACCAGCTAATAGCGCCAGTACAAGTAACTCAATGATGAGGATCACGCGACGACGCTTCTTACGCTTCTTACGACGGTATGCATTTCTCTCGCGAGGAGTCATTTCTGCTAGTTTCTTCTTAGTTTTCTTAGACATTATTTACTACCCTTACCTGTGAATACGACGCCGATGGTTTGGAAGATGATACGGATATCTAATCCCAGTGTCCAGTCAGCGATATAATTAGTGTCCATTCGGACAATCTCCTCGAAGTCTGTGATATCTGATCGGCCGCTAACCTGCCACATGCCAGTGAGACCTGGGCGAAATGCAAGGCGAGCCTTATGATGGCACTTATACTGTTCAAACTCATCAACAGTTGGCGGACGAGTTCCTACAAGGGACATATCACCCTTCAGAATATTCCAGAACTGAGGGAGCTCATCGATGGAGAACTTACGGATGAAGTGACCGATTGGGATGATACGAGGATCATTTTCCATCTTGAACATCAGCCCCTGCATCTCATTCTGTTCCATCAATTCTGCTTTTCTCTTATCTGCGTCCGGGTACATAGAGCGGAACTTCCAGATGCGGAAGTGTCTACCATTACGACCTACGCGCTCCTGACTATAGAAGACCGGTCCCGGGGACTGGATCTTAATAATCGGCGCAAAAATAATAAACGCAATTCCTGTGAAAATCAACCCCACAAGAGAACCAACGATGTCCATCAGTCGCTTCATAAATAACTGACGTGCATTACGGATATTCATAGATCCGGTTAGCACCGTGTAGTTACCATATGTCTCTAATCGGCGGGATGGAATCATCTGATCCGTATGAACCAGTCCGATATGTACGGTGATACCCCACTCGATTAGTTCTACTGCCAGGGCCTCTGAGGATGCTCTAGTATTTCCATCGATGAAGACCTCATCCACCACATTGGTTCGGATGTATTCCATCAGGGAATCAGCGGAAGCTACCACAGGAATTCCCTGTATCTCCTGTCCCACCATATCCTCATCTACTACTGCGATTCCAGACACCTTGAACTCGGTATACTTATTATGTGCCAGTTCCCTAACGCATTGGTCTACATTACTCCGCTCACAAATCAGTAACATCTCTGATTTATTCACATCCTGGATGAGGCGCTTTCGAACAAAGCGCTTCAGTAGTACTCTGCCAAAGTATTCCAGGATAATCGATAGTCCCAGATACATGAAGAGCATGGAACGAGAATAATAGAGGGACTGGCGACTTCCGTACATGTAGATCAGTAGCCCGCCAAATACTACAAAGCAATGTCCCACGGTATGGGTGAATTCCTGATAGCGGTTACGACGCAGGACTCCTGTGTAGCTCTCTGTAAAGAAAACTACCACGATATCAATCATGAACAGAATAACGGCCATGCGCTCATAGATGCCGTCACGGTATGCCATATTCTCAATATACCAGTTGCCCTTGAATCGAAGTAGGAAGGCTGTAAAAAATGCCAGTTCCTGCATCACTAAGTCAAGTAGCATAAAGTCTAGATGCTTAATCCAGCCGCTTTTCTTCTCCTGATACAAAAGCAGACTCCTCTCTGATAATCATCCCCGAAGCATATGACCCCCTAAAAAGAAGGAGAGAGGAGCTAAATCTAGCTCCTTCTCTACTCCATCTCACATGCTATTCATTCACACTAAACTTTGGGAATTATATCATAATTCATTTGGAATGTCGATGAATAGAAGCCGCCTTAAAGAAATCTTAAGGGCCGGCTTAGTGAATGGAATTATCATGGACTAGTCTATCGATTCTGCTTCAGACGGTTGTATAGTCTGGGGCAGAGACGCTTCACCCTGTGAAAGAGCATCATACGGCCATAGGCTGTCCGCCCCCTGCCCTCTGCCAGCGGACGATAAAGGAATTCTGTTACCAGGCCGCCCTTGTCTAAGTGTGGGGAGAGGATGTTGAAGAGACTGCGCTCCTCATTCAGGATCTGTTCTGCATCAAGCGCCTGTCCCTCATTCAGTATCTGTCCTGCATCAGTTTTAAATCCCGTCATCTCTTGTTCGATCAGGTCTAGAATCTGTGCTTTGCTAGCCCCATGCTGGATCTCACGATTAATCATAGATGCAAAGGATCTGAAGTAGCGCCCTGCTAAGAGCTCTAGCGTCTCCTGATAGAGGGTAGTCTCCGATAATGGAGTTGCCATATCTGTTGGTGAAGTAGCCGCATCTGTTAGTGAAGTTGCCACATCTAACGTTAGTCGGCCAGCAATCTGCTCTAGCACTCGTGCATATCGTCTCTTCTGGATCGAAAAATAGTCAGGCACATAGCGATCCGTCAATCGATCTCCCGTCTGATTCTGATAGTGGTACAAGACCTCTGGAATCGTCATGGCAGACGCTGCATGATCATAGACCTTTGCATTGAAAAAGAAGTCTTCCGAAAAGCTCATGGCGGGAAATTGTATATGATTCTCCTGTAGTAAGCTGGTCCGATACACCTTATTCCATGGATAACCATAGAGAGTCTCACGCTCTAGATCATAGATCATCTTAGCGAAGTCTACCGGTTCTTCGGCCAGCCTCTTCTCCAGGGTATGGGTATTGGAGTAATAAATCGACTGTTCCTGATCCAAATAGTCCTCGAAGACACCGAAAGCCAGGACATCTGGCTTCTGATTCTGCAGGTAGAAAGCCACCTTCTCTAATAGATTCGGCTCAATCCAGTCATCTGCATCCATGAAGAGAATATAGTCTCCACTTGCCAAGTCGATTCCCTTATTACGGCATGCAGAGACACCAGAATTCTTAGGCTGATGATAGGCTCTCCATCCCTGGTGACCGGAATCCTTTGCCAGGTCATCTAGGATCATCGCCGTATCATCTGTGGAGCAGTCATTTATAAAGAGTACCTCATGAGGCGCATAGGTCTGCTTCTCAATAGATTGAATCAGATGAGGCAGTGCCTTGGCTGCATTATAGGCTGGAATGATTATTGAAAATCGTATTGTCTCTTCCATAATTTTTCTTCCTTAGATCACCCATCGACCAGTTTTCCCATCCAGATGGAGGGTCGTATCCTGACTATAGGTGTCCTCTACCATGAATAGTCCTGCCACATCCTCTGTAAGAGGGAGCTTCATATACTTCTCATAGCAAGCCTGGACATAGTCTCTCGTCTGCTGACGAATGGACTGAGGTACTCTAGTAACTGA
>Ga0256404_1007197_pt1 | contig 17782 bp, 19 predicted proteins | sample RumenRJG_01DNA_FD_185990 | JGI IMG/M metagenome (GOLD analysis project Ga0256404, IMG submission 185990) | Bovine rumen microbial communities from Lethbridge, Alberta, Canada - RJG_01 | ecosystem: Host-associated > Mammals > Digestive system > Stomach > Rumen | place: Canada: Alberta | collected...
GCGGTCTGCTCGCTCTTCTTGCCACGCAGGTAACTGTTGATGTAGTCGAACATCTCCGGCTTGAGGAACTTCATGGAAAGGTCCTCGAGCTCGTCCTTCAGCCAGGAAATGCCAAGGCGGTCGGCAAGGGGGGCATAGACGTCCAGACATTCCTGGGCGATTTCCTTTGCCCGCTCCGGATTCAGGTGCTGAAGCGTGCGCATGTTGTGGAGTTTGTCGGCAAGCTTGATGATGATGACCCGCACGTCCCGGCTCATGGCGAAGAACATCTTCCGGATCGTCTCGGCTTCCTGCTCGCTCTTGTTCATCGTCTTGAGGGCGCTGACCTTCGTCACCCCCTCGACCATCTCGGCGACCGGTTTTCCAAAGAGTCGCTCGAGTTCGCTGAAGGTGGTCGCGGTATCCTCGATGGTGTCGTGGAGAAGTCCCGCACAGATGGTGTCGGCGTCCATTTTCAGCTTGATCAGCGTTTCCCCGACCGCCAGAGGATGGATGATGTAGGGTTCGCCGCTACGCCGTTTCTGGTTCTCATGCTTCTCGTTGGCAAAGATGGCGGCGGCCAGGATTTTTTTCTGGTCGTCAGGAGAATACATGAACGTTTTGTGTATGAAACGGTCAATCAGTTGCTCGTACATGGTCTGTCGCCCCCACAACGACACGATCTTTGCCAGCAAGATCCTTTCCAATGTACACACTCAAACAGCCGTTTGCAAGTAGAAGGGCTTGCACCGTCGCGGCCTGCCGGTAATCGCATTCGATCCAGACGCGTCCCGCAGGGGCAAGATGGGCCATCACCTGGCTGGCAAGCCTGCGGATGACGTCCAGCCCGTCATGTCCCATGCCATCCAGCGCCATCATCGGCTCCCTGCGTACTTCTTCGGGAGCCTCTCCAATCCATTCCTGGGTCAGGTAGGGGGGATTGGAGACAATCAGGTCGAAGGTGCCGGGTATTTGTGCGAAGAGGTCGCTATGGACCAACGTGTACTGTCCTTCGTCCAGCCACCGCTTGGCATTGATTCCGGCAACCTTGAGCGCGTCTTCGCTCAGGTCGGAAAGGGTGACATGGCATCCCAGATGCCGGGCCAAGGTGATGCCGATGCAGCCGCTTCCGGTGCAAAGGTCGAGAAGCGCAAGGTTCGCATCTGCCCTGGTGGTGCGCAGCACGTCTTCCACCAAAGCCTCGGTATCCGGCTGGGGGACAAGCACCCGCTCGTCCACGGTGAAATCCAAGTCATAGAAGCCCCGATGGCCAAGAATATAGGCCATCGGACGGCCGGAAAGCCGCTGTTGGAGCATCGTTTCGAATGCGTCCTGCACCGTCTTGTCCAGTTCGTCGAAACGGTGGGTGATCAGTCCGACATCTCCCAGCCCGGTCGCTTTTTGCATCAGGAGCCTTGCCTCGAGGTCGGGAGTGCCGGTGACGCCCAGTTTCCCAAGGCGGCGGCTTGCCTCATGCTCGAGCGCCGTGAGCGTCATAGGGATTCAAGGGCCTTCTCGCCGGCTGCGATTTTCAGGGGTACGATCACTTGGTCGAGGTCTCCAGCGATGATTTGGTCGAGCTTGTAGAGGGTCAGGCCGATACGATGGTCGGTCAGGCGGTTCTGCGGGAAGTTATAGGTACGGATACGTTCCGAACGGTCCCCCGTGCCCACCATGCTCTTGCGCTCCGCGGCGCGTTGGGCGTTCTTTTTGGATTCTTCCAGGTCGAACAGCCTTGCACGCAACACCCGCATCGCCTTGTTCTTGTTTTTCAGCTGGCTCTTCTCATCCTGTTGGATGACGACCAGTCCGGTGGGGATATGGGTGATGCGGACGGCACTGTCGGTCGTGTTGACGCACTGGCCTCCATGCCCGCCTGCACGCATGACGTCGATGCGGATATCCTCGTCACGGATCTGGATGTCGGTCTCCTCGGCCTCAGGAAGCACGGCGACGCTGGCAGCCGAGGTGTGGATGCGTCCGCCACTCTCGGTGACGGGTACGCGCTGGACGCGATGGACACCGCTTTCCCAGCGAAGCGAACCATAGACATCCTTGCCGCTGATCGAGACGATGATTTCCTTATATCCCCCCAGGTTGATCTGGTTCTGGCTCATGACCTCCATCTTCCAATGGCGCTGCTCGGCATAGCGGCTGTACATGCCGAAGAGGTCTGCCGCGAAGAGTGCGGCCTCGTCCCCGCCGGTGCCGGCCCGGATCTCCATGATGATGTTCTTGCCTTCAAGCGGGTCGGGGGGGATCAGGAGGACTTTCGCCTCATCCTCGACCTGGGAGATTTTCGCCTTCAATGGATCGATTTCTTCCTTGGCCATCTCCGCCATTTCCGGATCCTGGAGGAGGGCTTCAGTCTCCCGCAACTCGTCATCCAGCGCCTTGAGTTCTGCCAATTTGTCGACGATGGGGCCCAAATGGCCGCGCTGCTGCATCAATGTCCGGTACTGGGCCCGGTCCGCGACCACATCGGGATCCGCTAGTTTTGCGTCCAGTTCATGCAATTGGGTTTTGAATGCGTCCAGCTTCTCAAGCATCGGTGTTCCTCTGCGCGAAAGTATAGGAAAATATCAGCGCTTCGACAACAGAACAAGGCTTGCCGTATAGAAGGCAAGGCCCAAGGCAAGCAACATCGCCATCGCCTGGACGGCAAATGCGCCTCCTCTGGCTTTCCAAGCCAAGGCCACCACCAACGGGACGACAATCTTTCCGGTTGTCTCTCCGAAACCATGCATGTTCATTACCTGGTCAATACGCCCGCTCCATAACGTCGCGCCGAAAACGTGGCAGAGCGGGTTGATGGCGCCCATGGCGAATCCCATGACCGGCATCAGCATCATCGCGTTGGAAAGCGTGGAGATGGAGAGCGTTGCCAGGCAGAACGTGGCTACCGTTGCGAAGCCATACAGGAAGGCTCCGGTGTGTTTGGAGCGGGAGAAAAATCGCACCACAAGGATGCGGCTGATAGTCATGCCGGTGAAGAAGAGGGTAACCGCAAGTCCTACCTGGTCGGCGTTTGCCTTGAGATTCTGCTCGATGAACATCAGCGGGTAGACCATCGAAAGCCCTTCGGCGGTAGCCGCTGTGGCGATGAAGGGGTAGTAACAGAGATAGGCGGGATCGGCCAATAGCGAGAAGCCGTCCTTCAATCCGCTTTCCCCATGGGTGTCGTGGTGCATCATCGCCGGAATCTTGTTCGCTTCCTTCCATGCGAGGATGAAACCTACGCCGAGCAGGGCATAGAGCAGACCCGTCTGCCAGAAGGCGATGAACCAAGCCTGTTTCTTGCAGAATGCGACATAGAATCCACTGAAGATGGAGACGATGCTGTAACACAGGTGCATCTCCGCCAGGTGCTGGCTCTTTTTCGTCGGGTCATAGTGGGTCATCAAAGCGAACTTGCTTCCCGCAAACGGATACTGGATGATCGACCAAAGGGTATAGACTGCGGCAAAGACGGCGGCGCCATGGGCGCAACCGATCAGGAAGAACCCCAGGGCATAGCCAAAACTCCCCAGGATCACGGCACGGTAAGGGCCGGTCCTCCGGACAATCGAGGGGTAGACCAGGATGGCCAGGATGGTCGCGGCCTGGCTGAGACTCATCACATAGCCTATGCCCTCGGCGGAAATGCCGGTGGCCGCCTGGATGTCGGTGGAAAGGGTCCCATACAGGTTCTGGGTCAGTCCCGTCAGGCCGGTAGTCGCAAGTAAAAGGGGGAACAGCATAGGCCCCTCAGTTCTTGAATGAGTGCACCGGTGCCGGAATGCGTCCACCGCGTCTGATGAAGGCCTCGCAACTCTTCGTGTTGACCGGCATGATGGGTCCGTCGCCAAGCAAGCCCCCGAAATGCGCGATCTCGCCGACGGTCTTTCCGATGACGGGAATGACACGCACGGCGGTCGTCTTTTGGTTGATCATGCCGATGGCGGCCTCGTCGGCGATGATGCCGCTGATGGTGGCGGCGCTGGTGTCTCCCGGAATGCAGATCATATCCAGGCCGACACTGCAGACGCAGGTCATCGCCTCGAGTTTCTCGATACGCAATCCCCCGCTTGTCGCGGCGCGGATCATGCCGGCGTCCTCGCTGACCGGAATGAAGGCCCCAGAAAGCCCTCCCACGGAAGAAGATGCCATGATGCCGCCTTTCTTCACCTGGTCGTTCAACAGGGCGAGGGCTGCGGTCGTGCCGGGACATCCCACCTCTTCGAGCCCCATGCTCTCCAGGATCTCGGCGATGGAGTCGCCGACAGCTGGCGTGGGGGCGAGGGAGAGGTCGACGATGCCGAAGGGGATGCCCAGGCGTTTGCTTGCCTCTTGGGCGACAAGCTGTCCCAGGCGTGTCACTTTGAATGCGGTCCGCTTGATCGTCTCGCACAAGGTGGTGAAGTCGGCTCCCTTGACGGATTGCAGGGCCTCGTTGACGACACCCGGACCGGAGACGCCTACGTTGATGACCACGTCACCCTCGGTGGTGCCATGGAAGGCGCCAGCCATGAAGGGATTGTCGTCAGGCGCGTTGCAAAGTGCGACCAGTTTCGCGCAGCCAAGGCTGTCGTGTTCTTTGGTAGCCATGGCGGTTTCCTTGACGACCTGGCCCATCAGTCCGACGGCATCCATGTTGATGCCGGTGCGGGTGGATCCAAGATTGACCGAGGAACAGAGGTGTTCGGTCTCGGCCAGGGCTTGGGGAATGGCGTGAAGCAGATGGTAGTCGCAGGTACTCATGCCTTTGGCGGGAATGGCGGTGAAGCCGCCGATGAAGTTGACCCCGCAGAAGTTGGCGGCATCATCAAGCACCTTCGCGAGGGCGACGTAGTCCTCGCTTTTCCTGCAGGCCGAAGCGCCGACAAGACTGATCGGGGTGACGCTGATGCGCTTGTTGACGATGGGAATGGCGTAATCGTTCTCGATTTCCTGACCGACCTTGACCAGGTCCTTCGCCACCGTGGTGATCTTGTGGTAGATGTTCTTCTTCAGCGTCTCGAGATTGTCGGAGACGCAGTCGAACAGGCTGATGCCGAGCGTGATGGTCCTCACGTCCAGATGTTCCTGCTCGAACATCTCGTTGGTTGCCTTGACTTCGTTCAGGTTGATCATATGCGTTGCATTTTCTCGAAGATTTCTTCACGTTGCAGCTTGACCTGCACGCCAAGTCGCTTGCCCACATCCTCAAGATCCTTGCTGATCTGATGGAATTCTTTGGTCGCTCCGTCCATCTTGCACACCATCATCATGGTGAAGTAGCCTTGGATGATGGTCTGGCTGATATCCTCGATATTCACGTTGACTGAGGCCAGGTAGGTGCATACGCCAGCGATAATGCCGGTGCGGTCCTTGCCGACCACGGAAATGATTGCCTTTTGCATGAAAGCCATAGTACCACAAAAACGGCCTCGATACAGCATGGAAAATGAAAACCGCGTATCTTTCTGAAACGATGCCGTCTGTGCTCGTATCGGGATGTCCCGGCTTTCCATGCGTGCTGCAACAACGCTTATGGTCTTGACTGCCGATACCGCTACTGATACGTATACGTATCCATGGAAAATCTGTAACCAAACTCAGTGGTTGCGGTTTACCCTCATGAAACTACCTATACGTATACGCTGACGGAGGATCTCATGGTCATTTCCATAGTCAATCAGAAGGGGGGTGTCGCGAAGACCACCACGACCCTTGCGCTTGGAGCGTTTCTCCATGACAAGGGCCGCAAGGTCCTGTTTGTCGATCTGGATTCCCAGTGCAACCTGACCCACACGATCGGCATCCAGGAAGGCGGTCCCACCGTGTTGGACATCATGGACCACAAAGAACTTGCCAAGGATGCTGTCATCCACACCGAGTGGGGCGACGTGATTCCTTCAACGGGGAACCTTGCCATCGCCGACACCCATTTTGTCGACTTTGCCAGGGCCTATCATTTGAAAGAGGCTTTGGAGAAAATCCAAGACAGGTATGACTACATTCTGGTCGATACCCCGCCTTCGCTGGGAGTGCTGACGATGAACGCGCTGACTGCAAGCGACAGCCTGGTGATTCCCGCCCAAGCGGACCGATACAGTTTGGAAGGGGTGGCTCAGCTGTATCAGACAATCGACGTGATCCGCAAGTACAGCAATCCGAATCTCAAGGTGCTTGGCATCCTGATCACCAGGTACACCAACCGGTCGATTCTCCGCCGTACGGTCGCACAGACGCTCGGACAGGTCGCCCAGGCGAGAGACACCCACCTGTTCGAGGCGCGTATCCGCGAGTGCGTCGCAATTTCCGAGGCGCAGACCAAGGGTACCGATATTTTCAGTTACAACAAACGCAGTAACGCGACACAGGACTATCAGGCTTTCGGCAAGGAGTTCCTGTCCATGGTAGAGGAGAAGAAAAAGAAATGAGCAAATCGGTAAAGAAAGAGTTTTCCAGCAGCATCACCCAGAACAGCATGTTCGAGCAACTGATCCATGGCTCGCAAGCAAGCGAGGAACTGGCCAAGGAATCTGTACCTGTTCCTGCGCCCGCGCCAGTCTCCCGTCGTCGCGTCCAGCGCCAGGAAAACAAGACCAAGCGGGCCTATCTGCTTGTCAAACCCTCCATTTTGGAACGGAGCCATGCCTGTGCCGAGGATATGGGCATCAGTTTCAACCAATTGGTCGAGAACGCGCTACTTGCGTACCTGAAACAGAACCAGTATTGAATTCTTTTCGGAGCTTGATGAGCCGGCGGTACATCTGCCGGCTTTTCTTATTGAATTTCAAAGATATAGTGCATAGTTATATTCTTATAACGGTATTTTAATGCAAAAATCTTATCATGCACAGCTCTAAAGACAGGTGCATGCACGGCATGACTCATTGCCTTTCCTTACATGCGTGTTCGGATGATTGTAGGGCCAACAGGTGATGGATGGCCAGTTTTGCGAGAGCTTGAGTAAGTTCTCGTGGAGCTTTGAAAAAGTACCGGAAGTGGATCTGCGAGTAGTCTGGCGCCTTTGGCCGCAAGCATTTTCAGCCGTCTCTGGTTGCGTGTAGATGCATCTGGACGGTCACGTCAAAGCTTGCATGCAATTGCCACTCATGGAAAGTCAGAACTGGCTGAGAAGGGAAAGCCGTTTTTGGGGAACACCGTTCGCTTTCGATGCCCCTCAGGACAGCAGTCTGAACGATGCCATCCGGATTTGATGCAAGAACCGGCATCTTACCGTAAAATGAGCGTTCTTTGCCATCGGGGCTTTCCTATGGTATTCTTGAGCCATGAGCAAGCAACTTCTTCCCATCATGACGGAAAACAGTTCGTTCTCGAATCTCCGGGAGAGCGGGTGCATCTATGTGGACAAGACGGGATACATCGCAAAACTAATTGCCATATCGGGAAAAATGTACTTTCTTTCCCGTCCCCGTCGTTTTGGAAAGTCGCTGACGGTCTCCACCTTGGAAGCGATCTTCCAGGGCAGAAGGGAGCTGTTCAAGGGCCTTGCCATCGACCAGACAGGCTACGACTGGAAGACCTATCCGGTCATCCACATCGACTTCGGCGATTGTCCGGAGGGCACGCCCCAAGGGCTTGACAGCTGGCTTGCGCGCAGAGTCCGGAAGATTGCAGAAGCCTATGGCGTGCCAGGGATTCCGGAGACGGTGACGAGCGCCGAGCAGTTCTCCGATCTTCTCGAGAAACTTTCCAGTCAAGGGAAGGTGGTGGTCCTGGTCGACGAGTACGACAAGGTGCTGTCGGACAACGTCTTCTCCCCTGAGGTGGAGGAACTGCGCACGGTGCTGGGGAACTTCTTCCAAGTGATCAAGACAAAAGGCGCCTTGCTGCGGTTTGTCTTCATCACGGGGGTGACGAGGTTCGCCCGTCTGAGCGTCTTCTCGAAGATGAACAACCTGAACGACATCTCCCTCGATCCGGACTACGGGACGATGCTGGGGTATACCCAGCAGGAGCTGGAAGGGAACTTCGCAGGGTATATCGAGCAAGGCATCAAGAACACGGGGATGGGCCGCGAGGCGTACCTGGGGAAGGTGCGGGAGATGTACGACGGCTACCGGTTCGCTTCTGGGTGCGAGACGGTGTACAACCCGGTGTCGGTGGGGCTGTTCTTCACGAACGGACATGGGAAGGCTTTCAAGAATTTCTGGATCGATACAGGTGGCTCGAAGCTGGTGATGGACATGGCCGATTCGGTGGACCTTGACGTGACAAAGGATCTGGGGATGGGCATGGACCTGGACGCCCTGTCCTCGTTCGATGTCGCCGAGCTCCGGCACGCCGAGGGCGACATCAACAAGGTGCAGGCGTTCCTTCTGCAGACGGGATACCTGACCATCGATTCGGGCAATGAGAGCATGCTGATGTTGCGTTTTCCGAACGCCGAGGTGAAGAACGCCTACAGCAAGAGCCTGCTGAGGAGGCTCTACGGGGCGACGAGCCAGAACGTCATCATGGCGATGGAGGAGAGGCTGAAGGAAGGGGCGACGGCCTCGTTCATGGAGCTGATGGCCGCGTTCTTCGGGAAGATCCCGTACAAGGAGGCGAGGAAGGAATCGGATTTCGCGCAGATTGTGGACGCGCTGGTTGCGGCGATGAGCGTGGACGTGCGGATGGCGGGCGAGGACCGTACGAGCGCGGGACGGATCGACCTGTCCGTCGTCACGGGAAAGCATATCTATGTGATGGAGTTCAAGGCGGACAAGTCCGCCGAGACCGCGCTGGACCAGATCAAGGACAAACGCTACGCCGACAAGTTCCGCCTGGAGAAAGGGAAGACGGTCCACCTCTTGGGCATCGCCTTCACCTCCACGGGGCACACCGTCCAGGAGTGGAAGGAAGAGATTCTTGATTGAAAAGGAACCAGAGGCAAGCGTTCCCTGTTACCGGTAAGGAACGGTTCACATCAGCAGGGAGAGGAATAGCCGGTTTCGAGGTGCTCGTGGATCTCGGCGAGGAAATCGTATGCAAATCTTCCCATCGTATTGCTTATGTCGTGGCAGATGTGCGGGAATGTTCCCTTCTGCATTCACTCATGGTTCCTTGGTTTTCCGCTTCATTCCGCAAGCATCTGTATAAAGCCTAGACTCTCTTTGCAAAAAAGCCTTGCACCCGAAGGTGCAAGGCCTGTTTGATACGGGCGGGTGGGATTGGACCACCGACCCCTGCCGTGTGAAAGCAGTGCTCTCCCACTGAGCTACGCCCGCAGGAAACATGACTGACTATACCAAAGCTGGGAACTCTTGTCCATAGCTTATTCCGCAAAGAAAGAGAGGAGTGTTGCACTTACCGTCACAATGGATGGTGTCCCAGTTAGTGTTACCATAAGGGAAAGCTGTCGGTCCTTTTCCCTGGTTTGAAAAGGAAACCTATGGAAAAAGAAGGGATTCCCTTTGGCCTTGGGCCTCATAAGGCCTATCGTCTGCATGTGCTGCTGTTCCTTTTACTGTTGCACTTACCCGTTCAATCAACGTTGTTCCGTATTTTTTTTATGTTTATAGCTGAAAGAGGTACGATCTCAGGTGCTTCGCATGCGGGTCTTCCGCATACGTATACCGATAGGCGGGAATGCCGGCCTTCCGCGCGCCCTCGACATTTTCCGTCCGGTCGTCGATGAAGAGGCAATCTTCGGCTTTGGCATGCTCCCTCGCAAGGATCGTCTGGAAATACTCCACATGTGGCTTGCAGAGACCCAGGAGATGGGAGGGGTAGTGCGCGTCGAAGATTCCCATATCCCCGCTTTTCCAGTCAGCCTCCCAATCCTCGCGATAAGTGTTGCTGGCGCTGACCAGCCGGATACCCTTCCGCTTGAGCTCGAGGTACAGGCTTTTGACCGCGGTGATCGTCCTGCCTTGGAATGCGTCGCTGAAGGGATCGCCTGTGGTCTGGACATGCCACCGCTTCTCGACCGCGTCCCAGAAATCCCGTATGACGATTTCTCCCTCGTAAAGTCGCTCGCTGTAGTCGCGACGGTACCACTCCGAGAAAGCCTGTTTGTCGATCCGATGCGTCCTGCAGAAATCCTGCATGACCCCCTGCCAGACGAGCAGGACGTCGCCAATATCGCTGATGAGTACCCTCAGCATGAGACGACCACCGCTTCATAGGGGCGGAGCCGGTCCTTCAGGATGCCCTCGTAGTTGCCAAGCACCTTGGTTCCGTCGGGAATCGGGAACGGTTGCGGTAGGTCGGTGAAGTTGCAGGCGACAAACAGGGTCTCCTTTTCGAAATTCCGCGTCCAGGCGTAGACCTGCCCATTGTCCTTGTCCACCAAGGCAAAAGAGCCGTACTCGGCGGCGAGGTGCTGTCTCCTGGTCCTGATTGCCTGTTTGTAGAAGGAGAGGACACTGTCGGGGTCTTTCTCCTCGGATTCGACGTTGATGGTCTGTTTGTTCGGGTTGACCCCGATCCAGCTCTTTCCTGAGGTGAAACCGGCTTCCGTCCCATTCGTCCACTGCATCGGCGTCCTTCCGTTGTCCCGTCCCTGGAGCTGGAGCACCTTGAGAATCCGGTCTTTGGAAAACCCTAGCTGTTCCATGTTGTTCCAGTCGCTTTTGCTCTGCAGGTCACGGAACTGCTCCTTGTCGGTGAAGGGATAGTTGGTCATGCCGAGTTCCTCCCCCATGTAGATGTAGGGAGTGCCCTCCTCGAAAAGGACCACGGTCGCCAGCATCTTCGCGGCAAGGGGATTGTCCTTGCCGAAACGGGACACGCTGCGCACCAGGTCGTGGTTCTCCAGATAGCAGCTGCTCCAGCCGCCACGCTCCATGCCGGTCATCCATCTGGCCCGTTCCTGCTTGAAGGCGGCAAGGTCCACCGGCTCGATCCGATAGCCGTTGGCCGGACTTGGCTTGAGCGCCTCCATCGTGGTGAAGATGAAGCACTCGTCCAGTTCGTGGCGGTCCTTGCCGACATACAGCAGACCCTCTTCGGGGGTGTTGCCGCTTCCTTCTCCGACGGTGAGCCAGTCATATCTGGAAAGCACCTCTCGGTGCATCTCCCTCAGATAGTCATGGATTTTCGGGCCATTCTTCACAAAGGGGGTAGGGTCGCCGAAACCGGTCGACCAGAGCTTCCCGTCTGGGAAGGAGGTGTCTTTGGAAAGTCCGTTGACCACATCCATGCGGAAGCCGTCGATTCCCTTGTCGCCCCAGAACCGCATCATCTCCCAGACCGCCTCGCGCACAGCCTCGCATTCCCAGTTCAGCTCCGGTTGTTTCCTGCTGAACGTGTGCAGGTAGTATTGGTTGCGCTCCTTCACGTACGTCCAGGCACTACCACCAAAGTAAGAGCCCCAGTTGTTGGGCTCGTCACGCCAGATATACCAGCCGGCCTTGTCGTTGGTACGGCTGCTTTTGCTCTCTTGGAACCAAGGATGCTCGTCACTGGTGTGGTTGACCACCAGGTCCATGATCAGGCGCATGCCGCGTTTGTGGACTTCCCCCAGCAATCGGTCGAAGTCCTCCATGGTGCCGAATCCAGGCCATATCTTCCGATAATCGCTGATATCATAGCCCATATCGTCCATCGGGCTCTGGTAGATAGGATTGAGCCAGATGATGCCGATTCCCAGTTCCTTCAGATAGTCGAGCTTCTGGATGATGCCATTCAGGTCTCCGATGCCGTCCCCGTTCGTGTCGTTGAACGATCGAGGCCAAATCTGGTAGACTACGTCTTCCTTCCACCAAGTGCGTTCCATGCTGTTGCTCCTGGATTGCCATTTTCATTGTTTTCACCGGATTCGACAATAGTATGGTATACTGTGCACCATGTATACCCAGCAAGAGACGGAAACCCTGCTCCTGCAGCTTGCCTCGATTCCCGCGCCGTCAGGACAAGAAGACCGGCGGGTCGCCTTCATCAAGGCGTGGCTCGAGCGTATCGGTTGCGAAAATGTCTGTGTCGACGACGCGAAGAACGTGATATATACCTATCACCCCGAACTACCGGGACCGGTAGACCTGTTCTGCGCCCACACCGACGTGGTCTTTGGCGATGTGGATGAGCTTCCCATGACCATAAGCGCCGACACCCTGACCGGTCCTGGCTGCGGTGATGACACGGCGAGCCTGGTGCTGATGCTGCTGGCGCTCAGAGAGCTGCGCGAGAGCGGAATCGTCCCCAAGAACCCGATGGTCTTCGTTGCCAACTCCTGCGAGGAGGGACTGGGGAACTTGAAAGGTTCCAAACAGCTGGTAGCCACCTATCAGGGAAGGCTTCATTCCTTCACCAGCTTCGACGCCCACTGGGGGCAGGTGGTGGACACTGCTGTCGGCAGCGAACGCTACCTGATCACCTGCCGGACCGCAGGCGGGCATTCCTACCGGGACTATGGGGCGAGAAACGCCATCGTCGACATGGCGACGTTGATCACCTTGCTTGCCGGACAGGCGACTCCCGACGATTTCACCACCTGCAACGTGGGGACGATCTCAGGCGGCACGACAGTCAACTCGATTCCCAGCGAGTGCTCGATCACCTACGAGTACCGGGCGACCAGCAAGGAGTCGATGGCGGTGATGCGCCAGCAGTTGGAAAACCTGATAGCCGAGTGCGCCGAACAAGGCCTGCGCTTCACGGTGGAGCCTATCGGCAGCCGTCCGACCGGCAGGGTGGAAAGCGAACAACAGCAGCTGCTGGTGGCTTTGGCCGAACGAGTGATCCGGCACAACGGCGGATACCCGGTACGCTGTGTCGGCTCCAACGATTGCAACGTGCCGCTTTCCGCCGGCATCCCTTCGGTCTGCCTTGGAATCTACGAAGGCACAGGTTCCCACACCCGGCAGGAGACGGTCAAGCTCTCCAGCCTGAAGGCAGGTTTCAAGGCGACGCTGGAGTATCTCAAGCAGATCGCCCAAGGCGCGCTCGACTGGTGACTTCTTCTGGATTCCACCTGTTCCAAGGCCATTTCCATCGCCAACGGGAAGATGTTTCTTCCCCCGGAAGAGCGATGGCGGACTTGGTGGAGAGAACCGCTTGTCAATACTACTAACTGTTTATATTGCAGTATGTTATATTGACTTTTGCAGCGCAAATACGATATCATTGTCCGGTAAGGAGGCAGCCATGGAGGCAAATTTTCGGACCGATTTCGAGCAGGCCTGCCGCCGGCACGGAATCTATACGCCGCATCGCATGGATGCTGGCAAATTAAAGGAGAAATGGGCGGTTTTCCAAGACAAATGTCCCGAGGACTATCAGGCGATGATTCGCCGGTATCCGACGGTGACGACTTGGGAAAATCTGATGCATCTCTATTTTATGGGGTGATGGTGAAGGGGAGTGCGAATTCCCCTTTTCTTCTGCCTCGGACGCCTGCTACACTTGCCATATGAAACGTGTATCGCTCGTGTTTTCCTTGTTGTTTCTTTCCTCGTGCCTTTTCGCGGCAAACATCCGTCCGGTTTTTTCCGGGACTGCCATCAGCGGCATGCCGGTCTCCGGCAGTCAGCTGGCTCGCAAGGAACGCTCGCTGCTCTTCGTATGGGCCACTTGGTGTGGTTATTGTCGGGCTGAAATGCCCGATCTGGCCGAAGTGGCCGGCAAACACCCCACCGTGCAGGTCATCGGCATCTGCACCGATCTCGCGGACAGCAGGGGCAACATCAGTGCCCGCCAGCGGAAAGTGGCGGAGCAGATCATGGAGAAGGCCGGCTTGCATGTCCTTACCATTGCTCCCTCTGCCGAGTTCTCCACGTCGTTCCTCAACTCCCTTTCCGGCATCCCCGCGGCGTTCTGGGTGGACGCGAACGGGGAAATCCTCGAGGGACCCCTGTACGGACAGCAGACAAAGGAAGCGCTGGCCAGACAGTTTGAGGCGATGCGATGAGACGGATTGTTCTCCCTCTCGTCCTTGCTGGTTGCCTGCTTGTCCTTGGGCTGGTCCTTGGCGGTCCCTATGCCGTCTGGCAGAAGGCCGCGAACCTGTGCATGGAGTGTGTCGGCCTTGGATAAACGTCGTCACTTGCTCCAGGCCTGCTTTGCCGCGCTTTCCAACGGCTATCTCTACGGCCTGGCCCGGAACCGTCTGTTCACTGGCTGGAGCAAACGGCTCTGCCTGCCCGGCCTGAACTGCTATGCCTGTCCGCTAGCCACGACCGCCTGTCCTCTGGGCTCTCTGCAAGCCTCGCTTGCCACAAGGGACCTTGGCTCCTTCTTCTACGTGGCGGGCCTGTTGGCGCTCTTCGGTTCGGTGCTTGGGCGCTTTGTCTGTGGCTGGCTTTGCCCGTTCGGGCTCTTGCAGGAACTCCTTCACAAGATACCCTTTGGTCCCAAACTCCGGCGGTTGCCAGGCGAGAAGGTGCTGCGGGGGATGAAGTTTGTCCTGCTTGGGGGCCTGTGCGTGCTGTTTCCCCTCTTCGCGCTTGACGCCTTCGGTTTCGGTAAGGATTGGTTCTGCGCCTATGTGTGCCCCGCGGGTACCTTGGAAGGGGGACTGCTGTTCGCAATCTGGAACGAGGGACTTCGTCCGATGCTTTCCTGGCTCTTTGCCTGGAAGCTGTTGTTGCTTGTGGCCTTGCTTCTGCTCTGTCTGGTGGTGTATCGCCCCTTCTGCCGGTATTTCTGCCCGCTCGGGGCGCTGTACGGCATGGGAAACCATCTCAGCCCAGTCCGGCTGTGCTGGGATGAACAGAAGTGCATCCATTGCGGGCGCTGCCACGTTGCCTGTCCCATGGACCTCAACCCCGCCGGAAGCGGACAGATGTCGCTGTGCATCCGTTGTGGAAGGTGCGCAGCCATCTGCCCCGAAGGGGCGCTCCGTCTCACGACGCGTCGATGTAGCGTCGTGTCGGAACCTCCAGTTCGGGGTGTTCCTTCAGAAGATTCTTGATCCACATCCTCGTCTCGATTGAGGCAGCTTCCTGGTTCTTGCGTTTCTGCATCCGGTAGATGCGGGCCAGCAACCCGGTCCTGCAGGCAGGGGCGGGAAAGAGTTCCCGTTGCTTGAAGAACTGGTAGACTTGCCGGTAGTTGGAGAGGGCGTGGTCCAGGTCGCCTCTCCGCTCTTGGCAAAGGGCGAGCAGGAGCCGCATCTCCACCGTCAGGGTGATTTCGTCGCCGAGCCCCTGCTTGGATTTGAGGAAGGCGAGGTAGCGCATCGATTCCTCGTCAAGCGCCTTTGTTTCCGCGGCGTGCAGGTAATCGGCAAAAAGGGTGACCGCATGGATATGGTAATAGAGGGTCCACTGTCCGAAAATCGGTTGTTCGGTACTGCGTAGCAAGGTGGATAGCACCTCTCGCGCCTCGACAAACTTGCGCAGTCCCAGGAAGCACCTTCCCAACGCCAAGAAATTTTCCGCCCGATTGTCAGTCAGTTGCCCACTATGGCGCTTCTCCCAGTCCAAGGCAAGCCGTAGCGCCTCGCTCCAGTTGCCCGCGTCAACGTGCGACTGGATCAAGTTTCGTTCCGCGTTCTGGTATGCCGCGCTTTTCGGTCCGAAAAGCCCGAACCGCCTGGCGACCTCGTGCTCCCAGTAGGAAACCCGTTCCTCGCTTTCGGCGAAGAGGCGGAGATCTTCGGAACCGGGAAGTATCACCCTCCAGATCAAGTCTGTCATAGTTTCTGTGCCCTGATGGCAAAATAGCAATCGTGGAGAAAACTGTCCATAGCCTCGTTTTCCGATGAGTCGGTGGAGAAGCCCGTAATCACGAACCCGGCCCGGCATAGGCCTCCCACCAGGCTGTCGACGGTATGGGAGAACTCGAAGGTGTCGTTTGCTCGTGCCATCTTCTCCAATCGTTTCCGGCCCAGGCTCTGCAGGTCGCTGTAGGGAATCGTGTACTTGACCACCAACTTGTTCCTCAGCGCCTTGCGTTCGTCAAACATGTAGATGGCAGGGTTGGTCGCGCTGGTCATCAGCGTTCCTCCTGGAACCAGATGTCTGGCGCATTCCCTGTAGACCTGCTCGACGTCCTGGACGAAACAGGTGCTGGTCGGGTTGAAGACTAAGTCAAACGTACGGTCCCCAAGGCAGGAGAGGTCCTGCATGTCCTCTTGGATGGTCTCGATGTCCAGACCGTAGCGCCGGGCGCAGCTCCGGTCCGTGGCAAGCTGGGCGGTGGAGATGTCCAGGTCGGTCACCTGGCAACCGGCGGCGGCAAGCAGCACTGCCTGCTGTCCGCCCCCGCTGCCAAGCAATAGGACCCGTTTGCCGAGGAAGGGACGGATCCAACTCTGGTCGACGGTATGCCCCGGGGTGAGATAGATGTCGGGCTGGCCGCTTTTGGCACGCTCCACCTGGCTGGCGGTGGCAGCGACAGTCCAGAAGTTCCCCTTGCGGGATTCGTAATCCCATGCGTGTGCGTTCAAATGTTGGTAGGTGTCCATAGGTCCAGTATACGCTATTTCGTCGATGAAAGCTGGGTGTAGAGGCGTCTGCCCTGCGTCTCGGCCGAGGAGAAGAGCACGAGACGGGAAAGCGTGGTGGAAATCGAAAGAGGGGGAAGCTGTCCTTGATATGTGACATGACGGCCTATTGTCAGGTGGAGTCGGAACGGTTTCCGGTCAAAGGGCAGGCCAAGGGCTTCCAGACCCTGCCGTAGGCGGTTAGCCACCTTGTCGGCCTCTGGCGTGTCAGAGCGCAGCACGTAGGTGTCCCGGTGGAAGCGTTCCCAGCTGGAGAACTGGACGGAGATGGGCGAAAAGGAAAACCGGGAGACGAACGTCTCCGCCTGAGCGCGCTGCCAAGGGGAGCATTCGCCGAGAAAAGCGGCGGTCACATGCAGGTTTTCCTTTGGAGGAAAGGAGCCGTGACGGCATTGGCTTTTAAGCCAAAGCTCCCATTGAAAGACCTGTTCCACCGCTTGGCTGTCCAGCGGGAAGGCGATGAAAAGCCTCATAGCAGGCTCTTGATCGCTCCGCCCAGGTAGAAGGATCCGGTGACCAGGATCGATCCGGTATCCCCCGCGAGAGCCTTTGCCTCGCGCAACGCCTCGGCGTTGTCCGGTACCAGCCGGATATCCTTGTCGGGTGCGGTCTCCCGGAAGATCCGCCAGATGGCCTGGATGTCGCTCTTCTTGTAGGTGCCAGGGGTGCTGACGATGATGTGGTCGAATGAACGCGCCATCAGGCTGCACATGTGCCTGTGGTCCTTGTCGAGCAACGCGCCGTAGATGGCGACCCTGCCGCCTTCTTCAGGGTAGAGGGCATCGTAGGTCTCCAGAAGCCCTTGCAGGGAATTGACGGTATGGGCGCCATCGATGTAGATTGCGGGTTTTTCGGAAACTTTCTCGAAGCGTCCGGGAAGACGGTTCCGCTCGAAGGCGGGGATGGTCTTCCCTTCTTCATACAGCCCCAAGGAACGAAGGGCCAGCAGTGCAAGTGCGGCATTCTGCGCCTGCACGGTGCCGATCATCGACAGGACCAGATGGTCTTTCGTCCCGTTCTTCCACGTGATGTCGACCACTTCACCTTGGAACGTGGTCCTGCTCTCCAGAGAGTCCAGTTCATCGGCCAGACTGGTCAGGGCGCTCTCCTGCGCCTTCGCCTCGTTGCGGAAGACCCGCATTGCCTCCGGCTTCTCCAGCCCGACGAAGACCGGGCGGCGGGGCATGATGATCTTGCTCTTCTCGATGGCGATTTTCTCGATGGTGTCCCCAAGGATTTTCGTATGTTCCAGCTCGATCGGGCAGAGGACGGCGGCCACGGGGTCTACGGTGTTGGTGGCGTCAAGCCTTCCTCCCAGCCCTGTTTCCAGGACGGCGTACTGGCAACCCAGATGCTTGTAGAGGAGGTATGCGAAGAGGGTGTACAGCTCGAAGGTGGTGGGTCGGGACTCGCCCCACTCGTCACGGAAATGGAAGTCCCTCA
>Ga0256404_1007198_pt1 | contig 17782 bp, 19 predicted proteins | sample RumenRJG_01DNA_FD_185990 | JGI IMG/M metagenome (GOLD analysis project Ga0256404, IMG submission 185990) | Bovine rumen microbial communities from Lethbridge, Alberta, Canada - RJG_01 | ecosystem: Host-associated > Mammals > Digestive system > Stomach > Rumen | place: Canada: Alberta | collected...
TAGTATTCTTTTCATAGTGACCTCCTTTGTATGTGGTAATCCCTGTTACTGTCGACTTTTCCAAATCGTAGTATACAGGTAAATCCACGATGCTACAAATGTGAGGTCACTTCATATTATCTAGAATACTTCCGCTACTTCCGCGCCTTCTTTTACGAAAGCGATGAACTTATCTATCGGTGCTTCGCATTCAATCCACTGTCCGCCTTTGACTATCGCCTTGCTGTTCACGTCCTGCCAGCTGCCTTCCGGAAGATATACTTTCCTTGATATGCAGCCCTGCTCAGTGATAGGAGCAAAGAGTATATCTTCACCAAACATATACTGGTCCTCAAGCTCATAGCATACGGGATCCTTATAGTAGTCAAAGAACATGGGACGCATTATGGGCTTACCTTCCTTTGATGCGATATCCATATACCTGCATATATAGGGTTTAAGGCGCTCACGGAGTTTTACCAGTTCAGCCAGTATCACATAGTTTTCATCACCGAAGCTCCATATCTCATTTTCGCCTCCGGTACGTTCCTTTATCCCGGGGAAGCGCTCTGTCTGCTCCGGTGTACGGATCCTGGCACCATGCAGTCTCATTACAGGGCAGAACACTCCGAACTGTGCCCAGCGCACTATCAGCTCACGGAAGTATTCACTCCTGGTATCCCCGGAATGAAAACCTCCTATATCACTGTTCCACCAGGGTATGCCGCTCATTGCCATTGAAAGGCCTGTCTTCACGCTCATGCGCAGGTTTAAGAATGTGGATGCTATGTCACCGTTCCACACAAGAGATCCGAATTTCTGGCTTCCCGGATATGCTGCTCTGGTAAGTACTATCACTTTATCCTCTCCGGCTTCCTTTAATCCTTCATAAAACAGCTTACTATAGTAATAGGGATAAAGCATGGCCGTCTGTGCACCGTTTCCTGCATAGAACTTAAGGTTTGAAAACTGCTGGGGATGGACCTCCGGCTCTGCCTCATCCAGCCAGAAATTATGTATCCCCTTATCATAGTAATTCTTCTTAACCTTATCCCATACAAAAGACCGTGTCTTAGGATTAGTCACATCAATAAAGGTCTGCTGGCCGTAGAAATCAAAAGTTCCGTACTGGCCGCACTCGGTACGCACCAGCATGTTCCTGTCATTCATCTCGCGGTAATTCTCACTTGCAGGATTTATGGTGGGCCAGATTGAGACTATGAGCTGTATTCCCATCTCTTTAAGCTCCCTGCACATTCCTTCCGAATCAGGCCAGTACTTCGGATCAAATTTCCACTCGCCCTGCTCAGTCCAGTGGAAATAATCTATAACTATGGCAGCCAGGGGAACTCCTCTCTTCTTATATTCCCTTGCCACGTTAAGTATATCTTCCTGGCATTCATAACGCAGCCTGCTCTGCCAGAAGCCTGCTGCCCATTCAGGGAACTCAGGTGCATAGCCCGTAAGCTCACAGTATATCTTCATTACATCCGCAGGCGTTTCTCCGGCATATACCAGATAGTCCGCCTGATAGGCACTGTCTGCCACCCACATGATATGATTCTTTGTGGTCTCACATCTTCCCGGCGCGGGATTGTTCCAGAAGAAACCATAACCTAAAGAAGAATATACAACAGGCACTGCAGACTTGGTATTGTAATGCAGCAGGTTACAGCTGCTGCCCTGCCTGTCGAAGAAATCCTCCTGCTCCTGGCCCAGTCCGTAGAAATGCTCTCCCGGATTGGATTCAAATATGACTTTAACCTGATAGTTATCTCCTTCAGTATGGATATTCCTGCAGGTATAATCACCTTCATACTTTGTTTTAAGTATGGGAACATCATCGCGGTAAAAGGTTATTATCCCGCCGTACCAGGGTGTGCCTGCATCGACACTTACAGACATGTGTCCGTTTTTAAGGACTGCTTTCTTTTCATCACCCTCTATGGAGAAACATGCTCCTTCCTTTGCCGGCAGAAGCGTCCAGTTCTCATCCGACAGTCTGCTGTTTTTCGTGGAGCGGCAGCGGATACAGTCCGGTCCGTATGGTTCAAATACAGTCAGTTCATCACGTCTTTCAAATATGATACGGTCTTTTTCTATAGTGATGCTCATAAGTTTTCTCCTTCCGGGATACTTTTGGTAACATTATATTGTTGTTGCATCGTAAAAACTTGAATATTTATGTTATCAGCTTGCACTATTTTGCTTTTTTCTGTATCATGATAACTATGAGAAACAGGATTCCATCACATACTGAAAACATCATACATAAAACCGGCTCCAGCCCTTTCTCCCTGCATCATACGATAATAAAGCCAGATCTTAATAATGCCCTGTATCTTCATTGTCATCCGGAGGCTGAATTCTTCATAATGGAAAAAGGGAAAGTTGATTTTTATGTTGAAACCAGTCACTATAGACTCAAAGAAGGTGACGCGGTATTTATCCCGCCCGGTATGCTGCATAACGCGGTTCGATGTGAAGGTGACAGAAAGCTTATAAAATTCTCTGCGATCGTATTCTCCACAGAGCCCATGGAACGCTGCTTTCCGTCCGCTTCAAGTCCGTATTTTGAAGGCCTCGGTTTACACAGACAGGAATGCATCTATACCGCAATGTCCGGAGAAAACAAAAATAAGAAACTGCTCTCCGTGATCCGGGAGATCTTAAGATACCGTAAGAAAGATGTTACTTCCTGCGAGCTGACCATTCAGGGACTTTTGTTTGTATGCTGGCAGGAACTGTATAATCTGCACCTTTCAAAGATAAACTCTGCAACCGGTGACAATGCCTTATCAAAAGATCTGTTAAGGAGCATGGACTATATGCAGATGCATTACGCTGAACCTTTAAGCCTTAAACAGTTATCGGAAATATCCGGTTACAGTGAAAGCTACTACTGCCACAGTTTTCACGACTATACCGGCGCCACGCCTTTTGAATATTTAAACCTCATACGTATAGTCAAAGCCTGCGAACTCTTAAGCACAACAGACAAAAAAATAACCGATATCGCTTCCCTGGTGGGATTCAACAATATCAGTTATTTTAACAGGACATTTACTAAAGTAATGGGCGCCACCCCGTCAGCTTACCGAAGAACCAAATGAATTCTATTTGTTCTTAATGTATTCTGTAAGCTTCCGGGTATAAAAAATTATACATGTGATACTTAGCCACAGCTAATGTAATCACCCTCTTTATGGCTTAAAATAACATCAAGCAAATAATTCATCCAGTGTTATTACATTGTCAAAAAATCCACTATATTCATTATACTTTAACCCCTTTGTCGTAATCAGAACATTGTGGATTACAGACCTAGATGGTATTTCTCTTTCCAACAATTCCTGACGATTAATTAATACAGCATGATATTTCTTATCTACCCCGAATCGTCTATAAAACTGGAAGTTAATTCTGCCACCCGCCCTGAAAAATCAAGGCGGAATCACCTTCCAAATATAACATATTTTTGATACCCTGAACAGATAGAAAAGGCGCCACAAATCTAAACCTGTAGCGCCAAACATCTTTATATTATTTCCGGATTTAGTTTTATTATAGCTTTATTAATACTATCTTTTAATCCTTCATAATTGGTTTGTTTTACTAGCCTGCGAACCTTAGACATCGTTATCGTAGTATTGTTTCCACATTCCAATTCTAAGTACCATATGGGAATCACATAGAACTCCCAATTATCAAGAATAAGTGGATCTGCAGTTTCCTTTGTTTTTCCTGGAAGCAAACAGAATAAATATGCCTGACAATCTTTCGCTCTGATATCTATGTGTCGTATATGTTTATCCGAAGGTTCATCATCAGCGGTTGATTTCATATATGCTGCTGTTCGTATCTCAATTCTCTTTCCTACATAGACTATACTATGAGGAGCCCAGAATCTTGAATCACTTGCCTCCGTAAATCCTAAAGCCTTCGATACCAGATACTCTGCCACTCTTGCTTTGTTATCAAGAAGATCTGAATAGTACCATCTCCAGAATTCAAGAACTGTTAGATCTGTTTCTTTCCCTGATTGCCAAAATGTTTCACCGCCATTCAGATGATTTGAACCTATCTCAGAAATATCAATCAGACTCTTCATAATACTCCTTTCTTCTTATTCCACCTGAATCATGACTCGCATCAAATTCATAATAATTATCCACAGTTGAAGGTGCATTATAAAGTGTGGCCAATAAATATTTTTTTACATTTCTAACCCTCGTAGTGTTCTCATTTAATGTCTTTAATACATACTCCATGATAGAATAATCATATTTTTCAAGCCTTGATCTAATAAGCAAATATGGAATCTCAGTATCCTTGATTCTTACATCTTTGCCTACTCTCTTACCACAGGATGTTACAAATCTGGCAGAATAACGCCCATCCTTCCTCTGAGAAAGTCCCGGACCCAATTCTTTGCTTTTCAGGTTTTTTCCCATTCTCTCAGCTCCTTTCCTTGTCAAAATGGCGTAGAAAAGAGCTTAGTACAACTGATTTATGATACCACAAAACAGTATACTTTTCAAACCTATTTGGCGTAAAACACAGCATCTCTTATGTCATATTTCTCTTACCGATGAAAGATACTGTTCAAATTCTTTTCTCTTTACTAATTTCTTGTTTAATCCCAATCTTAAGCGCCAGCGATCTGTCAAACATAAAGTTTAATGATACCTGTGTGCCATATTGAGTAGCCCCTTGCCAGTCTGCCACATGATGCTCACGATCTTTTTGCCTGAGTTCCAAAAGACTATCGGCATATATACCCAAGGACAGGTACTCCGTTATACAATGCTTTCGAGGCATTGTCATTTAATCCTCGCATAACATTCTTCATAGATCTTCTCACCGTACATGATCTGGCCCTTTTTTCAATACATCAGAACAGAAAAAAGGCACTTCGGGATATCCCAAAGTGCCTTTGCTTTCTCGTGTAGTCTACTCCACAATCACAACCGTGTCAATCATCAAACCCGCGATCGTTCAAATACGGGGATCACGGCCAGCTCTGCATCAACCGTTATAACGGATCCGCCCTCATATACTCTTTTGCTTCTTACGTCCTTCCACTGCGATCCAGAAGGCAGATATACATCTCTTTTATAAGTGCCTGCCGTCAGGATGGGCGCTACCAGATAGGTGCCTCCGAACATATACTCATCCTCGATCTCCCAGGCCTTCGGATCATAAGGAAACTCATAGAACAGTGTTCTCATTACCGGTGTTCCCTTTTCATGCGCCTCCTTCATGAGCGATCTAATATAGTCCCTCATGGATTCACGGATACGGATATACTCTTTGCATATCTCAAATACTTCATCCCCGTAACTCCATATCTCATTTGCAGCTCCCGAACAGCACGACGCACCGCCGCTTCCAAGCTGCGGCTGTCTGGGTTCGCGGTCGCCGTGAAGCCTCATGACGGGGCAGTAGGTTCCCCATTCGAACCATCTTACAAACAGTTCACGAAATGCCGGATCATCCGGATTTCCGCCGTGGAATCCTCCTATATCCGTAGTCCACCACGGTATACCGGCAAGCCCCATGTTTAGTCCGGCAGCAAGCTGGTTTCTCATACTTTCAAAACTTGAAGCGATATCTCCCGACCAGACCAAAGCTCCGTATTTCTGGCTGCCGGCCCACGCACATCTTATCAGGTTGACAATATCTTCCTGTCCCTGTTCCTTCATTCCCTCATAAAATGTTCTGGCATATTCAACCGGATAAATGTTCCCGATCATAAGATCGGTACCCATATGATAACGGTAATTGTCAAAGTCATACACGGAGTATTCGGGCTCTGCCTCATCCAGCCAGAATATCTTCACTCCCTGATCATAATAATTGTGTTTTACCGTATCCCAAAGGTATCTTCTCGCATCGGGGTTAGTCACATCGATATGGATCGTCGATCCCTGAAAATCGAGTCCTACCCTGAATCCTCTCTCCGTGCGTATCAGATATCCTCTCTCAAGCATCAGGTCAAAGTTTTCGCTCTCTCGATCCACCGTCGGCCAAATCGAGACCATAAGTTTGATCCCTATCGATTCAAGCTCGTCTGTCATTCCCTTCGGATCAGGCCAGAATACCGGGTCGAACTTCCATTCCCCCTGTTTTGGCCAGTGAAAAAAATCAACGACTATAACATCAACCGGTATGCCGAGCTCATGATACCTGCGGGCGACCTCCATCAGTTCATCCTGCGTCCTGTAACGGAGTTTGCACTGCCAGAATCCGAGACCGTATTCGGGCATCATTGGTACAGTGCCGGTCACGGCGGCATAAGCCTCTTCGATCAGAGCCGGCGTATCTTCGACTACGACCCAGTAATCCATCATTTTAGTACTGTAGGCTTCAAATGACGTGATGTTCTTTCCGAACACACATCTTCCTATTGCCGGATTGTTCCACAGCAGTCCGTATCCGAGCGAGGAGATTGCAAAAGGTACACTTGCCTGTGAGTTCCTGTGTGCCAGTTCAAGATCGGTTCCTTTCAGGTTCAGATATTTCTGCTGGTACTGACCCATCCCGTATATCTTTTCATCAGGATCGATTGACTCAAAACGTACAGTCAGATGATAGTCTCCGCCGATACACGGTTTGAACTCTCTTCCCTCGATCTCCGTGGCGCTGCACTTGGGATCGGTCACATCCCTGCGGTTTCTCGTATACTCTTCCAGAATCTTCTTTTTGCCCTTTGAAAAGATCGTGATCTTGCCTGCATTTGACAGTCTCACAACGGCATTCCCGTTTTCAAGCACGCCGCCGTCCTTATCGGGTCTTACTGTGCCCGAAGGAGACTGAGGCACCGACAGTGCCCAGTTATTTTCCTCAAAAAACGGGCCTTTGCCGGCGCGTATCCTGACCGCATTTTTCCCCCATGACTCTATCTGAAGTATCTCCGAATCATATTTATAGATCAGCCTGTTTTCTTCAACAGTTATCATACCTTCTCCCTCTTCCTATGCTTCGTTGATCCACACACGCATCTCATTTTCTCCCCTGTTGGCCCATGAATAGTAGGGGATCAGTTTTATCTTCTGGGGAATTTTTTCATATCCTTCGCATGAATACAGTGCCCCGGGATCACAGGCCGCCTTCAGACGTATCCCTTCGGCTTCGATAACACCGACTCCCCCGAGAAGATCATCCTGCCATTTATAGTCAAGGAACGAATTGCACGGCAGCTCTAGAAGATGAAGATCCTCATGGTTATCAAAGCTTTCCGCACAGTAAACAAACGGTCCTCTGGCGATCGCCACCTTTCCGATATTCTCGGACACTTTCGCATTCGCATACCATCTTTTCGGCATGATCTCAAGATCGAGCGATATGGTGTGGCATCCCTGCGAAACGCTTACACACCAGTACCCCCTGTCGCACGTGATCTTCATATCGTTTTCGTCAACCGTGCCCATATATTTGTCGGCCCATGAAGGTATACGTATCTTAACGTTGATATCATACGGCCGGCTGTTTTTGATTTCAAAACCGATCTTTGATGTCCTCGGATAATCGCACTCCTGCCTGATCGTGACGTTCCCGTTCTCATAATTGCATGTCATCTCGGATCTGATAAAGAGATTGACCAGTATCTCATCCTCCTTGACCGTATATATATACCTGTCAAGTGAAGCGATGAGTCTGGCAAGATTCGGAGGACAGCATGCACACCCGAGCCACTGTGGTCTTATGGGTTTGACATGGCTCTTGCCGGGGTCTATTGCCGACTTGGCCGGTACAACCTCCAGAGGATTGACGTAAAAGAAATGTCTGCCGTCAAGTGCCATTCCCGAAATAACGGTATTGTAAAGTGCCCTTTCCATAACATCCGCATATTCCGCATCGGACTCGATACGAAGCATCTGTCCGGCAAAAAACATCAGCCCTATCGACGCACAGGTCTCGCAGTACATTGTGTCATTCGGCAGATCATAATCCAGGGTAAATGACTCTCCGATAACGGTGGATCCTATACCGCCGGTAATATACATCCTCTTATCAACGATATTTCTCCATATCTTTTTTGCCGTATCCGCAAAGGCCTTATCTCCTGTCGATGCCGCCAGATCCGCAACAGCAGTGCTCATATACACGAGCCTCACCGCATGCCCTTCGGCAGTATCCTGTTCGAGTAAAGGTTTGTGCATCTGAAAATAACTGAGCGGAAATCTGCTCAGTCCGCCGAGAACCGGCTCTTTATCATCATCCTTCTCCTGCCCGGTAAAAAATCCGGGATTCTGTCCTCTTTCCTTCAGAAAAAATGCCGCCGTATCCAGGTAAGCTCTGTTGCCTGTCAGATGATACAGACGCATGAGTCCGATCTCTATCTCCTCATGTCCGTCCACACCTTTTATCTGGCCTTCCTTGTCGCCAAAAGTTACACAGATACTGTCAGCAAGCTTTATTGCTATCTCAAGCACCCTCCCGCTTCCGGTAGCCTGATGGTAGGCAGTCGCGGCTTCTATGAAATGGCCTGCGCAGTACAGTTCATGGCTCTCTCTGAGCCGCTTATATTTTCTGTCCGGCTCCATTATCGAGAAATAAGTGTTGAGATATCCGTCTTCTTCCTGGGCCTCGCCGATCAGTTCCACAACTTCATCCGCCGTTTTCTTAAGATCCTCGTCCCACTCATAAAGCAGTGTGTACGCCACCGCCTCCAGCCATTTATAAACATCGCTGTCCTGGAATACCCATCCGTAATGCTCTCCGTCCGTCCGTTTTGCGGCGATCCTGAAGTTTTCCATGGCATGGCTTTTCTCGTTAGGGATCGATGCATCATCTCGTTCCTTTTCGATATTTATATCTATCGCATCATTCAGCACGGCCCACTGATACGGGATCATCTCATGTTTTACCAGTCTCCTGTATCTGCTCCAAAAAGCATCGGATATTGTGACATCGTATTTCATTAGTAGTCCTTTCCTGTTCTGTCTGTAAAAACAGGGCAGAGAAATGTCATCTCTGCCCTGTGATCTGTTACAAAAAGTTACTTGCCAAGGATCGAGTCGATGGTAGCCTGTGCCTCTGCCGCAGCAGTTGCTGCATCACTCTCGCCTGTGATGACTTTGTTGAATGCAAGCGAGATGGCATCTGAGATGTCGGGCCACTCAGGAAGAGGTCCTCTTGCATTTGCATATTGCATCTCATCAACAAATACCTGGTAAACGGGATCGCCCTGGAACTGATCCTTTGCGATCGTTGAATCCGATGAGATATATCCCATGTGATCCATCATGTATAGGCATGCATCCTTGCTTGTTGCATACTGAAGGAAAGCGATCGCTGCTTCTTCATTTCCGCCTGCGATAACTGCATAGTTCTCTCCGCCGAGTCCTGATGCCTGCTGCTTATCCTGAGGTATCGGAGCAACATTCCATTTCATATCAGGAACTTCCGAACGCATTGTAGGTATCTGCCATGTTCCGTTGATCATCATCGCAAGGTTTCCTGAGATGAACTGGTTCATTGTATCGCCCTGAGTCCAGTTTATAGCTTCCTTGGGGAATACTCCGGCATCAACAAGTTTTTTCTCAAACTCAAGTGCCTTTATACCGCCTTCTGAATCGATCTCATATGATGTCTGGCCTGTTGACCATACCCAGGGAAGGAAATTGAAAGTACCTTCTTCGTTCTGAAGTGCGCAGTGAGCAAATCCGTAAACATTGCCCTTCGTTGTCTTGGTTGCTACGTCAAGGAGTTCATCCCATGTCTTGGGTACTTCGCATCCTGCTTCTGCAAGCATGTCCTCGTTATAGAAAAGAACAAGGTCATTGCTTCCGAAAGGAACACCGTAGAGCTTACCGTCAAGTGTGCAAGAGTTAACGGGGCCCGGATAATATGTGCTTACATCAAATCTGTCAGTGATGTCTGCGAATATTCCCATTGCTGCATATGAAGCATGATCGGGATTGTCAAGGATAACGATATCGGGAAGTTCTCCTGCCGATGCTCCTACAGACAGCTGCTTCTTGAAGTCCGCAAACGGAACATATTTTGCCTGAACCTTGATCTTGTCCTGCTGACCGTTGAATTCCTGGATGATGTGGTCAAGTGCTTCCTGATGACCTACTGTCTCCCAGTAATACCAGATCGTAACATCCCCCGATGCATCATCCGAAGCGGGAACAGCCTCTTCAGTCGCGTCAGTTTTAACCTCGGCTACTTCGGTCGTCTCTTCCTTTGCTTCAGGTTCCGCTGCAGGTGCTGCAGGTGCTGTGCCGCATCCTGCCAGTACAGTAGCCAGCATCATTGCACTGACAAGTATTGCAATAACTTTCTTTTTCATAAATACCTCCTTAAGTAAGAGCGTTTTCTTTACGTGTACATTATCTGTCCTTCCTGCCGAAACGAAAACTCAAAAAAACTTAAAAAGGGGGAATAATCTAATCTGATTTGGTCCTGTACGGAATATCGATGATTATCCTTGTTCCTTCCGACTGTCCTTTTTCAACACGGAGCCCGCCTTCTTTTCTGTAATACATCTCCAGTCTTGTTGCGGCATTTCTCATTCCTATTCCGGATCCCGATTCTTCATATATACCGCTGTTGATTCTGTCGATGAGTTCGTCATCCATTCCCGGACCGTTATCTTCTATTATTATCTCGACCTTATCATCAATCTTTTCCATATGCAGTTTCAGGACAGCTCCATCATTGTCCTTGTCAAAACCGTGAACGATCGCATTTTCCACAAAGGGCTGTAACAGCAGTTTATGTATCAATGCCTCCTGGACATCCGGAGCAACAAATATCAAACACGAAAATCTGTTCTTCATCCTGAACTGCTGAAGATAGATATACTTCTTCAACCACTCGGCTTCCTCTCTGATGGAAACCTCGGCATTACTGTTCACGATGGCATATCTTAATATCGTTGCAAGAGCGCTTATGGCATTACTGATATCATACTCATCCCTGTCTATGGCCATCCAGTTGATCGTATCAAGCGTGTTATACAGAAAGTGGGGATTGATCTGTGCCTCGAGTGCTACAATCTGTGCTTCCTGCTGCCGCGTTATCGCATCATTCAGTTTTTCAAGGGTATCGTTAAATCCATCCGCGATACTCTCGATCTCGACCGGCATATCTTCGTCCTTTGCTATCCTAACCGACAGATCTCCGCCCTGAGTGAGGCCCATTCCCCTGACGATCTTACCGACTGAAGCTATCAGGTTCTTTGACATCCTTGTTGACAGAAATACCGCAACAACTATGACTCCCACACCAAGAAGAAGTATCAGCCACAACTGCCTCTGCTGTGTCAGGACCAGCCCGCTCATATCCGTAATGTTCACGATATCCCAGCCGAGCTTTTCGTCATGGATAATGTATGTTCCAAACGCCGAAGAGGATGTTTTGGAATAATCACTGTAGTATGCTGTATAGTCGTCACGTCTTTTTTCCTCGTCCTTTGTCATGTCCGTGATGACTTCCCCGATCCTGTCCGTACCGGTTCCGAACGATATTATCCTGCCCTTCTCATCAACGAGGAAATTGAACACCTTCTCGTCCTGAACCGAGCTCTTGCACGCGTTCTGAAGCAGTTCTTCATCAATACTTAAGATCGCTATCCCGCATTCCCTGTCAAGGTTTCTGTAATCGATTATCCTGTGTGCGATGTGAAGAAGATAGTAATCTTTTTTTGCAAAGTTTGTACCAAACTCCGTCGGATAAATATGCGTATCATAATCCTTTATAACGTCCCTGTACAGACCGTCCGCGCCAAGACTGAAATCCTCCATCCAGGAACTTTTGTATGTCGCCGGAGCGATCTGTTCGTATGTTACGACAGCTCCCTTAGGGGTAATGACCGATATGGATCTGATATAATCCTTGGAATATAACAGGCCGCTCATCGTTCTTCTCATCTGGTTGACGGTCACGGCCTCGTCAATCTTTTCATCAAGGTTACCCACCCACTTGACTATGTCATCATCCGTATATATCTGATAAAGAAGATCTTCATACGACCCGAGCGAAATGTTCAGGTTGTTATCAAGCTGTCCCAGTGAAGCCTTGGACATTATGCTCATGTTCTCTTTTAGTGAGCCTGATATATTGACGAGTGAAAACAGTTCGATCAGAAGAATGGGAATGATCGATGTCAGTATAAATGTTCTTATCAGCTTGTTTCTGATACTTGTTTTTTTCATAGGGTATCTTCCTTATGATCTTTGCGCAAAATATCAAATGATCAGGAGATATCCGCTGTATCTCCTGATCATAATAATAGTACCGCCTGTTGGTGTTTTCAATAAAAATCCTACCCTTTTACGGCACCGTCAGTCATACCACTTATGATGTACTTCTGCATGAAAATGAATATGAGCGTTACCGGTATTATGGCTACAATGGCAAACGCCGTAAGGTAGCTCCATTTCGTGCCGTATTGTCCCATGAAATTGAATATCCCGGCAGTGATCGGTCTCTTTTCCTGGTCAAGTATAAAGGTCATGCCGTATGCAAGATCTCCCCATGCATACAGAAATGAAAAGATCGCGCAGACTATGACGCCGGGTCTCGCCACCGGAATGTATATTCTGAAAAACGCCGACATTCTGGTGCATCCGTCAATATATGCTGCCTCTTCGAGCTCTTTGGGTATCGATGCAAAATAGTTCTTTAGTATCAGCACCGAAAAAGGTATTCCGATCGTAGCATCAGCCAGGATCGCCGCTCCCCATGTGTTATACATCTTCATGTTACGGAACATTATGAACATCGGTGTCAGTAGTACCGACACGGGCAGCATCTGTGTTACCAGAAATCCGAGGAGCATCGCTTTGCGGCCAATGAACCTGTATCTCGCGATCGCATAGGATGCCGGCACCGCAAGAACAACTGCTATTGCCATTGCCCCTGTTGAGATCATGAAGCTGTTGAAGAATGACTTGAACATATTGAAGTCACCGGTTTCGATCTGGGCAGCATACGACTTGGTGTTCAGCTCGTGCGGGAACCATGTCGGCGGGATCTGGAATATCTCTTTTTCGGTCTTGAACGAAGTGATAAGCGTCCAGAAGAGAGGGAACAGCAGTATCACAAGTACTATGAGTGATATCAGGCAGAACACGAAGTTTTTCTTTCCCGTTAATTTCTTTTTGTCCATCAGTTTTCCTCCCCCTGCATCGTGATCTTCAGATAGATCATTCCTACTGCCAGCAATATCAGGAACAGTATGTTCGCAACAGATGATCCTTTACTGTACTGGAACATATCAAATGACAGTTTGTATGAGTATGTTGAGAGAAGGTGCGTGGAATTGACGGGGCCTCCCTCTGTCATAACATATACCAGGTCATAAACCTTGAATGTGTATATAAATCCAAGCACAAGTACCGATTCAATCGTGGGCCTCAAAAGCGGAAGCGTGATCCGTGTCAGCTTCTGCCATCCGTTTGCTCCGTCAACGGATGCGCTTTCATAAAGCTCCTGCGGTATCGTTGTCAGTCCCGTTGAGATAAGGATCATATTAAACGGAATGCCTATCCAGACGTTTGCAAACACGACCGCTATCATCGCAGTCCCCGGTGTTGTTAGCCACTCGATGTTTTCACTTATGATTCCCGAAGACTTCAGGATATAGTTGATGATACCGACATCTGTCGAGAACATGAACTTGAACATCAGTGCGGTTACCGTCATCGGCATCATCCACGGGATCATTGTCAGGCCTCTTACGGGTTTTGAAAATGAAAAGTTCTTTTTGAACAGAAGTGCAAGAACAAAACCGATAAGGAACTGGAATAATAGACATGCCACCGTAAAGGTCAGTGTATTTCCCATCGCCTTGCGAAATACACCATCCTGAAAGATGGCAACATAGTTGTCGAGGCCGATGAACTTTTTCTGACCGTTCACCAGATTTCTGACGGATACGTTCTGAGTGCTAAGAATGATATTGCTGATAATGGGATAGCCCACAAAGAACATCATATATAAGAATGCGGGCAGTATGAACAGCAGTCCGATATTATCATAATGAAAAAAGCTCTTGATACGTTTCATGATTCCCCCCTGTTTTCTGATGGTTTTTGTTTCATACACATTTTATTGGATATCCTGCAATAAAAAAATATGACAAATCTAAAAAAGGGGGAATAATCTAATGCCTATTTGAATGCTTTTCTGTAATCGGCGGGAAGCTGGCCTGTCGTATCCCTGAAGACCTTACTGAAGTACTTGGGATCGGAGTAGCCCACCCTGTCAGATATCTCATAGAGCTTGAGTGAAGTACCGATGAGAAGTTCCTTTGCCTTCTGGATCCTGAAGTTCTTGATATACGTACTGAAGGTCACTCCCGTTTCCTTATGGAACAGGGTACCGAGATATTCGGGAGTGATATCGAGTCTTGATGCGATCTCGTCCAGTGTGATGCCGATATGATAGAACTCTCCTATCATGCTTTTCGCACGGCGTACGGTAAGATTGTCGGAATCGGATTCATCTCCGTTTTGATCAAGGGTTGATGCTATCATTTCGCATACATCCGACAGCTCCTCGCGCATCCTTGCATTCATGATGCGTTCGAGAAGTTTTTGCTGGCTGATATTTGCGGCACCGCTGTTTCCGATACCCTTTGCGGTTTCGATGACCGCCCAGATAAAGCGGACGTAGCTTTCCTTTATTTCATGCGGATCATATACTTTTCCGTCCCTGAAATAATCCGAGAACATCTGCAACAGTTCTCTTTCCTTTTTATGATTCGCGGCACAGATCGCCGACTTCATTTTTGCCTCAAGGTCCTGAGGATACACGCACATGGATGTCTGTACCTGCGTTATCTTCGGATATGAAATAAGCACGCTGTCCTCAAACGAAAGATTCCAGTCCATATAGGGAAGCAGCCGGTCAAGGGCACTTCTGATCTGTGTCAGCGACTCTGCGACCGTATATCCGATCGCTGCGTTATATGCAAGGGAGCCAAACAGGTGATACTGAACCCAGCGTTCAAAATCCGTCGGATTCTGACAGTTATAGACGATGGATATCACGGACCTCAGATATTCGATCTCAAGACTGCAGTAACTGATACCCTCATACAGGGACAGCGAATATGAAAGGGACGATTTTCCGGACACGGCCCCCGTCTCGTACCGATCGCCCAGATAAGCGACTATAAGAATGAACTGCTGCCTGTCGGAAACAGTGTAGTTATTGAACAGATAGCTTTTTGTGTCCTCGTCGACCAAAAGCCTGCCACCGATAAGCTCACGCATGATCTGATCGAGCGTACCGACTTTATCCGGCTTTTTACGGTTGTCTTCCATTATCTGGCGCTTTATGTTTTCAAGGGCATTGGTGAACTCGCTCAGGTTGACCGGCTTGAGGAGATATTCCGTCACGCCCAGTTTCATGGCGCCTCTGGCATATTCGAACTCCGAATACGCGCTTATAACTATCGCCTTGGCCGCAAATCCTTCAGCATAAACGGCTTCAAGCATTTTCAAGCCGTCCATTTCGGGCATCTGAACATCCGTGATTATCAGATCCGGGTTCAGCTGCCTGCACATCTGCAGCCCTTCAAGACCGTCGGCTGCGATACCGGCAATCACGTACTCGCTGTCTATTTTATGAAGGAGCTTTTCTATTCCTTCACTTATCCTTATTTCGTCCTCAACGATCAGTATCCGCATACGTTTTTCCCATAAACAATCCTATCTTATGGCTGACAACTTCCTTCATGGCATCGATCTCGTACGGGATAAGGTCGCACATCGACCTGCCGCCCGATCCGATCCCTTTTTCTATCCCAGATTTCTCCGGCATATTCAATACCAATCTGATCTGTTTCAGAAACAAGATCGACTTCACCATGATGATGCTCAATATAGTTTTCTCTTATTTTATGTGCCAGATCTCTGTATTCCGGCGGGAAATAAATCAATGTCTTTAGCATATTCCCTCTTCTATCGTGAAGCTTTCCGTCTTCAAATCACAATAGTATCTTCCGCTTTCAGCGATAAACTTTAACACACAATAATCCGGATCAGTAACCTCGCCCTTATAGAACATCGTGTCGCCTTTACACCAGATCATATCTTTTGCCTCTTGATCAGTCAGCACTTCCATTTTGCCTTTCAGCATTACACCCACATACTTGATCAAACCCTTATGATAGAAGTAAATACAGGCATTGGGGTTATTCATATACCGCTTTACTCTCATGGATGATGTTATGTCGACAAATTATAACATTTGTTATGTGTTTTGTCCAGTATTATCAAGGCTTTCACGCATTTTCGTTTGTCATTCTATGCTTATTCGTTTCTACATTTTTCCAACGATTCTTTCAGGATATCGATCCAAAAAAGAATATGAACCGACATCAGCAAGATTACAGTTCCTGCTGAAAAGATTATTGCGAATATCCCCAACTGCAGCCACATCTTATTGACCAGCGCCAAAATGGCAAAGATTGCCAGGAGTAGGGAACCTACTCCTGCAACCCAGCACTCTGTCTTGATAAGCAGATTGATTACGATTTTCATCAGATCCAATATAAGAATGATTGGAACTGCCAGTATTCTTTTAATTCTTTTCATGTGTTCTCCTTCTCATTTTCTCTCTTCCACTGTTCAAGCAAGCTGAAGATCACATTCTCCATCTGAGGCTTGGTATAGAACGGAGGAAAGTATCCAGAATATCCAGATCGACAACTACTTTCTTCTTGATCTGAATATTTGCGCTGGCCTCTTTGCAAAGTCTCACAAATGAGTAATAGTTCAGCGAATACATTCCCGCACCGAGACCGTAAGTGGTGTATCTTTTCTTTTTTCCTTCAAGATACTTATCCAGATCCGGACCTTTTCTGAGTTTCCGAACCAAATCCTTGTTAGTCATCTGTTTCTCCTTCCTTTTGACAATCAACAGTTACAGTCCCAATCACAAAAAAAGGCACCTACCATAGTATTTCTACTAAAGTAAGTGCCTGTTACATACTATCCTAAGCTGTTCCTTCGGATACTATACCTGTATTTTCATTAGGCTTCGCTCTTGGTATACGTGATGTTCCGTGGAATTCCGCGAGCAATTTTGTTGTTTTTCCATACTTCAATCCGTCCTTTCAAACCGAGTATAACACAAATCCCCATTCATTTATTTTAGACTTTTACTCAAATCCCCGTTCAGTTGACTACAAATTGTAGCAGTCAAGAAAAGTAGACACATTCTCGGAATGCGTCTGTTTACGGCGTTTCTGAACATACTTGGGTTCCTCGAAGAGCACCCTGTTTTCAAAGGTATTCTTTATTTTCAATTCACCCCTGAAAAATCGCTTTCTGTAATTTACAGGCGTGTCATAGCCCAGCGCATAGCAGGGACGGTGTTTATTGTAGAAATCCACGTATTACACAAGAACTTCCTTGAACTCTTCCCTTACCGACGAAAGATACTGTTCAAATTCTTTTCGCTTTACTAATTTCTTGTTTCCAATGTATAAAACAAAGTTACACATCGGATTACGGAGCAGTTCTGCTATCTTATTGATTCCGATATTTGAATACTCCGCAGCTTCTTTAATCGTCAGATTAGAGAGTTTTATCAGTCGAGATCTATGTAATATATGGGATTGCAAGCTAGAATATGAGGATCAGAGGGATCAAATAACCGATGATAACGAAGGAATGTATTGCCACGAGCGTTACGAAGTCGTTTATAACAGGCTGAATGAAATAATGGAAGAATACTTTTAAGGAAAAAACGGGATACCGCAGCTACACCACTCTGGTGTTAGCCACGATATCCCGTTAATTACGTATTATCCTTCAATAGCTATATACTGTTT
>Ga0256404_1007200_pt1 | contig 17777 bp, 23 predicted proteins | sample RumenRJG_01DNA_FD_185990 | JGI IMG/M metagenome (GOLD analysis project Ga0256404, IMG submission 185990) | Bovine rumen microbial communities from Lethbridge, Alberta, Canada - RJG_01 | ecosystem: Host-associated > Mammals > Digestive system > Stomach > Rumen | place: Canada: Alberta | collected...
TTCACATTATACTTATCACCCAGCTTCTTCCTGGCAATCTCCACACCATCAAGTACATTGCGGGACGCTCCTTCACCAACAGTATGCAAATGCAAATCAAGTCCAGCTTCATTAAGTTGCATAAGAAGATCTGCAATCTGGTCTTTATTAAAGGCTGCGGTTCCCTTATCCCCGGTATCCTCATAAGGTGTCACAAGTGCAGCCGTTCCAATCTTCAAGGTTCCGTCATTAAAAATCTTTAAGGTATGAACTTTCAGATGCTTCGTATTATATTCACTCTTAAACCGCTTAAGGTTCTCAATTGCCTCCGGCACCTGCCTAGGCTGAGTGATTACATAACAGCCGTCAATATATACAGGAAGCTCTCCCTCTTCGTCCATTTTTTTCAATCGTTTGTAAACTCTCTCATGGAAATCATTACATTCCGGAATACCAGCATCAAAGACACCCACAACACCTGCATTTTCAGAAAAATCAATCCAACGTTTTAATGCGGCATCTATTTGTTCATCTGTTAACTTCTCCGCTCCATCAATCAGGAAACGGGTTTCAGCTGCAGCTTCAAATATATTTCCTGTTACATGCCCGTCCTTACGCACATAGTAACTAAGCCCAGGTACAGGGTCAATGATATCATCCGTAATACCATGACGCTCAAGAAGCTTGGAGTTTGCCCAAATGCTGTGTGCTTCACCCTCAAGAATCATAATCTCATTGTCACCACTGATGGCATCAAGATCTTCTTTTGTAATATCTTCGCCATGAAGAAATACACGCTCTAAAAGGAAATTGTAACACGTCTTGCCCGGATTATTCTTAATATAATCGGCTATAAAGTCCAGTGCTCCCTTTTTGCTGTCGCACATAATATATTCGCCCATATCTTTATACTCAAATCCCACGGGCATAGTAACATGGACATGGCTGTCGATGATTCCCGGCATTATGAATTTGCCGTTAAGATCCGTTACATCACCCTCATAGTCCGACAGACCAGCCTCATCTCCCACATAGATGAATTTACCATCCTTCACAGCAAGAGATGTTGCCTGTGGCATATTTTTATTCGATGTGAAAATTTTTGCATTCTTAATAATCTTATCCGCCTTCATTGTTACTCCTTTCACAAACCTGTTCTATTACAGTTACATTGTCGTTTCAACTTATTTGCAGGTATAGACCCACTCTCCGCCTACCATAGTGCCAAGCACAGGTGAATCCTGTATATGCTCCGGATCGCATTTTGTTATATCATCGCCAAGTACAACAAGATCTGCCTCCTTGCCGACTGTAATACTTCCAAGCCTGTCTTCACAAAGCATCTGATACGCCTCATTAATGGTGGTTGCTTCAATCATCTGTTCTATAGTAACACGCTCTCTGGCATTATGCAGAGTATCCGGACGTCCGGGAAGCTGACGAATTACTCCCTTCTGCATACCCGCAAGTGGATATGCGGGATTGGTAACAGGATAATCACTGGCAGAAGTTACTGTGACTCCAGCGTCAAAGAAAGCCTTCATTGGAAGCTGAGCCTCCGCACGTTCTTCTCCGAGAACAGCTACCATCATTTCAAAATAATCAGGTTCGAAATCAAACCAGTGAGGGTCAGTAGAAGCTATGACATTTAGTTTTGCCATACGGGGAATATCCGCTCTATCTACCACCTGAAGATGGGTTACAGCATCCCTGTAATCATGCTCTCCCGTCTGTTCTAATGCTTTCTCCATAGCATCCAGAGCCATGCTAAGTGCCCCGTCTCCTATAGCGTGAGCATGTACCGTAAATCCCAATTCGTGAGATTTAATGTATATTTTAATAAGAGTTTCCATATCAAAACGCAGCTGCCCACGGTGCTGATGCTCTATAGACCACGGATCAGTGTAAGGCTCCTTCATATATGCAGTTGAAGGTGTCCCCGGCATCGTACCATCTATCTGTATCTTGATATTAGTAATTTCGAACATGCTTCCCTTGGTCTTCTCTCTTAGCTGAGCCGCATGCTCTATCTCCGCCATGGTGTCATGACCTTCTGCCTGAAATACCTGATAAGCAGCATAGATATGCATGTGAAGCTTCCCTTCCATATCAAGCTCATGGCAGGCAATTGCGGCATTGTCTGTAGTATCCCAGTTAATTATGGGCTCAAGAATCAGAGTCTCTCCATTAGCCAGATATTCTTCCTGATAGTGCAAAAAGCCCTCTTTATACTGCTCAACCGAGAAAACAGTAAGTTCCTTTAACAAATCCATAGCACCTTCACGGAAATATCCGGTTGGATTCCCCTGTTCATCGCGGGTAATTATTCCATCACTTACATCAGGAGTATTCTTGTCGATTCCCAGACGCTCCATTGCGGCATGGTTAACCCAGTAAGAATGATGACCTATATCCGCAAGAACAATCGGTTTATCTGTTATACCATTAAGCAAATCCGCAGTAGGACCGTTTGGTCCCATATCCGGTGTAGGTACGAAGCCGGAGCCCTGAATAACATCCATTTCCGGACGATTTTTTACAAACTCCTTTATCGCAGCAAGATGTTCCTGTAAGGTCCCCATAGGATTCAGATGTACGAAGAAAAGCTCCTCCGTTCCTCCGGGTGCGATATGACCGTGTCCTTCTCCAAATCCCGGAAGAATAATACCTTTATCATATCTAATTTCCTCCGTGTCCTTGTCGATATAGTCCTTCACGCCCTCTTCATCCCCCACATAGACGAACTTACCATCAGAAATTGCAAGCGCCGAAGCTTTGGGATTTTTCTTATCAACCGTATAGATGTTACCGTACATTACAATATTACTATTCATTGTACTCTTCTCCTTTCGTAATACCAATTTGCTTTCAAAAACACTATTCAAATTTACATTTTAGACCATTATACCACACAGCGCTTACGAGTGGATATTTTTTTCATCGGCTTTTCACTAACATACAGAAAAAATCAGGGCTAACTCAATGTATTTACTTGAGTTAGCCCTTTCACCTTCTTAATTTGCTCCTCTATTTTACTTCGTTATTTAAAATGAAGCATAAATTGGTAGGTAAATTCATACCACTCGTCATCATCATGACCGGCATAACTAAGTTCACTTACCTTCATACCCTCTTCTTGAATTTGATATTTTTCATTAAATGACCCATCAGGAGCAACAAAGTTCATATATTTGTTAACACCATCCTTACTCATATTAGATACAAGTCCTTTTCCTCCCATTCCATCATGATATAGTCCTGCAAGCTTCAGATCTTGCTCTAAGCTTCTTCCATGAAGCTTACTTGCATATTTTTGCATTAATTCTGTTGGCATTTTACTAGACATATCTTTGGCATCATCACCATACTCTTGAGGATTGAACATCCATATCTCGTCTAAGTGCTTGTCAAATGTTGATGTATATAGACCTCCGTCTAAGTGAATAATAAGCCAGGTATGAGTATGTGGCCAATTATTATTGTCCGGATCATAGCTTACAGTTTCATGTGTGCTTGCTACAGCCTGGGGACTGATACCCGGACTGTTTTGCTCTACAGAATCAAGGGCACTGCTTAATAATTGACCGTATTTCTGATAGGTTACAGCAGTGTTTCCAGCTCCAATATTATAGTATAGCGCTATTAATGCATAAGCACGCTTTATCTGGAACTCTGAGTTTGCTCTATAGGCTACTTTCAAGGCATAGCCCTGACTCTCCCAGTTAAAATATGTATCCCAATATGAATCAAATGCTGTTATAGGGCTAAAATCCTTAGTCTTGCCTAGTTCTCCCGCTACAAGAACATAGTTGCTAACCAAATCAGACATAAGGCTATCAAAGGTATTAAGATCTGGATTAGAATTCTGCTGTTCTTTCATGGTAGAAACAAGCTTTCCAATATACTCCTGTCGTTCAGCATCTGTAGCATTTTCTGCAGGAGCATTAATTCCCTGTTGTTGCAATATTAAAGCGCCTGTTACGAACATTTGCTGCAGAATCTCAGCATCGGTATCAAGAGCTATCATGGCATTATCAAAGGGCTGTAATCCATTACGATATGATTGCATCGTAACTTCATCAAGCTGACTTGTCATTACTGATAGTAGGCTCTGTATATCCTTCACATCAAGTGCAACTTCCTGGACTGCACTATATACCTTCTGTACTTCCATTAGAATCTCTTCATTAGAGACTCCACCGCCGCCTCCAAAGATTCCAAATATCTTTAATACACCAGTTACGCCTTCAAGAGCAGCTCCAACATCTCCTGTATAATAAGCTCTGACAACATCAAATACACTACTTCCGAATGAAGCCACTTTTCCCATAGTAGGGTCAATCTGGTTAACAGTATCAGCCGTATAATCCGATATAGCATTATAGTTCTTCCATTTTAAAACCTTGGCGTTAACTTCCTTCATGTATTTTACTGCAGGATCTTCTTCACCATCACGAGCTATAATTGCTGGAAGCTGCTTCTCGATGTCAAGTACATTCTTAACTGTTGCATCTGCTTTGTTTGTGACTTCAAGTCCATTGTCAGTTAGCTTCGTTCCCTTTGGAATAGCAATGTCCGAATTCTTGAAATCACATTTATACCCTGTAGTTGTTGTGTTGTTAGTAGTAGAATTAGAACACGAGCATCCTGCTAATGTGGATACTATAAGAATCGCTATTAACCCTATTGCTATAATACGTTTTTTCATATTTTTACTTCTTTCTATTAGGCTATATTCACAGTCCAAGTGTAACCACAGTCATTGCATGTGCAATGAACTTTAGTACCTGTAATGGTTTTATGAGTCTCAAATTCTTGTGTGAAATTATGAGAACCACAAGAATAACAATGCGTTTCGACTTTATAGGGACAAGTCTGGTTAAGTGTCTCATCTACAATATATTCTTGGGGATCTTTGAATCCACAACCACCTGATACTGCTTCTAGTTGCTCGTCGCTAAGGGTTACTCCTTCTTCTTTGGCAAGTGCTAGAATCTCTTCCGCATTCTTGCAGGCTTCTACTTTCTTTATTTGCTCCTCAGATAAACCCTTTAGTAATTCTTTTCTCATAGTAGTTACCTCCTAAATTATTCTTATCAATAATATGCCACCTTTTAATTAGAAGGACTCGCATTTGCGAGTCCCTCTTAACGCTTAACGAGAATATTTCCATTTATAACCACATTTTCTACATTTGTATTTATAAACTGTTTCTTTGGTTCCAGTAGTTCTGTTTACCTCATATTCTTCCACTGTTTCCTTAACATCCTTAGAACCGCACTCAGGACATTTCTCGGTTGCATTCATGCATCCTCCACCTGAAACAGCCTCAAGCTGCTCGTCAGTAAGTTCAATTCCTTCTGCCTTAGCAAGGTTTAGGATTTCGTCTGAATCCTTGCAAGCTTCAACCTTCTTAATTTGCTCCTCTGATAATCCCTTTAATAATTCTTTTTTCATTGTAATTGCCCCCTCTGTCATCCTTATCAATAATATGCCACCTTTTAATTAAAAGGGCTCACATTGCTAGCCCTCTATATGGCACGATCTTTATCTACTTCCCATTTATGACCACATTTTCTACATTTGTGCTTATAAACTGTAAAGCCTCCACGACCACCATCAGGATAATTATATTCCTCCGTTGTTGTTTTAATATCCTTAGAACCGCACTCAGGACATTTCGGGGTTCCACCAAAGCATCCTCCACCTGAAACAGCCTCAAGCTGCTCGTCAGTAAGTTCCATTCCTTCTGCCTTAGCAAGGTTTAAGATTTCCTCTGAACTCTTGCAATCTTCAATCTTCTTGATTTGCTCCTCTGATAATCCCTTTAATAATTCTTTTTTCATAGTAATTACCTCCTTAATTATACTTATTAATAATATACCACATTTTAATTAGATTTTCTTATGTGGATTTGCCTTTCACTTATATATACACATTTAAAATGTAAAATGCGACATTTTTCTATGTTTTAACGGAAAAGTTATAAAAAAGTTGACAACCATCCCCTTATCAACTTTTTACCACATCAGCTCTCCGTCCAAAAATGTCCACACCTCTCACAACGATATCCCATGGAACCATCTGATCCCTCTATAGGTTCTTTATCGTGATATTTTGAGCCACACTTTGGACACTTACGAAATTTAAAACTCGTAATGCAATTTCCACCTGAAACAGCCTCAAGCTGCTCATCAGTAAGTTCAATTCCCTCAGCTTTCGCAAGTTCTATGATTTCTTCTGAGCTCCTGCAAGCTTCAACCTTCTTAATTTGCTCCTCTGATAATCCCTTTAATAATTCTTTTCTCATAGTAATTACCTCCCTTGTTATTCTTATCAATAATATACCACATTTTAATTAGATTTGTTTATGTGGATTTGCCTTTCACTTATATATACACATTTAAAATGTAAAATGCGACATTTTTTTTAAAAATATTGAGTCTCCACTACCGTATATTATCAAGAAGCGTTTTTATACTCTCATCCGAGAAATCTGTACCACGTTTTATACAAGTTAATTTAATCAAATCATAACCTCCACATATCTTTTTATCTCTCGATTAACCTTTACAACATCTGCATAATTTAATAATTTAGCATAATCATTTTGCTTATTTCTAAAGTATTCTTTTAACGCTGTCTGATAAGTCTGAACATCATATAAATCTCTATTCTTAACCAAGTCACAAATACAACGTTCCCTATCATATACATTTACCATATGGCTAAAATTAGTCTCAACTTGAGTTAGTCCAAGTCCATACAATTCATCTCGTTCCCTGTGCACCACAATACCTTTTTTCCTCAGCCTCTGACCACTAAAATTAGACGGAACACTAATTGTAATATCGCTATACTCTCTGTCTACAAGCAAATGCAAATATAACGCTGTCTCGCCCGAAAAGATGATTTTCGGATATGCTCTATTCAGAATAAACAGCTCATCAGGGAATGTCTCCGGAGATACATATACTCCATTCGCCACACGTTCATATAACTTATCCTTAACATAACTTGCCAAACATGTTCTTGAAATACCTGCACTAACAACATCCGAGGCAAACAAATATCCATCTTTATTCAATTTATCAATCAACTCATATTGTTTCATAAGGCACCACGCTCACTTTACATTTGTAACCTAATTATATATCATTAGGTTACAAATGTAAAAATTAAGCTGCCCCAAAACAACAAAAATCATTCTAAAAAAATAAAAAACCAACTAGGTGTAACTTTGGGTGTAAAAACAAATCGTTTAGGCGTTTGTGTAGGCTTTTGGGTGATTATTATTCCCACATCCCTCTTTCATGATTCCATTTTTCTTTTGTCAGGCTTTCTTGATTTTAAGGCGCAGCCGCCACTTACTGCCTCAAGTTGCTCATCAGTAAGTTCAATTCCTTCAGCCTTAGCAATGTTTAGGATTTCCTCTGAATTCTTGCAAGCTTCAATCTTCTTAATTTGTTCCTCTGATAAACCCTTTAATAATTCATTTCTCATAGTAATTACCTCTTCGTTAATGGCATTGGCCCGGGTCCCCCTGTCAACCTATCTATGCATACCATTGATGATCACAAACTCTACATGTAAAGTAATCCTTTGTATTACCTTCTAACAAATTCATATGTACATTGGAACTGCCACAAACTGGACAATTAGGAATCTTACGACGAGCACATCCACCTGAAACAGCCTCAAGCTGCTCATCAGTAAGCTCAATTCCCTCAGTTTTCGCAAGTTCTATGATTTCTTCTGAACTCTTGCAAGCTTCAACCTTCTTAATTTGCTCCTCTGATAATCCCTTTAATAATTCTTTTCTCATATTGTATACCTCCAATTATGTTGACAACATTCTGTTGTCAACCTTGTGCTGACAACATTCTATTGTCAACCTTGTGCTGACAACATTCTGTTGTCAACCTTGTGTTGTCAATTTAACCTACAACCCAGATGTGCTTACAGTCTTTACAAACATAAACTTTTCCATCTTTTGCATCGTCCTTTGCTGTTTTAATCTTCGCATCCTCTGTTTTCCTTTTAATGTTGGTAGAACCACACATTGGACACTTACGTGTAGAACTACAGCCACCACCAGATACTGCTGCAAGCTGCTCTTCGTTAAGTTCAACACCTTCTGCCTTAGCAAGGTTTAAGATTTCCTCTGAACTCTTGCAAGCTTCAACCTTCTTGATTTGCTCTTCTGATAATCCCTTTAATAATTCTTTTCTCATAGTAATTACCTCCTACTATTCTTATCAATAATATACCACATTTTAATTAGATTTGTTTATGTGGAATAACCTTTCACATATATATATACACATTTAACATATAAAATGCGACATTTTCTTCTACGTTATAAAGAAAAAGAAGGTGACAAGTCACCTTAAGAGGAGCCAGCTGTACTTAGCCATAAAAATACCGACCTCCAATCGTTAGATTTTAGGTCTAACTTTTGGGGGTCGGTACATTTCAATGACGGCTATTTAGCTCAAATTATATGAATAATACCTTATCTTACTTCTTTTCTCCCTGATTTACAGTAAACTTAAGACTCTTAAATACATTACCTCCATCAGTTCCGTCTGCCACGTCTACGCCACTGATAATAACCTGTAAATCAACACTGTCGTTAAGTGGAATAACATAATTAGTCCATTCCATTCCAACATTCGAATAAGTATAGCCCTTTCCTTCCTTGTCACCAAACTTCACACTTGGAATCTCTTGAACATTCTGCCATGTTCCGCTTTTGTTTTTTTCTACAGTCTCAGCCTTGTCAATCTGGAACTGAATTCTAGGAGTGTTAGAATATGCTTTATCCTTACTAGCTACATTATATAGATATGTCTTGCGGGATTTGGCATAGCTGTCATCAACATACCACTCACCCTTGCTAAGGTCAGCTTCAATATCAACTGTAAATCCTTCACCTGATACATAAGTACTCGTTGTATTCTTAGAACTGCTATCCTTTGTTGTAGATGCATTATTGGATGAACTATTATCAGAACTACTGCATCCACAACCTGCAAGTATTCCAATTGAAAGTACAACTGCCAGCCCCAGTGCTACAATTTTTCTTGATTTCATAATAAATATCCTCCCTCACAAAATATAAAAACATATTACACATTTTCGATTGTAATATGTAATTAAAACAATGTCAAATGCAATTATGACAGACAATACTAGACTTGGTACTAGACAAATCACCACTATTATCTTCTTGAAAGAGTCAGGAATCCTTATAAGCGAGGCCTGCTCTTGATCAATTTTTTCCTGTGTTGGAAGAGCAACAGATTCACCCGATTTACAACTGTCATTTTATATTTACGGACAATGCGCCATTTTTCGAAACTTCAAAATAGTTGATATTCTTTAAAGAAATAATAGTTTCTTTGCTGCATACGTATTAAAGCATATTGTAAACCATTGACATATTGAGATATATCTCATATAATAGTGTTAACAATAAGTGAAAGGTTTATGATAATGTTTCAACTTGAATTTTACGAAACTGAAGATGGTAAGACACCCGTATCTGATTTTTTAGATTCACTTGATGACAAAATGGCTGCAAAAATGATTGGCCTTATGGATGTTCTAGAAGAAAAAGGTACAGAACTTCGCAAACCATATTCCGCACCATTGGGAGACGGAATATTTGAATTGCGCTGTAAACAAAGCAGCAATATCACAAGGGCTCTTTACTTTTTCTACACCGGCAAAAAAATAATTGTAACTAACGGCTTCGTAAAGAAAACTCAAAAGACCCCACCAAATGAAATCAAAATCGCAAAGAAGCGACGTGATGACTGGATTAGACGCCATGAAAATAACAACAATTAAAACGAGGTGATACAAATGACATTAAAAGAATATAAAGAACAACGTATGAAAGATCCTGAATTTGCCAAGGCATACTCTGATATTCAACCGGAGATGAATGTTATAAGAGCTATAATAGATGCAAGAATCTCTCAAAATATGACACAAAAAGAGCTCTCAGAAAAAACAGGTATTGCACAAACTGAAATAAGCAAACTTGAGAACGGCACGAGAAATCCCTCAATCAAACTTCTCCAACGACTTGCCGATGGAATGGATATGGTACTTAATGTAACCTTTACGCCTAAAGAAACACTATAATAGAACTCACATAATTCTTTTCGTTATGCCAGGTTACATCCCGCTTTTCTTAGCATATCCATTGTAAATAGTTGTAATTTTTCTTGCTTCATAATCTCCCTCTAAAAATAGGGCTGCAATATGCAGCCCAAATAGTCTCCACTTATCGGTAGGATTCACCGCTTTAATAGTTCCCACTCACAGTAGGGTTCACTGCTTTTATCGTTCCCACTCACAGTAGGGTTCACTGCTAATTAAAGTATAACAAACATTTCCAAAATGTCAATAAAACCCACACATTTTAAAACTAAAAAGACCGGCATGTAAAATACCGATCTTACCGAAGTCACGGAACTCTCCAAAGTAGATTTTGGTTTTTTAACCCTTCTACTTTGGAGGTGTCATATTAGCTATCAATGTATCTCAGCTGTACCCGTATCATATATTAACCCGGAGTTACAGAGTGTACCCCAGCTAAATATTGTATTTAATTGTCCGCCTCCCCCTGTAAGGAAAAGACCCTTGGTTATCCACGGTGCTGTGATACCATAATAACCGTACCTACTATCTACCTCTTTTCCAACGGATTTTGCACCGTCATCTATGTTATTCGGACCGGCTATCTCATCTCGCGTTAACCATGATGCCTGGTCTTCAATGAACTTTTCGGCAATATCTTTTGTGTAGCCCATGCCTATTAGTTCTGACAAAAGTCAAATACTCCGATTCACCGTACCAAGCAATGCCCTCGTAATTCCATCCGATTTCATCCAGGTAGTCTCTTTCATCTTCCTTCATTGTATATAAGTGTGCACCGGCTTCATATGCTCCCGTTGCATTTGGATTATAAAGTCTATATACAGGTACAGCATCTTCATCTGCTGAATACCATCCAATACCCTCATATCTCCAGCCAAGGGGTGTTAGATAATCTCTCTCGCCTTCCTTTGTTGTGTAAAAGTGTTCACCGGAATTTGGATTGTATAATCTATATACAGGAGTATCGGAGGATGCGGGTGCTGTCCAACCGACGCCCTCATAGTCCCATCCTACATTTATAAGGTTATCCTTCTCTGTTGCATTTGCTGTATAGAAATGTTCTCCGCTGTTAGGATTGTAAAGCCTATACACCACTTCCGAAGCAGCAACCATATATGCCTTGATGCTGAAGTTATCAAGTTCATAGTTACTAACTTCTGGTTGCATTTCTTTTATCATGGATATTGCATCATTCCAGTCAATCCACCTTCCATCTGAATAATAAAAGCTCTCACCCGGATTTACAACAGCAACACCATACTTAGATTGTCCCTCCTTAAGTGACTCTTTAGTCGGAGCCGCATTGACGGTAAATTCATATAGCTTCTGTCCGTCAACAACCGCCGATTCTTCTGCCACAATAGATATAGTCTCCCCGGGCGGAATTATAATAACAACGTCATCAAGATTCTCTCTATGGAATCCTTCGTATTCATAAGTATCAGTTTCTTTGTAGAGTAACTTACCATCTTCGGGACCCGTTGCATTATCATTTAACTTATAGACAGAATACTCTACTGACGCATTGGGACTTGCTGTCTTGGTAGATACACTGTAAAGCCTCTCGGAATTATCACCATCATTCTTAAATACATTAGCTGTCTTAATAAGATTAACTTCGCGAACACCGGTATCTTCATTGGTGCTTGTATAAGCGGGCATATAATCATGAGCCCATACTTCCATATCACCTCCGGCTTCATAAAGATCATCATCAAAATCATAGGACTCCGGAGCGGCAATGTTTTTATCATAGTAGGATAAGTAGAAATAACCCGTATGATTACCGTTCTCATCAGGAATACCCCACGCATTCTTGTTAATGGTTGCACCTGTTCCGTTATCATACCAATCAGTCTCAGAACCCCATGAGTTCTTAATTATCCATGCACCGTTACCGGGTGGTCTGTGACCTTCGTTAAAGTTATCTCTAGAATAATCATCATCCCAGCCAACTATACATACAGCGTGAGACGGTCCTAAGTCATCGTAAGTATATTGTGCCCAAGTATCAAGGTTAATATATTTACCGGTCTCAACTTGTCCGGGCAATGACTTATCTGACTTATATCCAATAGATACTCCGCGACCTTTCATGAGCTCAGACTTGGCCGCATTGACACCTTCCCAATTAACACCTTGCCATTTACCATCCTCTTTTACTGTGAACTCAGGAAGAATATTACCGTCCCTTAATGTAAATCCGCTGTAAACGTCACGATTTACATAACCCTCTGGGCTTAATTCCGGTATAGTCCAGTCATCTAAAGAAGAATAAAATGAGTTACCGGTAGTCTTATACGCAATTAAATATGCTTGATAACACATGTCTTTTAATTGATCTTCCGTTACAGCTTTTAAGTCTTGGTCCTCAGGCATGAATCCTAAATTCTTCATAGCATTAACCCAACGCTCTGTGTTTTTATCTGTATTTTCGTCGCCTGTAGGATAGTTATGCATATGCTGATACGCGTCTTCAAACGGCTCGCCAAATACCATCTTCGTAGCCCAATCTCCGGAGGCATATTCTGTCGTTTTATCTGGGTACTTTTCTGCATACTGTAGTTCTGTTAACCCTTCTTTACCTTGATATGGGAACCACTTTTCATATACAGGTCCCACACCGGATGAGAATAACGTTGATACAAAGAGATTATGACCTCCTGTTGTATAAACATAATTCGGATCATCCTCTGAACCCATGACATAAATTCCTTCACCTGCCTGCGCCGGATCGGTCTTTTCCGTAATTGCACGAAGACCGTACCATGTTAAATGCAGCTCTGATAGATCAAAGTTCTGACCATCGTGAGTAGCCTTATACTCCTCATTGGTTATACCAAGCTTTGATAGTATACTTATCTCGGAAGCAGCAATACCCGCAAATGCCCAGCATGAACCCCAAGGGTTCTGAAACTTAACAGGCGTTACAACTCCCTTATCTCTAAGATCATAATGTGTCGGAAATTCTTCTTCTGCATTGGCAGTTACCGGTATATAAGATACACTACCTATAACCATTGCCACCGCAATGACGAGGCTTAACGCTCTTCTAAATCCTCTCTTCATTAGTATTATCCCCCTCCTACCTTGCATATTTAATGTTAAATATAGGCATAATATGACATATAAGATAAATACTGTCAACTTACAAAGAGGATGGAAACAATGTCGCCTGAGTCAAACGAATCATTCCCTAACACACATCAAAGCTTTATTCTATAATAGATATTTAGATTCTTTTCTTAATGCAGATAGTTTTTTCTTTATTAGTGCAGCTTGCGGAAAACTATTATCCTTAATATTAAGAACATATAGATGCTCACTCATAAGTGTTAACTCAATTTTTGAAAGACCCTCTTTCGCCTCATGTGATTTTATCATGGCGTCAACAGTAAACCATTCTACTTTGAGTTTATCAATATATTCATCAGTGGATTTTTTGTCGTACTGATTATGTGCTACAACACTTGAAATACTCTGCCTCATAGTCGAAAGGGTTCCATTCTCAACTCGGTTTGACGTATGTTTATCATTCACATGCCAGTCAAGGCGTTTTCTTATTGACTCTTTTGCAGCAATTCCAACATAAATACTGTATAGTCCATTTTTTTGTTCAATGTATGGCAAGACATCCGACTCATTTACATCCAACGCTGATAGAATAATATGTAGTTCAGATTCGTAAGCCCACCATTTATAATAACCCGGACGATCATTTGGAATTTTTAATAGTTCGCATTTATTTCGCAACTTATTTGCTTCAATTATTTCATTTGCTATAATTCTCATAAGCTATGTTGGTCAAGCCATTGTAACTGCTTGCCAAGACCTCCCTTTCCTTTAAGTGGAATTTCATATAGATAATTATTCTTTATCAATTCAGGCTCTATAAATTCATAATAGTTTTTGCCACATAGTAAAAACAACTTATCGTTGTTTGGATCAAACTTATCACTCATCTGTTTCCATGAAACATTTGCCCATTCAACCCTTTCTGACTTAGGTTTTCCATTTAATGTAATATCGTATGGCTCAATAATATCTGAACTATGTATCAAGTGATGTTTTGCTGACAGGATATAGATGTCATCAGCTTTAATAATCTTCTTTGAATATTTCAATTCTTTTTGAAATAAAGTACTTTTCTGATAAAGCTCAATAGCCTCACATTTATAAGACTTCTTATCTTTCGTGCAACCAATTATAGCAATATTATTCATAAAAATATTTCCTCCTTAATGTGCGTCCTTCCTCGTCGGTAAATGTCCGGGCATATAGCCAATAAACGTTTTCTTTTCAACAGATGAATAATAAAAATATCTAGCGAACCTTGTCCGCTTCCAGTAGGTTCAACCCTATATCCGGCATCTTGTACATCATACTCTCTTGCAGCATTATCATCTATCGCAAGTTGCTACGTTAATATTATACTAAAAATGAGGTGTTTTTTTCATTAAACTATAATCACTCATATCTCTATACCTCCTACCGATTCTCATTCCGGTAAGACTTTCCTTATATGGCTTAAAGTCTCCCTGCTTTATTTGTTCTTCACTCTGTTACCACTAAATAATATACCACATTTGTATTGAAAAAGGACTCGCAATTGCGAGCCCTCTATATGCTTAGTTATTATACTTTGTGTAACTCCATTTATAACCACATTTTCTACATTTGTATATATATTGTGTTGCGTCTCCAGTACCGGATGATACTTCTTTATAATCCTTATGTGATGTTGAAATATCCTCAGAACCGCACTCAGGACATTTATCGGTTCCACCAAAGCATCCTCCACCTGAAACAGCCTCTAGCTGCTCATCAGTAAGCTCAATTCCTTCTGCCTTAGCAAGGTTTATGATTTCCTCTGAATTCTTGCAGGCTTCAACCTTCTTAATTTGCTCCTCTGATAAACCCTTTAATAATTCTTTTCTCATAATTATTTCCCCTCTTGATTCCTCTTATTCATTTGATATTCTCTATGGTTTACCATCTTATTATACAGCATTTTACTTATGCATAATGGAATCTCCATCTATGACCACAGTCATAACATTCAAAATCATCATAATTCGTATGTTGATGCGAAGGAATTTTTTCTACGTTCTTAGATCCACACTTTGGACAATGCTTATTTGATACACAAAGTCCTCCACCCGAAACTGCTGCAAGCTGCTCGTCAGTAAGCTCAATTCCCTCAGCTTTCGCAAGTTCTATGATTTCTTCTGAACTCTTGCAGGCTTCTACCTTCTTAATTTGCTCCTCTGATAATCCTTTTAATAATTCGTTTCTCATAGTAAGTACCTCCTTTGTTATTCTTATAAATAATATACCACATTTTAATTAGATTTGTTTATGTGGATTTGCCTTACACTTATATATACACATTTAAAATGTAAAATGCGACATTTTTTTATTGTTTCCAAACATAATCGCAACATAAGCATCTGTATTCTATAATAGAACCTTTTCCTTCGCTATCGGTCCATATTCTTTCCTTGAGGAGATGAAGATAACCAGCACCACATTTAGGACACTTTACCTTTGATTTTCTAAAGCATCCACCACCTGATACTGCCTCAAGCTGCTCGTCAGTAAGTTCAACTCCTTCAGCCTTGGCAAGAGCTATGATTTCTTCTGGACTCTTGCAAGCTTCAACCTTCTTGATTTGCTCTTCTGTTAATCCATTTAATAATTCTTTTCTCATAGTAGTTATCCCCTCGTTAGTCTTATCAATAATATGCCACCTTTTAATTAGATTTGTTTGTGTGGATTGACCCAAATTAAGCCTTTGGCTTCGATAACTGTGCCGTCAATATATCCTTGCACTCTTCCTTAAATCTATCAAACAATTCCCTGTTTTTTTCAAACTCTTTTTCAATAGCCTTTTTGTCCGGCATGTAATTATCATCCTTGACAAATAGACTCACTTCCTGTGGATTATATTTGATGTCATTTAATGTATAATCATTCATGGCTTGTCTCCTTACAAAGATAATGTATGTTGCCTTGATTAGTAACCACAACTATCATTCTTATGGACTCAAAATGAAGGAAAAATTTGACGTCTTCAAGTGATAATGTTTGAACAGATGGATGATTATGTAATATAACTACACACTTACTACCTGAAACTAACAAATGATACGATGCCGTATCAGAACATACATCTACTTCATGCTCATCACCATATGCCACTCCTATACCTTCAAGTGGTTTATCTGAATCTAGCGCACATGTTATAGCCACTTCATTACTATTATTCTCATTCAAAGAAGTCCACAATACAAGTACCGAAAGTTGATAAAGATATTCTAGCATGTATAATCTAAAAGTCAACTTGTGCCCTCATTAGTATAATTATAAAAATTAATCCCTAGCATAGCTAGAGGTCACATCTACTCTTCTATAATATCTTCATCAAAATAAAACCCAGTGTACTCATACAGTAACTTAGGGCTAGTCTTTCTATCTAAGACATCTAAGACATTTTTATTTAATAATCTAAGACATTACATTTTTTGTCTTAGACTGTGTCTTACTTTCCACTTATATTTTACCGTCTGTCCAGCCTTGGTTACAGATTTGGTTCTAGACTTGGTCCTAGACAAAATAAGAAGCCAGAGCCTCTCAACCGCCTGTTTATGCGGATTTTGGCTCTGACTACTATTATTAAATCACTTTTATTTAAGCTTTGTTCTTAGAACTTTCCTTCGTCTGCGGCTTGTTGCACAGAAACGGAGATTTGAGAGAAATACGAGGTGCATAGACTATTTGGTCCAAGAAATGGTCTAAGACGCATCACTTCTTTACGCTTTCCAACACTCCTCACAGACTATCGGAAGTATCCTAATTTCAACCCTAACAATATGTTCAAATTCTTGCAGTATTTAGAACATATTTGATAGTGATAATTGTTTCTTGTTACCGTTTTATTATAACATTTTTACGCTAAAATTTCTATATAATACTAACCCTTATATCATTAAAAAGTATATTTATTTTTCCATACTATTTCATCTCTTTATCCATCACCGGCTTAATGTATTTCTTTTTAGGAGTTCGCTCATTTTCAAAAAATGTCAACTCTGTTTTAGATAATGTCTTATGCTCAATCTTAATTATTAACCTCTGTCTGACCATTATCATAATATACTTAATTCTTTCATAAATACCTCGCAAAAAAAATGACGGGCGTCCTGCCTGTCAGAATGTGGACCCGGGTCTTTCGACCAGCCCAATGTATAATTACAATTGTAATTATATAAATTTGTTATCTATATCTTGAGACTGATGAAAGATTCTTTCGACATATGCAACACCATTATCGACTCTATAAATAATTGCATAATTATGAAGAAGAAAATTAATCCTCTTGTATCCTTCAAATCCCGGCTTTGTCATATCCGGTATACTTCCGGCAATTCTCGTAAGCTGATCCATTGTCTCCATAGCATCGCTCCAAACTGCATCTGCCGCCTGTTCTGATTTGAAGGTGTGAAGGATATAATCAATGTATTCGCGAAGTTGATTTTCTGCTTCGCGAGTAACCACTACTTCATATTCACGCATCAGAATGCGAGCTCTTTTCTCATTCCGGTAAGACTTTCCTTATATGGCTT
>Ga0256404_1007202_pt1 | contig 17774 bp, 7 predicted proteins | sample RumenRJG_01DNA_FD_185990 | JGI IMG/M metagenome (GOLD analysis project Ga0256404, IMG submission 185990) | Bovine rumen microbial communities from Lethbridge, Alberta, Canada - RJG_01 | ecosystem: Host-associated > Mammals > Digestive system > Stomach > Rumen | place: Canada: Alberta | collected...
AAAAGAACTCAAAGCCCTCAACCGCACCCGGGTGACCATCCCCAACGTCATCGGACTGGACGGTGAGACTGCCATGGGCAGACTGAGCCATCTGGGTCTGGAATACACCCTGGCACCGGCGATCGAAACGACGGCGAAACTCACCATCGTGGATCAGTTCCCGAAGGCGGGCGAAGAAGTGGAGAAGGGCTATCTCGTAACGCTGTACTACGAAGTGGAAGACACCGGCGAAGAACTGGAGTTTGTCGGCACAGGAGAGGAGGAGGAAGACGAATGAGACCTACGAGCCTTGATTTCCTTGCATCCGCGGCGAATGCCCGCATCCTGGGCAACGCTTCAAGAAACGTGTTCGACGTAAAGATCGACTCCCGGGAAGCCGCAGCCGGCTGTCTGTTCGTCTGCGTCATCGGCGACATCAACGACGGCCACGATTATATCCACGGCGCCTACGACAACGGCTGCCGCATCTTCCTGATGTCGCGGGAAGAAAAGGCGGACGAACTGCTGGCGAGAGACCCAGACGTTTCGATCCTGCTGGCGGCTGATACGCAGATCGCCTTCCGGGATATGGCGAAGGCCTATCTGGGGCAGTTCGACGTTAAGAAACTGGCCATCACCGGCAGCGTGGGCAAGACGTCCACCCGCACCTATACGGCGGCGATCATCGGCAGCCGGTACGACACGCAGAGTTCGAAGAAGAATCTGAACACTCATCTGGGCCTCTGCATTACCTGCTTCCAGGCGGATGAACACACCCAGGTGATGGTGTTCGAGATGGGCATGGACAGAAGCGGCGAGATCGCCGAGTACGTGGACTGGATCCGTCCGGACACGGCGGTCATCACCAACGTGGGCATCTCCCATCTGGAACGGCTGGGCAGCCGCGATGCCATCGCGGACGCGAAACTGGAGATCGTGAAGTACTTCGGACCGGATAATCTGCTGATCTACAACGCGGACAGCGATTATCTGAACGAAGAAGAGATAACAAAGCGCGCCGGCGGCAACTTCCGCATGTACTCCGTGGGCACGAAAGAGGGCTGCGACATGCAGTTGCTGCGGGTCAATGCAGAAGGGGCGGCGGGCATCCGCTTTACCCTGAAGGCCAACGATATCGCTCTCGACTACGCCATGCCCGTGCTGGGCGCCCACAACGCCATCGACGCGGCGCTGGCTGTAGCGGCGGGGCTCTCCCTGGGCGTTCCGATGACCCAGGCAGCGAAGGCCCTGAGCGAGGTCAAGCCCAACCCCAGGCGCATGAACGCCGTGCGGCTGGGCGGCATCACCGTCATCGATGACACCTACAACGCCAGCCCCGAATCCATGAAGGCGGCGCTGGACGTGCTGGATCAGCTGCGGGCGGAGCGCAAGATCGCCATCCTGGCGGATATGCTGGAACTGGGCGAGATGGAGGAGAAGGGCCACCTGGAAGTGGGACGGCGCGTCGCGAACTCCTCGGTGGATGTGCTGTTCGCCATCGGCAGACGGGCGAAGGCCTATGCGGACTGCGCAGCGGTAAACGAAAACATCAAGATCTTCTACGCGGAAGATCTGGCGGAGCTGGAGCCGGTCATCCGGCGCACGCTCCTCACCGGCGATACGGTGCTGATCAAAGGCAGCAACATCACCGGTGTTGCAGGTCTCGCCCAGCGGATCCGGGACAAACTGAGCTGGGAAGATCAATAAAACAGGTTGGAACTTTAGATTATGTGGTTTGTGATTGCTTTTGCGGCGGCGCTGGTGCTGTCCGCCGTACTGACGAAAATAGAGATCCCGATGCTTATCCGGCTGAAGACCGGGCAGAACATCCGGGAAGAGGGGCCGGAAGCGCATAAAGCCAAGTCCGGCACGCCTTCCATGGGCGGACTGGCCATCATCGCGGCGGCATGCATCGTGGGACTTGTTCTGATGAGAAGCAAGGACATGATCGCCTGCGTGCTGTCCATCCTGGCTTTCGGGAGCGTAGGATTTATCGACGATTATCTGAAGATCGTCAAGCACCAGAACGAGGGGCTGAAGCCGAAGCAGAAGATGGGACTTCTGATGGTCTTCGCCATCGCGCTGGCGGTCTACGGCTACCTGAAGGAAGGCGGCCTGGTGGCGATCCCGTTCATCAAGCAGAACGTCTCCTTCGGCTGGTTCTACATTCCCTTTGCGATCTTCGCGATCCTTGCCATGACGAACGCGGTCAACCTGACGGATGGCCTGGATGGTCTGGCAAGCAGCGTAACAGCGCTGGTGGCGGCCTGCATGGGTCTGCAGGGACTCGGATCCGCAGGGCTGTTTGCCTTTGCGCTCTCCGGCGCCTGCATCGGGTTCTTCCTGTTCAATAAGCACCCGGCCAAGCTCTTCATGGGCGATACCGGTTCGCTGGCATTGGGCGGTGCACTGGCCGCGATCGGCGTATGCAACGCGCATCTGCTGGCTCTTCCCGTGGCCGGCGCAGTGTACGTGGCAGAAGCTCTGTCCGTCATCATCCAGGTCTACGTGTTCAAGACCCAGAACGGACGCCGGTTCTTCCGCATGGCGCCGCTGCACCACCACTTCGAGTTGGGCGGCTGGAAAGAAACGAAAGTCGTGGGCGTATTCTTCGGCGTAACGGCCGTGCTGTGCGTCCTAGCGATTTTGATATTTTAGGAGTTAACATGAAAAACGTACTGGTAATCGGTTTAGGAAAGTCCGGCTTCGCCACCGCAGGTCTGCTGGCGGATGAAGCGCATATCACCTGCTGGGATTCCAAAGAAGAGGGGAAGTTCGATGCGGCAGAGATCTCTGCGCTGCGCGAAAAAGGCGTGCAGTTCGTCTTCGGCGAAGCACCGTCCGCAAAGGGCTTCGATCTGCTGGTCTTAAGCCCCGGCGTGCCGCCCACGATCCCCGTCTGCGAAGAAGCGAAGCAGCTGGGCATCGAGATCTCCGGCGAACTGGAGCAGGCCTACGAGTACTGCAAGGGCACGTTCTACGCCATCACCGGCACCAACGGCAAGACGACGACCACAGCCCTCACTGGCGAGATCTTTAAGGCTGCCGGCCGCAAGACGGAAGTTGTCGGCAACATCGGCCTGCCTTCCTCTGCCCGGGCGAAGGCTGCGGAGGTCGACACCTGCATGGTGACGGAAGTTTCCAGCTTCCAGCTGGAGACCATCAAGGAATTCAAGCCGAAAGTGTCCGCTATCCTCAACATTACGCCGGACCACCTCAACCGCCACGGCACCTTCGAAGAATACGCGAGGGTAAAGGGTCTGGTGTTTGCGAACCAGGACGAAAACGACTATTTCGTATACAACGCGGATGACCCGGAGACGGTCAAGATCGTTCCCACCTGCAAAAAAGCCGTAAAGGTCGCATTCTCCCGCAAGTTCCGTCCCGAAGCGCCCTGCGCCTGGGCGGAAGACGGCAAGATGTACATCGACGCGGCAGACGGCAAGGGTGCGCAGTTCGTGATCGACACGAAGGATATCTACATCCCCGGTGCCCACAACCTGGAGAACGCGCTGGCAGCAGCTGCGATCTGCTTCTTCGCGGGCATCGATCTGGGGGTCATCGCACGGCTCCTGAAGGAATTCAAGGGCGTCGAACACCGCATCGAATTCGTGAAGGAAGTGAAGGGCGTGCGCTACGTAAACGACTCCAAGGGCACGAATCCGGACGCCTCCATCAAGGCCATCGAAGCCACGAACACCCCGATCCTGCTGATCGCGGGCGGCTACGAGAAGAACTCCGACTTTACGGACTTTATCAACGGTTTCGACGGCAAGGTAAAATATCTGCTGCTGCTGGGGCAGACGGCGCACCGCTTTGCGGACACCGCCAGAAAATGCGGCTTCCCGGAAGACCGCATGATCTTCTGCGACAGCATGAAAGACGTAATTTTCCACGCCTACAGCCTGGCAGAAGTAGGAGATACTGTCCTCCTTTCTCCTGCTTCTGCCAGCTGGGGCATGTATAACAATTTCGAGGAGAGAGGCGAGGACTTTAAAGCTCTGGTCCGCGCTTTACCGGAATAAGATTTGAAGACGTTAACAGGAACGAAAAAACAAAGACCGGAAGGGGATTTCCTGATGGCGGCGCTGGTATTGGCGCTGTCTCTGTTCGGCGTGGTCATGGTGTTTTCCGCCAGCTACTACACGTCACTCAGCAAGTTCGGCAACGCCTATGAGTACCTGAAACAGGACGCGCTGTGGATGGCCGTCGGCTGGGTGGCGTTCATCTTTTTCGCCAAGCTGGACTACCACTTCCTGAAGCTCCTGGCCTGGCCCGCTCTGGGCGTAGGCATCGTTTTGCTTGCCCTTTTGTTTACGCCTCTGGGCGTGACCCTCAACAACGCCACCCGGTGGCTCGACTTTGGTTTCGCGACGGTGATGCCGGGGGAGATCATCAAATTTTCGCTCATCATCTGGATCGCCACATTCCTTGGGGATGACCCGGAGAAGATCAAACGGGTGAAGGACGGCCTTGTTCCTATCGTTGCCGTGCTTGCCGTTGTCCTCGTCCTGATCGTAAAGCAGCCCAACATGTCCACGGCCGGCATCATCGGCATTCTGGTCGTCGGCATGATGTTCGTAGCGGGGCTTCGTCTGTACCTGCTCGTGGGCCTCGGCGGCCTGGGCGTCGCGGGATTCGTGGGGTTCATCCTCAGCCCGAAGGGCGCCTACATGCTGCAGCGCGTGCACACTTTCTTCGATCCCTTCGAAGACGAGCTGGGGTCGGGGTATCAGGTCGTGCAGTCTCTGCTGGCTCTCGGAAGCGGCGGCGTGACCGGCGTAGGCCTCGGACGCAGCATCCAGAAGGCACTGTATCTGCCCGAACCCATGAACGACTTTATTACCGCGATCATCGGCGAGGAGCTCGGATTTGTCGGGCTCATCGTTATGCTGCTCGCCTTCCTGCTGCTGATCTGGCGCTGCTGCCGCATCGCGCTGCGGGCAAAGGACTACTACGGCATGCTGCTCGCGTCCGGCATCTCCATCCTGCTGGGCACCCAGGTGATCCTGAACGTGGCGGTCATCTCCGCCAGTTTCTTCCCGACGGGCGTCGTGCTTCCGTTTATTACGCTGGGCGGCAACGCTACCCTCATCTTCCTGTCTCTGATGGGGATCCTTTTCAATATCTCCAAGAATCCTGCCGAATAAGGAGTACTTTTATGAAAGCCATCTTAAGCTGCGCCGGTACGGGCGGCCACATTTACCCTGCCATCGCTATCGCGGATAAGATCCGCCGCATGGAACCGGATTCTCAGATCCTGTTTATCGGTACGAAGACCGGCATGGAGAACCGTCTGGTGCCGGCTGCGGGCTACGAGATCCGCGGCATCGATGCCAGCGGCTTTAACCGCAAAAACCTGCTGAAGAACTTCAAGACCGCCGTGGATCTGGCGAGAGGAGGCCGCGAGACCGATGCGATCCTGGCGGAATTTCAGCCCGATGTGGTGATCGGCACCGGCGGCTACGTGACCGGTACGGTCGTGCGCAAGGCTGCGAAGAAGGGCATTCCGTGCTACATCCATGAACAGAACGTGGTGCCGGGCATGGCCAACAAGATGCTGGAAAAGTATGTAAAGAAGGTTTTTATCTCCTTCGAAGGGTCGCGTGACCACTTCCAGGAGCCGGACAAACTGGTGCTGACGGGCAACCCCATCCGCAAGGAATTCCTGATCGAAGATGTGTCCGACGCGCGGCAGCAGCTGGGCCTTACGGACAGCGATTTTATGATCCTGATCACCGGCGGCAGCCTGGGTGCGGAAGTGCCCAACATGGCCAGTTTGGACTTGATCGCAGAACTGGCGAAGGATACGAAGGGGGCGAAGGTCTTCTTCGTGACCGGCAAGAGATATTATGAAGAGATCGCCGCGAAGGTGAAGGAGATCGCCGGGGCGGAGGAGTTTGTGCGGGTCATCGACTACGCCGACAACATGCCGGTGCTGATGAGCGCCTCCGACCTGATCGTGAGCCGGGCAGGGGCCATCGCCCTGTCGGAGATCACGGCCAGCGGCAAGCCCTCCATCCTGATCCCATCCCCCAACGTGACCAACAACCACCAGTATTACAACGCGAAGTCCGTGGCGGACGAAGGCGCTGCGGTGCTGATCGAAGAATCCTCCCTGCAGGAGGGATTTGCTCCCTTTACGGCGGCCGTGATGCAGCTGCTCGCTTCCCGTGACAGGCTCAACCGCATGGCGGAGAAGGCCGCGGCCATCGGGAAGACCGACGCGGTTGACATTATCTACAAAAACATTAAAATGTAAAGGATGGACGATTATTCACAGGAATATCCTGCGGAGTGTCCGCAGGAAGAACACGTTTATACCGGCGAGGAGCTGTCCGGCTACGAGGATTACGCCCCGGAGCAGCCGAAGCATCCTGCCAAGAAAAAGAAGAAGAGGAGAAGGAAACACTACTTCCTCCGCTTTTGTATTTTTTGCGCCCTGGTGTTCGGCCTGTATGCGTTCCTGAATTCCGACTTTTTCGCGGTCCGCAATTTCGAGGTGACCGGCAACCAGTACTACACGCCGGCGCAGATCATCGAGATGTCCGGGCTGCAGAGCGGGGTCAACCTGTTCTTCGAGACCAAGACCCGCCCCGCGAGAAACGCGCTGCTGGAAGATCCCTACATCCGCCTGGCGGAGATCAAGCGCAAGCCGAAGGATACGATCCAGATCAACATCGAGGAGCGCCGGGAGTACGCCGGCGTGCCCTACGGCGAGCAGTACGTGCTGATCGACCGGGAGGGGACGGTGCTGCGGGTCGCCGACACCGAGCCCACGCTGCCGATCCTGGGCAACATGACCATCACGGAGATGACCCCGGGCAGCGCCCTTCAGGTGGAGCAGGCCTACCTGCTGACGGATACCTTAAGTCTGCTGCAGCTGGTGGAGGAGAACGACATCTATTTTAAGCGCATCGACTTTTCCACCGTTATCGTGCGCGCCTACATCTACGACGATCTGTACTGCGAAGGCGCCCCTGCCAACATCCGCGACAACATGGCCAGCATCCAGAAACTGCTGCAGGAGCTGTACCAGCAGGAGATCACCCGCGGTGTTATCCGGGTGGGAACGGACAATTATCTGTCGTATAGTCCGGCGTATTGATTTCCAGATATTTCTTGACAAGAGCTGTTAGTGTGTTATAATAAACGTAACTCGAAAGAGTATAAATTGGGTAAATATGACATACGAAAAACCCCCAGTGCTGCTACACTGGGGGTTTTTCTCTGCATAAATGCAGATCAGGCTGATAGGTTCCCTATTTCCCGTCCAACCATTTGCAGATGTAATATGATATTACACCGGCCATAACGGAAATCATAAATTGAGTAAACATTAACATACGGTTTTCACCTCCTTCCCATGTGGTCTAGAGGGTGGAACCTTATGGTAATTATTGTAAAGTTAATAGCATAATAAATCAACTATAAATTGGCAATTTTTAGTTTTCTAATATCTAGATTTCTGCCGTTCGTGCAAAAAAAGAGACGATTATGCAAGTTTTATTGCAAGACGTAAAAATTATACATATAATCAATATTGGAATGAGGTAACATTTTGTTCCTATTGTGTTACTTAGTTATTATCGTAATTATCTTCTAAAAGGGTGGAACCATTTCTTTTCGGTTTCGTCTAACAGACAAAAGCGTAAATTATTTCCCCAGTATCAAAGAAAGGAATGCTGTATGAGTAAGTTGTATGGATCCACAAGCTGGAGACGCGTACTGGCTCTCGCACTGGTATTCGTAATGATGTTCTCTATTATGGGAACATCCGGCTATTCCGTATTTGCGGAAGAGCTGCCCGAGACCGGCGAGGAAGTCGTCGTTTCCGAGCCTGAGGCCGTCACCCCGGAAGTCACAGTAGACGACCAGGGTCCGTCTCCGGGCGAAGAAGAAACCGAATTAGTGGTTGAACCCACCACGGATGCAGAGCCTGTCGAAGCGACGGAGGAAGGCGAAGAACCTGTTGAAGAGGTTGCAGAGCCTGCCGAACCGACGGAAGAAGCGATCGAGGACGAAGAGGTCGAAGAACCCGCCGAAGCTGCTGAAGAGGCAGAAGAAAGCGAAGAGCTCGAACTCGTCGAAGACGAAGAGATCGTCGAAGAAGAGGAAGATCCTGAAGAAGGGGCTGTTTCGGAAGACTCTTCCGAACCGACTCTTGTCGAAGAAGCTTCCCAGATCGTCGCCGAGGATGACGGTTCTGAATGTGAGGCTCCGGAAGCGGTTGCGGAACCTTCTGTTATTTCCGATACCGCGCAGCTGATCATGGATGCGCTCGCTCAGGAAGGCGATGCCGCTTTAGAGGAACTGCCGGAAGAGCCGGAAGTGTTCTTTACAGAAACTATGACGAAGAAACTGGAGCGGGTAATCGTAACTGCGATCCCCTCCGAAGGCGCATTCAGAGAACCAGTCGAACTAAATGTCGTACCTATTCCTAAAGGCGCTGGAGATTATATAGAAGCGGAAGCAGCTCTTGCTGAAAGCGGCGTGGAATATAACGGCATGCTGGTTTACGACATCTCTTTCCGCAGCGTAGCTACCGGCAAGTTTATCGAACCGGAAGCACCCGTTTCCGTTTCGATGGAGATCACGGACAAGGCGCTGGCTGCTGTCGATTCCGACAAAATGGATGTGGAATCCCTCACGGTGACCCACATCGGTTCTGAAGTAACCGAAGCTGTCGCAGACGTCGCTGACGAAACGGCAGGCACCGTGACCGTCTCCATGAACGAAGACGTCGTGGACGGTATTTCTGCAGAATTTGTCGTAGATTCTTTCTCTAAGTTCGTTCTCACTTGGACGAATGAACAAGGTGATGCTGAAGCAAATATCTATTGGGGATATATGAATGGTGACACCTTCGTCGAACTGGAAAAAGGATCCACGGTCACGCTCGACACGACAGCTGGCACGGTAAGCTTGGAAAACACCTATGCAGGCTATTATTGCATCGGTGCTACATATAAAGTGAATGCGTCTTCTGATGCTGTAGATCTTAACCAGCCGCGGCTGACCAAGACCGATACTGGTTGGCAGATCACGACCAATACTCATAATGATGACGATACAACAACTGTCAATACAGTCGAACTTGTTGACGGCAGTGAGATCTATGTCATTTATGGTCCGATAACAGACCCTGCTCCTTCCGGAGGCGGTAGTGAAGATGTTCCTGCTCCGAAAACCACCAAGGCTGTTACGAAGAATACTGACGGTACTTATAAGATCAGGCTGGAAGTAACCGGCACTATGGTCGAGGAGATTGAGCAGGTTGGCGCGAATGTGCTGGTGGTAATGGACCGTACATATAGTATGCGATCTGGTATGGGCGGTGGCAGGAATCGGTGGCAGGTCTCCCAGGATGCTGTCGAGGCATTGGTTGATGCACTGGATTGCGAGACCAATGATATCGAATTGGCTCTTGTCACGTTCTTCCGGGTAGGCGAGTCCCGCACGATAAATGGAGAAACGTGGACTAACGACGGCACTGCATTTGTCAATCTTGTAAATAGTATCGACGCTAATAGCAACACGCAACAGTACGGAACAAACTGGGAGTCAGGCCTATATTATGCTCGTCAGGCACTTAACAGCAGAGATGATGACGCGACTTATGTCATTTTCCTGACTGACGGTGAACCTAACCGTAATGGAACAACGACCTATACGACTGTCAATGCAGCAACTGCAATCAGTTCTGCTTTAACGCAGGCGCAGGCCATCACTGCACTTAATGACGTTTCCCTTTATGGTATCTTTTGTGGAGCTGATAGCGGCTATAACAACTTGGCTAATATGATTACGAATGCCGGTGGTGTTCAAACGATCAACGGCACGAATGAAGATGCTATCAAGGGAGCGTTCCAGAATATTGCCGATACTATCGTGAGCAATCTCGGCGCCAACAATGTTGCTGTGGATGATGGTGTTCCCAGTCTTTCCAGCATCAGTTCGAATGTTGCAGGTGAACCCGGCGGATATATCTACTATATTAAGCCTGCTGATGCAACAGAATGGACTAAATGGGATGGCGCTCCTGGTGCTATTTACAGCAATGACAATGGTGTGACCTGGGATCTTAGCTCAGTAGGTGTACTGCCGGAAGGCGCATCATATGCGATTGAATTCAATGTATGGCCAAGCCAGGAAGCATATGACTTGATTGCCGATTTGAATAACGGCATTGTTGATTATGACGATCTGACTGATGAAGAGCAGGAAGCGGTTACAGGTAGTAAGGAATCCGGGTATACTCTGGTGACCAATACACACCTGAATACTACCTATTCCTTTAACGGTACGGAATATTCAGATAAGCCGTATGAAACGGTACCGTCTGCAGCTATGCCGCTGCCTACCCAGACCATTGGCGTAGAGAAAATTTGGAACAACTTTATTGATCAGCAGAACCCGCCTGCTAGTATGAAACTGGTCCTGACTAAGGACGGAAAGCCTTACCTGAATGGGGCTAATGCTATTGAGGTATCTAAAGCAAATGACTGGAAAAGAGATGATATTTATATCTCCCTTGGTCAGATTAAACATAAGGATGGCTCTTATGAGATTCTCGAAACCGGTCATGACTATGAAATTGTTGAACCCGAAGCATACACAGGAGACTATCGCTGGGAGTTGACCAGCGAGGTTTACCATCCGATGGTCATTGATGGTTCTGCTACCATGCTCATTAAAGACGACAATGTGACTGGCACTGAAGGAACGGATTACTATATCATCAAGGGTGTCACGTATAGGGTTGCTGACAGTACCAACGGCAACAGGCTGCAGGCATGGAACGACCGTAGGAGCTGGCTACAGATTGAAAAGAATGTGACAGGCGAAGGCGCACCTGGGGATGCACTGTTTGAGTTTACGGTCAAGATCAATGATGCGAACAAAGAAGATGTATGGTACTCTGCCTATGGTTCTGATGGAATCATTAAGGATCTGGAGACCAGCGGAACCGCAGAGACAGGCGATACCGGCTACTACTATGCTTCCAGCGGAACCGAAATAACTGTGAAACTTCAGGCTGGCTGGACGCTGCGTTTCCTGAACCTTCCCTCTGGTACCACCTACGAGATTGAAGAGACAGGATTCCCCGATGGCTTTGCATTTGACAAAGCGGCAGGTCGTTATACAGTCGATACTGACGTTCAGCAGGATACTCCGAACAGCCCGGATATATCTGGTAAGAAGGCCGAAGGTACTATCAACGTTCCAAATGTCGAGTTCTATGTGGATTATACGAACAAGTATGAGGAAACCTCTGTCACGGTAACAAAAGCCTGGACTGACGGCAATAACCGTGATCAGATCCGGCCTACTGCTGCAGAGTTTAAGGAGAATATCAGCCTGCTGGTGAATGGTAAAGTTTCTGGCGATTACGACGATAACTGCACTGTCACCGATAACAAAGACAATACTTATACGATTAAATATGCCAAACTGCCCATGTACATCAACAATACGGCAGCGGAGTATGAGGTGGAAGAGACCACTGTTCCCAGTGGATACAGTGTGACCGGAAGCCCTGCAGATAACAATGGGACTATCACCAATACGCATACGCCCAAGACTGAAGCCACGGTAAAGAAGGTTTGGGACGACGGTGATAACAGGGATGGCAAGAGACCTGAAAGCCTCTTCGTACAGCTGCTTGCGAACAATGAGCCTGAAGGTGACCCGATCGAACTGAATGCAAACAACAGATGGACTGCTACGGTAAGTAATCTGCCGGTCTATGCAAGCGGAAGTGAGATTGATTACACCTGGAATGAAACCGTACCCGAGGGCTACTCTCGTGGCACCGATAAGGTTGAGGGAACCGTCACAACCCTGACCAACAGTTATACACCCGGTAAGACGAGCGTAAGTGTTGTGAAGGTCTGGAATGATGCAGACAACCAGGATGGCATCCGTCCGGAGAGCGTCAGCGTACAGCTGAAGGCAAACGGCACGGCTCAGGGTGATCCCGTAGTGCTGGACGATAGCAAAAAGTGGGCTTACACGTGGGAGAATCTGGCCAAGAACAATAACGGCCAAGCAATCACTTACACGGTGGAAGAAGTCGAGACAGATGTGATCACCGGAACTGACGGAGAGAAGACCTATGCCTATGAAGTAACTGGAACCATGGCTGAGGGCTTCACCATCACCAACACCCATACGCCCGCAAAGACCGAAGTCACTGTCACCAAGACCTGGAGCGACTATGATAACCAGTATAATACGCGGCCGCAGAGCATTAAGGTTCAGCTGTACGCGGATAAAAAGGAGGTCGGAGAGCCGATCACTATTGCGGAAGGCGACAAGTGGACTTACACCTGGAGCGAACTGGATCGGTACGCAGGTGGCAAAGAAATCACCTATACGGTAGATGAACTGGAAGTGCCTAACATTTACACACGTAATATAGGTACTCCTGTGAGATTGGAAGACGGAAACGTCACCGTTGCGATTACGAATACATATACCCGCAGCGAATCGCCTTCACGTCCGCCGAAGCCTCCTGTGGAAGAACCCGACGAACCCATCGATGATCCGGAAACTCCGCTGGCTCCCATTGAGGAAGACCCCGAGATCGATGATCCGGAAACTCCGCTGGCTCCCTACGAGGAAGAACCGGACGAGGAAATCTCTGAAGAGCCGACTCCGTTCAGCCCGTACACCGGCGACGACCGCCACACCGCGGTTTGGGGCTTCGTAAGCCTCCTGTCCCTGGCTGGCATCGTCGTAGTGGCGAGAAAGCGCAGAGAAGAATAGACGATCATAAAAGAAAATACTCAAATTTTAAGAAGCAGCCTTTCGGGGCTGCTTCTTGCCGTTCGTGCAAAATTCTGTCCGTTCGTGCATATTTCCTTGCAAGACTGTCAAAAAATGCGTATAATCGAAATCGGAGTAGTACGCTACTTCCGCTTTGTTATGTTACATGCTTTTATTCGCAATTATCTTGCAAATAGACGGAACTTTTTCCTTTGAGTTTCGTCTAACAGACAAAAGCGTAAATTATTTCCCCAGTATCAAAGAAAGGAATGCTGTATGAGAACATTGTATGGATCCACAAGCTGGAGACGTGTACTCGCACTCGTTCTGGTCTTCGTAATGATGGTCTCCACCATGGGGACCAGCGGATATTCCGTATTTGCGGAAGGTCCGGACGAAACCGGCGAAGAAGTAGTCGTTTCCGAGCCCGAGGCCGTCACCCCGGAAGTCACAGTAGACGACCAGGGTCCGTCCCCCGGCGCAGAGGAAGTAACCGAACCTGTCGAACCTGCAGCTGAGGACGAAGAACCCGTCGAAGCTGTCGAGGAAGCAGCGGAAGTCGAAGAGGCGGAAGAACCCGCGGAAGCTGTCGAAGAGGCAGAAGAAGCCGAGGAACCCTCTGAAGAGAACGCCGAGCCTGTCGAACCGACGGAAGAAGCGATCGAGGACGAAGAGGCGGAAGAACCCGCTGAAGAGGTCGAAGAACCCGTTGAGCCTGTCGAAGAGGCTGAGGGAGGCGAAGAAGCCGTCACGGAAGACTCTTCCAAACCGACTCTGGTCGAAGAAGCTTCCCAGATCGCCACCAAGGGTGACGGTTCTGAATGTGAGGATCCGGAAGCGGTTGCGGAACCTTCTGTTATTTCCGATACCGCGCAGCTGATCCTGGACGCGCTCACGCAGGAGGGCGAAGCTGCTTTAGAGGAACTTTCGGAAGAAGAACTTCTGGAAGAAGAACTTCTGGAAGAAGAGCTTCTGGAAGAAGTAGAGATTCCCACGCATTACGAGGCAGAGCGCGACGGCGTTCTCGTTGTTGTTGACGTGCCGGAAGATGCTTTTACTGAGCCTGTAGAACTTTCTGTTACGACGTTTGAAAAAGGCGATGAAGACTATGCGGATGCCGAGGCTGCTCTGTATCAGGCTGGCCGTACCTTTGACGGGATGATGGCATTTGATATCAGCTTCGTCAACAATAATGGTGAGAAGGTAGAACCGGACATCTCTCCCGAAGAGAGAATCTCCGTTTCCATGTCTTTGGGTCAGGATGCCCTGACGGAACTCTCTGAAGCAGAGAACGCCGATCTTGGCAGTCTGGTTATCAGCCATATTACTTCGGACGGTGTGGTCGATGTTGCCGACGCCGGTGATGATGTCGAAGGCTTTGTGGATACTACCACCGAGACGGAGTCTGTCGCCGTAGCGGAGAAGGCGCCGGTTCTGCGGAAAGCCATGTCCAAAAAAGCTGCGCCTGTTGTTCTCGAAACACCTGCGTCTGTTGCGACACTCGAGGGCGTGGAAGTACTAGTTGAAGAGGGACCCATTAACGTTGCTGAGCCTACGGAAAAGGTTGTGGTAACCTCACTGGCTGCCAGTTTTGAGGTAGACGGCTTCTCTACATATACGATTACCTGGGGCGGTCGTAGTTATGACATTCATTATGTGGATACGAATGGAAATAGCCTCACGCCGGCAAGAACCCCTGAGTATAGCAATAGTGAGAGATTCTTGATCTATGATATTGCCGGGTATGAGTATGAATCTACTCATCTGGGTTCTCTGACTGGTACAGCTATTAATCCTTATATCGAAAACTATAATGGAGATAGAATATACAGAACAACCGGAGGCAGCTGGAATTATTTACGCAATGACATCTACGTAGTCTACAAGGCGAAAACAGCAGCTACACAAGGCGGCACGCCTTCAGTCGATGGAGATGAAACTTGGCCTGACGAAGAAGATCCGGCACGTAAGCCTCAGTTTGGAAAGAGTTCTACCAATAACGGAAATGGAACCAATACCATCTCTTTGAGCATTTCCGGAGCAGAAAAACCAGTAGAAAAGTCCACGCCGGCGGATGTCATCGTTGTCTTTGACATTTCCGGATCTATGAGCGGAAATATGAACGGACAGACTCGTCTGGCTCGGGCCAAGACCGCTGTTAATACAATGGCGAACACATTACTGAATGGAGAGAACAGTGATGTCAGGATGGCTCTGATCTCATTCTCTACTACCGCTCAGACTGTTCCTGCGACAGGTGAAGTATTCACAAACAGTTATAATACCTTCTCGGGTCGAGTAAACGGTTTGGGCGCTTCAGGTGGAACCAACTGGGAGCAGGCGCTTCAGCTTGCAAACCGGATGCCTGTACGCGAAGATGCTGCGACCTTTATCGTATTTGTAACTGACGGTAATCCTACGTTCCGTGTAAGTAGAGGAGATGTATCTGACTCCGATTTGGATGAGGATATGTATTATAGCAACCAGAACGATATATACACTTATTATATGAATAATAGTGTTTTCGGGGATGGTAACAATGATGATTATAGCCGTAACTTCAACTTTGCGGTAACCCAGGTCAGCGCAATCAAAGGCGCAAACAAAAACTTCTACGCGATCGGTATCTCGAATGATGTTACCAAAGTACAGAACTTAACAACGGAAGGCGGCGTCGCTGCGGATCATGCATTCATTGCGTCCGATTCAACCGCGATGGAAAATGCATTCAAATCCATCACGGAATCCATCAAGTCGGCCCTTGGCTTTGGTGACATTCAAATGACAGACGGTATCACTGCATTGACTAATACAGAGATGAAAGTTATGCAGTCCGTCGATCCGAACAGCTTTAAGTATTATCGCTATGGCGGAGAAAACAACAAGTATGGCAATGGTTACGCCAACAAGAGCGAATGGACGACCCGTGCATCTGATGGCTGTGAGGCTGCGGAATACGATAGCAACGATGGAGCTGTCCATTGGGATATGGGCAGCGCTTTCCAGCTGGAAGATGGCGTAACATATGTTGTTGAGTTTACCGTATGGCCCAGCCAGGCTGCATACGACCTGGTTGCTGACCTGAATAACGGTGTAAGGACATATAGCTCTCTTACAAACGAAGAAAAAGCACAGGTTGTTGAAGTTACAGCGCCTACAGCAACGACAACTGGTACCTATGCGCTGAAAACAAATACGGATGAAGTAAGTGCCACATATAAGAAAACCACAAAACAAGGTGAAGTAGTAACCATTTCTGACAGCACCCCTGTTGCAACTGAGTATAATGTTGGATATCTGCAGAACATGACCCTCGATTCCGACTTCATTACTGTCAAGAAAGAATGGCACAATGCGCTGGACGACCGTGTCGTAGATGGGATCACTTTGTCTGTGACGAAGGACGGGGCGGTCTACCTTGACGATTTGACCCTCAATCAGGGCAATGACTGGACATCGGATGAGCAGTACATCTCTGCGGGTGTCATTACCAAGACCTCTGATGGAAGATACAATGTCCGTGAGACCGGTCATGAGTATACTGTTACTGAGCCTGCATCCTTCTCCTACTATTGGGATTTGACTGCTGATGTCTATCGGCCTATGGTCATCGATGGTACGCTGACCATGTTGATCAAGACAGACAATCCCGAAGGCACCGAAGGAACGGATTACTATGTGATCGGTGGCAGCTCTTATCAGGTGAGCGATGATACGAATCCGCAGCTGGTTGCACAAAACAACCGTCGAAGCAATTTGAACCTGAAGAAGTTAGTTACAGCAAATACACAGGCTGTGGATAATGTTCCTGATCCGGATGATGTATTTACCTACACCATCACCGTTACGGACATTAACGGCGACGACGTATGGTTTGGCGCACAGGACGAGAATGGTGCCACCGTACTGATCGAGACCTACTCTGCTAATGTGACACCGCAGGTTGACGCCGACAACAATCCGACAGGCAGCTATTCTGTTCGGTCCGGAGCACAGTTTACTATCAGTATAAAGGCTGGCTGGAATGTCCGTTTCTTCAACCTTCCGACTGGCACAACCTATTCCATTCAGGAAACTGGTATGGTAGATGGTTATGAGTTTGTGAAGGCTGAGACATCTGCTGAGGTTACGAACCCGGATTATGCTGATGATTATCAGGCGACGCCTGGTGCGGTAAGCGGCAACACCGTAACCGGCACCATTGACCAGCCGAATAATATTTACAGCACAGAGTATACCAACAACTGGAATCCTGATAATGAAATCATCATTAAGAAAGTTGATGAGAATAATAATGGGCTTGCGGGCGCGGGATTCACACTGTATAAGCTGGATGGTGACAGTTGGAAGAAGGTCGCTACCTTTACTTCCAAGGCAGATGCAGGGGAAACCCTGAAGGTTGGCCGTGGTTTCTATAAACTTGAAGAGACAGCACCGACATATTATAAAGCAGTAGATCCTATCTACTTTGAAGTAATTACGGGAGGCAACACTACAACAATTGTATTCACCGATGAAAATCGTGAAGCCACAACTGAAGATGAAGTCCCTGTATCCTATAGTTATGCTACAGTTTCCGGAAATAAAATTACTGTAAGTAATATGCCGGATACGACGAATATAACGGTGATGAAGTCCTGGGAAGACGACAGTGACCGAGACGGCATCCGGCCCGAGACGCTTGCACTGACCCTGAAGGCTAACGGAACCGCGGTGAGCGGGACGACGCCGACGGTCGTGAAGGACGGCAACAGTTGGACCTATACCTGGAGCGGTCTGCCGATGATTGCCAACGGCACAGCGATTGAGTACACCGTTACTGAGGGTACCGTGCCCGAGGGTTATAGCTGCGAGACGACTACTGTTGCAGCCGGCGGGACGATCACCAACACGCACAGCATCGCGACGACGAGTGTCACTGCGACGAAGGCCTGGGCAGACGACAGCGACCGTGACGGCATCCGTCCCGAGACGCTCGCACTGACTCTGAAGGCTAACGGAACCGCAGTCAGCGACGCGACGCC
>Ga0256404_1007203_pt1 | contig 17774 bp, 16 predicted proteins | sample RumenRJG_01DNA_FD_185990 | JGI IMG/M metagenome (GOLD analysis project Ga0256404, IMG submission 185990) | Bovine rumen microbial communities from Lethbridge, Alberta, Canada - RJG_01 | ecosystem: Host-associated > Mammals > Digestive system > Stomach > Rumen | place: Canada: Alberta | collected...
AGGAAAGGGACATGTCGGAAATGTCTATGCCGTTAACCTTGTAAAGTATATCCCCGATCTGCATTCCTGCATTTTCGGCAGGGCTTCCGGGATATACTTCTATAACGATGCACTCATTGGTATCCTCCATCTGATGAACTATGGCACCTATTCCGTAGTAGGTTCCCTGCTGCTTGGATTTCCTGTCGTTCATCTCCTCCACACTATAGTAGTGTGCATAAGGATCATCGTCTGTAAGTGAGGCAAGAAGACCTTTATAGATGTAGGTTTCGGCTTTTCCGGGATCCTCAGGGAAAAGATAATTCTGATCGATAAGAGTCTGGAGAATGCCAAGCTTTCTGGTTAGAGCCGCCATATCGATAGAACCATCTATAATGGTTGAAGTGCCGCCTTCGGAAGGGGCTGTTTCACCTGTGGAAGGGTTCTCCGAAACCGTACCTTTATCACCGGCCTGAAGTTCTGAAGCACTCGCCAGAGAAAGGTAAGCATTACCCGAGCCTCTGTGATTGATGTAGTCATTGATAAAGGGTGGGATGCCGAAATAATACACATAGAAAGTACTGCCTCCTATGGTGAACATGATAAAAAGTCCAAGGAGGAATCCGTAAACAAAATCGAAATTTCCGAATAAATGATTCTTCGGATTTTCGGGTTTCTGTGTGGTTTCGTTTTGATTGTCTGTTTGATTTAAATTATTATTATCGTTTTGCATAAAGGTTATTATATGTTGCCAGGGCTTTTAATACAAAGAAAAATTTTATAAATTCATTTCATGTAAGGATTAAATGTTACGGAACAGCCGATGGACCAGGGGGACGGAGTTAATGGTTCATTTCTCTAAAAATGAACCATTAACTCCGTCCCCCTGGTTCATCGGCTGAACTGTTAGGATTTATAAATGATTACAGATAATTTTCCGGATTCACATAGGAACCGTTTTTACGTATTCCGAAGTGAAGATGGGGTCCGGTTGAGTAGCCTGTCGAGCCGACAGCTCCGATGCTTTCGCCCTGGGATACTTCATCTCCTTCCGAAACATTAAGACGGGACATGTGCATATAAACAGTGTAGGTACCGCTTCCGTGACTTATCATGACGTAATTTCCGGCACTTGCGGAATAAGTTGCGATAACTACCGTGCCTGCTGCCGAAGCTATGACATTGGAACCGCTTGGTGCTGCGATGTCAATGCCTTTATGGTTGGAGCTGGCACCCTCCGTGGGGGATTCTCTGTCGCCGAAACCGCTGGAGATCCTGCCGCTGCTTGGAACGGGCCAGGTGAATCCACCGGTCATGGTCCTTGCTTTGTAATCCGATTTTGCGCTGTTCGGATCCTTTCCTTCTGCCTCAGCTTTCCTGCGGGCCTCTTCTTCGGCCTTCTTGCGGGCTTCCTCTTCCTGACGCTCTATCTCACGCTCCATGGCCTCGATATTGGCCTCCTGGGCACTGATATCCTCATAGAGGTCATCTATCTTACTTTGCTGACTTGCAATCTCGCTTTGAGCACTTGAGATTTTTTTCTTGTAGGCGGCCAGTTCCTGATTTTTCTGGTCCAGAAGTGCCTGGAGACTCTGCTGCTTTGCAACCTCCTGATTTTGAAGATCCAGAAGCTGGGCGTTTTCTGCCTGAAGCTGAGTCTGGGTGTCGTTTACCAGCTGACGGGTGGATTCATATTCTGCAAGTTTATCCCTGTCGTACTTTGTTATCTTGCTGATGTACTCTGCTTTATTAAGAAGGTCTGACCAGCTCTTGGCATTCAGGATCATGTCGATGAAATTGGTGTCGCCCTTCTCATACATGAATTTGATGCGGAGTTTCATGCTGGCATACTGGTCGGATTCGGTCTGGGTTGCCTTTGCCAGCTGATCCTGTGTGAACTGTATATCCAGCTGCTTTTGTGTAATGTAATTGTTGATGGTGACAAGCTCATTGGTTACCTCGGTCATGTTCTGATCCAGGGCTTTGATATAAGCGGCGGTATCGGACTTCAGGGATTCGAGATCCTTGATCTTTTCATTGACCTTTTTCTGCTCAGCTTCCAAGGTATCTATTTTCGCTTTATTCTCATCGATTTTCTGCTTTGAGTTGTTTATGGACTGCTTTTCTTTTTCTGCCGCAAGGTTAGGTGTGGCGGTGAAACAGAGAGACAGTGCCATGACAAACGGCAGGAGCTGTATTTTTCTAAAGTGATTTTTTCTCATACCCTCAAGGACTTTCTTATGGTGAAAAATGAAACTATAAAGCCTACACCCACACCGAGACCCAGAGCAACGATTACCATCGAAGGGAATATCTTTGTGATGGGGATAGGAGCAAAAAGTGTGCTGATACTTAAGAAGTGAGCATTCACATAAGTAACGGCTTTTTCATAAATAAAGTATATTCCTGCCAAAGGAATGACAGATCCGACAAATCCAAGCACCACACCTTCCACAAGGAAAGGCAGACGGATCATAAAGTTGGTGGCTCCGATTATTTTCATGATCTCATTTTCTCTTCTGCGGAACCGGGCCGCAACAGTGATGGTATTGGAGATCAGAAACACTGACACTGCCAGAAGTATCCCTATGATGATGATGCTCAGGGAGGAAATGATATTGTTTACGGTGCTCAGTCCCTTTACGGCTGCATTGGAGAAGTTAACCTGTCTCACTGAATCAAAAGTGTATAGCCAGTCAACTATGGCCTTTTGATCCTCGATGTCATTAAGGAACAGCTCATAGCTCTGGGAACCTGCCAGAGGGTTGTCCTCGGCAAAAGCCTGAGCCAGCAGTTCATTGTTGGCAAAATAATCTGACTTGAATTCTGCCCATGCATCTTCGGCAGAAGTATAATGTGCACTTTTTACTTCTTCTCTTTCGATGATGGCCTGTCCCACGGACTGAACCGTTTCGGGAGATGCGTCATCATTGAAAAAGACTGTGATGCCTACTGTGGTTTCCGCATTTTTTGCCATGTTCTGAACATTGGAAACGATGGCAAAGAAAAGGCAGAACAGAAAAATGCAGGCGGCTATGGTTGCTGTTGAGGCCGCTGAAAAAAGCAGGTTGTGACCTATGTTTTTAAAACCGGAGCGGATGCAGTAGCCCCAGGCATTTGGTTTCATCATTTATGCATCCTCCTTTCCGATTCTGTGATGCGGGCGGTGTGAGCCCTTCAGACCGCGGCGGGGCTTTTCTGCCGGTCCGGGTTTGGCTTCAGGCAGGTGTCGCTTCGGTTCTTCAGAGCGCTGAAGAGCCTTTCCGGCCTTGCTATCAGGTACTATATGTGATTCAGCGGCAGAGTCGCGGGAAGTTTCTCTGGTCTTGCTATCAGGTACTTCAAGTGATTCAGCGGCAGAGTCGCGGATAGTTTCTCCGGCCTTGCTGTCAGGTACTTCAAGTGATTCGGTTACAGAGTCATCAGTCGTTTCGGGAGGCTCAGGTTCCGTCCAGTCTTCGTCCCAATCGTCTTCCCAATTTCCTTTTTCAGCTTCTTCATAACTCTCATCGAAATCATCCTCGGAAGAATCATCATTTTCTTCGAAAGTATCTTCTTCGTAATCATTTTCGTAGTTGTCTTCCCCGTAATTTTCTTCGGTAGATGTTTCGATTCTTTCTGCTAAGCTGCTTTCAGACATTGGTTCACCGGCTTTTTTTGTATCACCGTCTGAACTTGTATCCGAAATTATCTCCCCCAGTGACATACGGACGGTGCGCTTTTTCATGCGATTCACCATTTCACGGTCGTGGGTGATGACGATTACGGTTGTTCCCTGGGCATTTATACGTTCAAGAAGACTCATGATCTCCTGTGCGTTTTCATGGTCGAGGTTTCCTGTTGGTTCATCGGCAATGAGGATCTCAGGGCGGTTTACGAGAGCTCTTGCAATGGCTGTACGCTGCTGCTCTCCTCCGCTAAGCTGTCTTGGATACGAACTGCCCTTGGAGCTTAATCCGGTGAGCTTCATGATCTTTGAAACATTTTCATCTATCTCAGCATTGGACTTACCGATGATGAGCTGGGCAAAGGCGATGTTTTCATATACTGTCCGGTCTTCCAGAAGTCTGAAGTCCTGAAAAACCACTCCGAGACGTCTGCGGTACTTAGGTATGTGACGTCTGCGAAGATGTGTGAGGTCGATATCATTAACAAGGATTGAGCCCTCGTTGGGATCCAATTCCTTGGTGAGGAGGCGGACCAATGTTGATTTGCCGGAACCGCTTCGTCCGACAATAAAGCAAAATTCACCATCCTGTATCCTGAGGTTTATATTGTTCAGTGCAGTGACGCCGGTCTTATAAGTTTTTGTAACATTAGTGAATTCTATCATTTAAAGGGATTCTTTCTGTTTCGATTTTTAAAGTGCACCTATATCATAAGAAAAAGCCGGCTATTGTGTAAACACCAATAACCGGCTTTTTATCTTTTGATTTTCTTACTATTTTTAAAATCAGTAGTTTATGGATTCCATATACTTCATGTATTTAACTACCATAAGTGCGATCTTGAAGGTTATGGCATCGTCAAATACTCTCAGGTCAAGACCGGTGGAGCGCTGAAGCTTGTCCAGTCTGTAAACCAGAGTGTTTCTATGTATATAAAGCTGTCTTGAGGTCTCTGAAACATTAAGGTTGTTTTCAAAGAATTTATTGATGGTTGTGAGGGTTTCCTCGTCAAACTCATCCGGAGAAATGCTTGTAAAGATTTCCTTGATGAACATCTTGCAAAGAGGCAGCGGGAGCTGATAGATCAGACGTCCGATACCCAGACGGTTATAGGCAATGATGTTTCTGTCTTCGTAGAAAATCTTACCAACCTCAAGAGCCATTTTCGCTTCTTTGTATGACTTTGATACATCCTTAATCTCGTTAACAATGGTACCGAAGCTTACTCGGGCCTGGATCATAGCCTCTGTCTCCAGCATGTCGAGGATGGTTTCTCCTACATGATAGATCTCTTCGGCGGATTCATTGGGCTTCACTTCCTTAACAACGATAACATTCTTTTCATCTACAGCAGTAACGAAGTCCTTTGTTTTTGCAGCGAAAAGAGTCTTTAATGCATCAAGTGCGCCGGAATCGTTGGTGCCCTTGTCTGTCTCAATGATGTAAACCACGCGCTTTACACCGATATCGATGTGGAGTTTCTTTGCGCGGTTATAAATGTCAACCAGAAGAAGGTTATCGAGAAGAAGGTTCTTTACAAAGTTGTCCTTATCGAACTTCTCCTTATAGGCAACGAGAAGTGTCTGGATCTGGAAAGCTGCAAGCTTACCTACCATATAAACATCATCGGTGTCGCCCTTTGCTATAAGAACATATTCAAGCTGATGTTCATCAAAAATCTTGAAGAACTGGTATCCTCCCACGGCCTGGCTGTCTGCCTGAGACTCTGCAAAGGAAGAAACCATGGCCTCTGTATACTGATCATCTGAGAAAGTTGAAGCAAGAATTTTGCCATCAATATCAGCGATAGCAATATCAACTCTTGTAATGCCTTTAAGTGAGTCAATCGTGCTCTGTAAGACCTGATTTGATATCATAGTAACTCCTATCTGAATGAAAGATGTAGTATCGTCTTCTACTACACATAATTACAATTATTTTACTAAAATCAACTTTTAAGTGCAAGATTTCCCGGAATTTTATTTTTTTTGCGGAGGAGCCCGGCTGAACTGTTGCCAGCTGCATTAAATAACCCCGGAACGATTAGGTTCCGGGGTTTGAAATCTTTTATGAAGGGATTGATCCAAATTAGTTTGTGATGGTCTTCTCTGTATCCTTGTCGAATACGTGGATCTTTGACTCGTCGATAGCGAATGTAACGTTAGATCCTGTACGAGCTGCTGTCTTAGGGTTAACTCTTGCTACCCATGAAGCATCTCCTAAATCGAAGTAAAGGAGTGTCTCAGCACCGAGCATCTCGTATACCTTGATCTCAGCCTGTAATGTCTGCTTCTGGTGAGCTGCTACGAAATCTTCCTCGTCATGGATGTGCTCAGGTCTGATTCCGAGAGTAACAGTCTTTCCGATGTATCCGCCTTCCTTAAGCTTTGCAGCCTTAGCAGGGCTAAGAGCGATTGTGTGACCTGCAAATGTAAGAGTTACCTCTCCGTTTGACTCGCCGCACTCTGCATCGATCATATTCATCTGAGGAGAACCGATGAATCCGGCAACGAACTTGTTGCAAGGTGTGTCATAAAGATTCTCAGGAGAATCAACCTGCTGAATGATACCATCCTTAAGAACAACGATTCTTGTTCCGAGAGTCATAGCCTCTGTCTGATCGTGTGTTACATAGATGATAGTTGTCTCAAGAGACTTGTGAAGCTTTGCGATCTCTACACGCATCTGTGCACGAAGCTTAGCATCAAGGTTTGAAAGAGGCTCGTCCATAAGGAATACCTTAGGTCTACGAACGATTGCACGTCCCATGGCAACACGCTGTCTCTGTCCACCTGAAAGAGCCTTTGGCTTTCTGTCAAGAAGGTGCTCAAGGTCAAGGATTCTTGCTGCCTCATGTACCTTCTGATCGATCTCATCCTTAGGAACCTTACGAAGCTTAAGACCAAATGCCATGTTATCATATACTGACATATGAGGATACAGAGCGTAGTTCTGGAATACCATTGCGATATCTCTGTCCTTAGGCTCTACATCATTCATTCTCTTGCCATCGATGAGGAGGTCACCGCTTGAGATATCCTCAAGACCTGCGATCATACGAAGTGTGGTTGACTTTCCACATCCTGAAGGACCTACGAAAATGATAAACTCCTGATCCTTTACATCAAGGTTGAACTTCTTAACGGCTTCAAAACCGTTTGAGTATTTCTTGGTTACATCTTTAAGAACTACACTTGCCATAGTTTTATGTCTCCTTACTGAGTTAAATACATTGGTTAACAAAGAGATTTAATCACTCGCTCTTTGTGACAATGTGTATGATACTCCAACGCATATTTAATCTCTACGGCACAGCTACCCAAAAAAAGATGTGAATATTTAGACAAAGTGTCAGACAGGAAAACCGGTTTTGTTAATAAAGACAAAAAATCGAAGTTTTTGTTATCTTAATCTTGCCTTCTTTCAGCAATTTGCCTACAGAACGCTTGAAAGCAGCCTTTGACATGCCGAAATCCCGCTGAATTTCGTCAGGTTGTACAGTTTTGTCGGTGTATGGAACATGTCCTCCGAACTTTTCTGTCAATATCTTCAAAACCTCATCGGCATTTTGCTCATAAAAATAGCTCTTAATTTCGTCATTTTTAATAACGGTAGCGTCTGTATGCTTCTTTGTGTACATGGTAGCGGCGAGGCGCTGTGAGTGATCCACATAAAGATATACTTCCACAGAATCACCTTTTTTTACTTCATATCTCATTTCGTGATATGGAAGCAGTACGTCTCTCTCCAGTCCAATGTCTACAAAAGCACCGATCTTGGTGACATCCTTGACCATAACCTTTGCTATCTCTCCCACTGCCACAAGCGGTTTCTGTGTGGTTGCTATAAGGCGGTCTCTGGAATCCTTATAAACAAAAACCGGTAATTCATCCCCTATGGTTTTTCCGTTGGGAACCTGCTTTTTTGGAAGAAGGACTGAGGCACCTTCATTGTCCTCAAGATAAACTCCGAAATCCTTTTCTCTTGCAATCTTTAGTGTTTGCATCTTTCCTAATTCGATCATGATAAAACCTTTCTAAAAAACATCTTTGCCGATATATGTCGGCACTGTTGAACTGAAACTAAAGCCCAGGCAGATTATGCCTTTGAAGCTGTAATGAACATGAATGTGTGAAACAGAATCTACGGTGAAACATCGTTTTATAGAAATTCTATGTTGCAGAATACATCCCCTGTTTCTGACTGTAGGCTTACTACTATACCCCCACTCTCGCTTTTTCCATACATTGGGATCATAATGTCTCCGAGAACAGCTGCCTTTCGGTATTCTGCTCTTATGCGGCCGGAAGTGAAGCTTTCCTTTCCTTCGGTCACGGCTGAAAGCACATCATCCGCAATCTGAAGGTACCGGGCATTGTTCACATGATGGTTGGTATCGATGTGATGGGGCTCGATCTTAATGGCAGGAGCCTCAACCATTTCCTCCGGTTCCTGAACCTTTCGGTCTCCTGCGGTGAGCTTAAGAACATCCTCCAGTTCTCCGAAAGAACTAACCATTTCTTCATCTATCTTGACCGGACGCTGGCGTTCCGTGTCAAAACAGAACCAAATGCTGTCGGCCCTTAACAGGTAATTTCCCTCAGCATCCTTTATCCAGAAATTCCTGCGGCCAAGTACACCTCTGAAAGCATGAGGGCTTGTACCTACAGTGATGGTCTCATACAATTTGGGCATTCTTTCTACGTAAATATCCCAGTAGCTGAGCAGCCATGCCTTTTTAAGTTCATTCAACCTGTCAAGCGTCAGACCAATGTCAGCACTATGAAAGGTACTGCAGTCCTGAAGATAATTCACCAGTGCGGTAATAGTGATGTCCTGCGATCCCCCCACTTCTGAATACCTTACTCTCTCTTTTATTTCGTACATAAATGTCCCCTGAATCTAAAAAAGCAGGTTCTACGTTCCCGTAAAACCTGCCTTGTAAATGTATGGTTTATGGGTGTTTCGTTCTCTGGTGTGGCTGTTAACTCGTCCAACAGCGATGGAAGTATATTAAACGTTAATTGAAATAAAATCAAGCAGAAAAATAGTCAGGAGTCGGAGGGCATTCAAATGGATGTCCTCCGGCTCCTGACGGATGGTTATTATTTATCAGGCATTGAGCTCAGCCGGATCGATCTGGAAGCCCTCAAGCTTTGATGTACAGTGAGGACATCTTGTTGCCTCGATGCTGATCTCGGACTTGCAGTATGGACATTCCTTGGTCTTTGCAGGCTCTTCAGCAGAAGCTTCCTCTTCCTTGCGGAGTTTGTTGATGCCCTTTACAAAAAGAAATACAACAAAAGCCATGATAAGGAATGAAATAGCCTCTGTGATGAATTTACCGTAAGCAAAAACCGCACCTTCCTCTACTGCCTGAGAAAATACCTTTGTGGTCTGACCTGCAAGCGGTATGAACATATTGCTGAAATCCAGTTTTCCGGTAAATACGGAAAGCAGCGGCATAACCAGATAATCAACGATGCCCTTTACCAAAGAGGTAAAAGCAGAACCGATGATCATACCTACAGCCAGGTCGATCATATTACCTTTGATCGCAAATTCCTTAAACTCTTTTATGAAATCTTTCATATTTTCCCCCTTTTGCCCTAAGATTTTATAAATCTCAAAGAGCTATAAAAATATTATACATTTTCTCATCTGTTTAGACGAGTATTTAAACCGGGATATCTGACACAGGTAAGCCAATCTGACCGGCTGATAATCAGTACATCAGTGCTCCGTCAGCTCCAACGTAATGATGTCCATATTCGTCATCGACAAATTTATCCACATCCATGAATCCGTTAGTGCCAATGTGATACCACTTTCCGTCGCTTTCCACAACCCATCTGTTGGTTACAGGAATGCCGTTCTCGATATATACCCATCCGTATGGCGCCCAATTCTGCCACTGGTCTGCTGATGTAGACTCCTGATTTGGAGCCTGGGATGAATTCTGTGAAGAATTCTGGGAACCACCGTTCATTGCATCTGCAGGTGAAGATCCGGAAGCAGATGAACCAGATGAGCTTGATGAGTTTCCGTTAGGTGTAACTGATGAAGAACCTGAGCTTGATGAGCCGGATGATGAAGCAAGTGATTTGAGAAAATCGCTGTCAACTTCAAGTACATCAGACTCTGAGGATGAATATTCATCTTCGCCTTTATTTTTCTTTCCTGCGGTAATCTTAAAGGTGTATTCACCTGTTCGATTTATTTTTTTGATATAGCTTGTAAGCTCTTTTTTACCTGAAGTTGTGGATGCTGTTATACCTCCGCTTGTGGCATCACTTGTGCGGTTTTTGTCATCAACATAAATGACGATCTTTCCTGTGGACTTATCCGAAGCCTCTGACCAGGTAGCATAAACATGTGTCTTACCATCAGAATCTTCTGTAGTATCCCAGGATGCATCTCCGATAGAATAGTCCTTGTCCTCTTTCTCGTCATCAGTCTTTGCAAATGCTGTAATCTCTCCGAGATATGCACTTACAGGTGATGAGGTTGCGAGAATTGCTGCCATCATGACAGCTGATAATTTTCTTAATTTCATTGTTTCCTCCATACCGGGGTCTACCCTCTAGAATAAAGGGACAGATTTCTGAAGCCCTTTTTTTTAAAACCCCATAATTAATGATAATACAAGATAGGGATTTTTGAAAACATTTATCGAAGAATTAATTAAAAAGTAGATAATATTATAAAAAAGGTAAACCACCGGGGACGGTTCTCGCCGGCGAGAACCGTCCCCGGTAGTTTACCGGCAGAAAAGTTTATTCGGTTTTCGTTAACTCTTTGTGTTCGCTCCGGAAATTCAGGAAATCCGGTAAAGTCATTGCTTCAGGATCACCTGACTTCGGGCTTCCGGATTCTTTGTTTATGATGGGATAAACGGTTACATCACAATATCTGCTGATCTCTTTCAGCTCCTCTTCTGAAAAAGGATAAGCGCCGGTGTAGCTGTAGTCATTGTATTCGCGATAGTCATCTTCTGCTTTTTTGTTGTAAACCTCAAAGTAGACGGAGCTGTAACCGCTATTCCGGTTATAGAATCTGGATGTGGATTGTTTGCGGTAGTCTTCCAGTTTCTCAATTATGTCTTTGTAATCCGCCTTATTTTCCGTAGGTATCGTGAGGATGAAGGAGACATTGGCATAATTCTCCTCATAATTGTCGGAATTATCAATGCTTAGATCTTCAAGTTTTACGTCTGCCCTGTACTGATAACAAAGATATTTCTCGGAGTAAAGATTATAGGGCAGGTGGCTGAGACCAAAGCCTTCTGTGGCCCATCCGAGTTTTGCAAAGCCCATGGTACCGATACAAAAGATCAGGAACAGAACAATGGGCTTATAGGAAATCCTGATGGATCTTTTATAAACAAAAGATGCCACAATGTAGATGAAGAATAAAAGCAGATATACGAATTGCAGGCCTTCAAAGCTGTCTGACACTACCGTCCATGAAAGGTCCAGAAGTACCAGCAGGAGGTAAACATTGATGATGAAAGGATATGCAAGGATGTCATCAGACAACTGTTCTGCCCGTTCTGCTTTTCTGTTTATAAAGTGTCGCCTGAGAAGGATTACGGATAGAATGGCAATGATAAACATTGGCAGATAATAAAGTGTCATGAAGCCGGTATCACTGTATTCAGGTTCAAGAAGTGCCCCTGTGTTTATAAAAAACATGGATATGGGGGACAACAGTGTGCCTATCTGGTTCACAAGGCTGTCTGAAGGGATGTTCCGGCCGGCGATCATGGAGTACAGAAATGACATGACAGAAATCGCTACTATCACAGGAAGAAGTGAATATGCGCCTATCATGACCACGCCGTCAAATACCGAATTTGTGAGAGTATAGACAGCTGAGTGGAATAAGGTCAGTACAGCGATTGAAAAGGCGGAAAAGAGCTGCAGGTATATAAAGGTCCTCAGGAGAACGGCACCCCTGGCATGGAGAAGCCAGACAAGGGCGGTTCCCGCAAAAAAACAGCCGTAGGATAAAAGAAAGGTCAGGGCAAGGTTCGTGATGAGCTGCTCTTTCCGTGAAACCGGCAGAGAAAAGTACATGTCAACACTGCTCTTTTTGTGTATGTAGGAAAACAGATAAACCGGCATCGCTATAGTGAGCAGTATAGATAAAAAACAGCCAATGTTTGCACTTGCTACAAAGGCGTCCTTAGGGTATGCGGGATCGAAACCTGTAAAAGGAATAAGCAGAAATCCCATATAGATCAGAATAAAAAACAACAAGGATATCTTTCTGCTTTTTATCAGCCATTTGAAATAATTCTTATTCATAAAAATCTCCATTCTGCCGTCTTCAGCCAGTGGCATAAAGCTTGATGAAAGTTTTTGCGTCAGTACATCGGATCAATGCTTTTTCTCAAGCTCGTAAATGAATAGTTCCTCAAAGTTTACCGGGAGGATATTGAGAAGTATCGGATTCATTTCCCGGAGTTTTGCTTCTACTGATTCCATATCTCCCCGGATCACAAGCTTGTAAACCTGACCTTCTTTTTCGTATTGCAGAATTTCCAGATCCTTAAAGTCGTCCTTTGTGTGTTCATCTGTGAAGGCCAGCTGGTATTTGTTGATATTATCCTTTGATTCAGCAAGGTCTCCGCCTTTCATTATGCTTCCGTTTTCAAGCATTGCGAAGCTGTCGCAGATGTCCTCCAGCTCTTTAAGGCTGTGTGAGGATATTACTACGGACACCTCTTCATCCTCCAAAAGGTCTGTGAGAGCCTGTTTAAAATGAAGTCTGGCAAGAGGCTCCAGTCCGTCATAAGCTTCGTCCAAAAGAAGGAGCTTGGGATGGATGGCTAATGCAAAAAGCAGGGATACCCTTCTCTTCATTCCCTTTGAAAAGGTTGAGATGGAGGCTTTTTCACTTAGCTCGAACATATCGAGATATTTCCTGAAGGCATCGGGATCAAAGTTGTACATGGATTCATAAAAAAGCTTCAGACTTTCGATGGTGGAGCCAATGGGGAAATAAGCCTCATCGCTGACAAAGGCAATCTTCTTTTTTGTTTCCATGTCATGATAGGTGCTTTTTCCGTCCAGCATTATGCTGCCCGTTTCGGGTTCGTAAACTCCCGCTATGGAACGGAGTAAGGTGGATTTTCCTGCCCCGTTGATGCCCACCAGGCCCACGATGGATTTATCATTGACTGTCAGATTTAAATCCTTCAGTACCTCTTTTTTTCCAAAGCTTTTGGATAAATGTTCAATCTTAAGCATTTTGAGCCTCCTCATAAAGTTTATCGATGGCTTTTAGGATATCCTCTTTTGTTATGCCGCTATTTTTAAGAGGTTTGAGCAGAGCCTCTATCTGGATGAGTCTGGAGTTTTCCGGATTGACCTCTGCAACATAGACTCCTTTTTTAGGCAGATTGTAGACATACCCCTTTTGTTCCAGCAGAGCATAGGCCTTGGCAACCGTATTTGGATTAATGCCGTTTTCCGTAGCCAGCTGTCTGACAGAGGGGAGTTTGTCACCGGGATTCAGTACGCCGGCTTCTATAAAGCTTAGTATCTGAGCCTGGATTTGTTCAAATATGGGCTCCTTGCTTTGAAGGTTCAATAAAAACATGGTTCACCTCTATAACTGTATCACTTGTACCATCTGTATTAACTGTACTACTATTTTAAAATATGTCAAGACCTTGAAAGCCGAAACCGGCAGGCATCCATTCAAAGACGTAACAGTTCAGTCGGTGGGCCAGGGGGACGGGGTTGGTGGTCCATTTTCCTAAAATGGACCACCAACCCCGTCCCCTTGGCCCACCGACTGAACTGTTACTCAAAGATGAGTCGCTTCGGCTCAATATCTTTGGATTGATGCCCGCCGGCTCAGGCTAAGCTCATCTTCGACTGAGTTGATGAATTTATGATTTATAAAACAAAAAAACCGGCTCATATGAACCGGTTCCAGCAGCGCTACCAGGATTCGAACCTGGGAATGACGGAATCAGAATCCGTTGCCTTACCACTTGGCGACAGCGCTATATGAAATTGTTTTACTTGTAAAGCTACAAGAGCAGCGCTACCAGGATTCGAACCTGGGAATGACGGAATCAGAATCCGTTGCCTTACCACTTGGCGACAGCGCTAAAATAATTCGTCGCTTCAAGCGACTTGTATATACTACATGAAGGTACAATTCTTGTCAACAGGATTTTGAAAAAGGAACAAGATTCTCTCCGGATGTCAAAAATAAAAAATTACTTCCCAAATTAGTGGCATCGATATGTCTGCCGGGATATATAAAAGAAGAATACTGCCTCAAAATAGTTTATCTTGAGGCAGTTAATTCCGGTATTACGACCTTATAATTCCCGGTGGGTTCTATGGTTCCGTTATTTTCTGGTGAAATCCTCAAATCCGTCAGTAAAGGTCTTTGTGCCATCAGCAGAGATCCACATTACTTCTACTCTTCCCACTCTGTCGCTCTTTCCCAGAATGCTGCTGCCGTCAGAAACAGCTTGTATCAGTTTCTTTCCGTCTTCTATGCTCATGCTGAAAAGTGCAGTGGACAGAGCATCTGCCAGTGCCGAATCATGGGTAAGGATTGTGACACTCCGGTGGTAGGCTGCGGGATAAAGGGTCTCAGGATCGATGATGTGATGATAACGTTTGCCGTCCACAACATAGTAGCGCTCGTAATCCCCTGAAGTAACCAGAGACATACCATCAAGATAAGTCATGGCTGAGTACTGGTCTCCTGTCTGTGAGTCGCGGTAGGTGGGGTTTTCAACGGGACATATCCATTTCTCTTTATTGTCCTTTAGTCCTATGGCCCGGAGGTTTCCTCCGAGATTAAGCATAAAGCTGTCAGAGCCTGCTGACTCAAGGAGCCTTGCTGCATCCTCTGTAGCGTAGCCCTTTGCTATACCTCCCACATCGAGGCTCATCTCAGGATCCTGAAGATAGATGGTTCCGGCAGCTTCGTCTATGATGATATCATTAATGTCGGTATGCTCTGCAGCTTCTTTCAGGGCTTCCTCATCAGGCAGTTCCCCCTTTTCCGGGTCTGCCATACCTATCTCCCTTTTGTCGTGCCAGAGACGTAAAACCGCTCCATAGGCTATGTTTACCTTGCCATCTGTGAGCTGATAGATATCCTTGCCCCATTTTACAAGCTCTATAAGTTTTTCATCAACCTTAACGGGTTGTATCCCTGCGTTGTCATTGACGGTTTTTAGATTGTTTATGCCGTCGTAATCATTATAAATATCAAAAAGCTGATGTTCCTTAAGAAGAAGCTCATGGGAAGCATTGTAACGCTCCTTAAAGGTTTCTTCGTTTGCTTCATAGCCGATCTCCATGGAGATTGTATCGAATACATCAAGAAACTGAGCGGTAAAACGTTCTTTTTTGACAGGTGCTGCAGCAGGTATGGAAGCACATCCCGTGGTGATTGTGAGAACAGCTGCCGAAAAAACAGCAACTGCAGATCTTAAATTGATGTTAGATAATGTTATTTTCAAAGCTTGCCTCTTTATTGATCGATTATATGGTGGTAACACTTCAAACGGAACGCTCGCAGGACAGAACCAACAGGATCCGGACTACGGTATGCATCGAATGAACAGGTACATTCGGAGATTATATCACAGGATTTGAGATTTTCTGAAAAAACGTCAAAAAAGCATGTTAAACCCAGAGGATTTCCCATTTGACTTTGCTGTTATGGTGTATTATATTTTTTAGGTATGAATTTTTGGAGATGTACCCAAGAGGCCGAAGGGGGCGCACTCGAAATGCGCTAGGTCGGAAACGGCGCCAGGGTTCAAATCCCTGCATCTCCGCTGAAAAAACCGTCGGGAATTGTCCCGGCGGTTTTTAGGTATCATGACAAATCAATTAACAACAATATTTGGTTAAAAATTCAGAATACGGCAAAGGCTTCGAGTAATAATAGCCCTGGAAGGAATCCACATTACAGGTTCTCAAGGCGCTTTCCATTCCCTTCGTTTCAACGCCTTCAACACAGGTGGTGCATCCGTAAACCTTGGCAAGCTTTGAAATGACAGAAACCAGGTCAAGCTGCTTTTTATCACTTTCCACATTGATTATGAACTGGCGATCCACCTTGAGGATGTTAATGTTGAGATCCTTGAGAAGTCCCAGGGATGAAAAACCTGTTCCGAAGTCGTCTATTGCAAACTTGATACCCTCCAGCTGAAGCTCGTCATTAAGGCTTTGAAGCCTGCTGATGTCTATAAGACGGCATCTTTCTGTTATTTCCAAACACAGATTACCTGCAGGATATTCCGTAGATTTGAGGCATTTGTTTACTCTGAATGTAAAACTCTCATCCTGAAGCTGTGCATAGGAAAGGTTTACATTTAAGACAAAATCCGGATTTTTTTCAAGGAATTTCTTTCCTTCCTTCATGGCGGTAAACATTATCCATTCTCCAAGAGCCGGGAACAAGGCATCATTCTCAAGTACCGGAATAAAATCATTAGGGGGAACTACGGTTCCGTCGTCATCTATCCAGCGGATTAAGGATTCTGCACCTTTTAGCTGTCCTGTTTCGGAATCAACCACCGGCTGATAATATAAATGGAAATTTTTACAGCCTTCATGTACATCTTTACGGATTTTGTTTATAAGGTCTATCTGATAGCGCTTTTGGCTTCTGGGATCATTATTGAACTCACGAAAAGCGCCCTGATAATCATTTTTAGACTGATAGTAAGCCTGAGTGAGACAGGAATACAAAGTATCCTTGTCAATGTCAAAACGGTTAAGAGCCAATGCTCCGGCATTTATCGGCATATCGATATGTTCGCCGTCGAAAGGGAAGCCTTCTTTAAGCCGTGTACGAAATACTTCATATTGCTCTGAAAGCTGCTCCATGGTAAGGGACTTGGTCACGAGGGCAAGGCGGATACCGTCAAGCCTGTAAACATTACCGACGTTTCTGTAAGCTTCAAAGAGGTATCTTGCCACATGCTGAAGGAGCATATTTCCAAAATCATAGCCATAGAGATCGTTGACTCTGGAAAAATGAGTCGGACCATACATGACGATGTTGATCGGAACATGCTTTTCAAGGCATAAGCTGATCTCTTTAAAGAAACTCATCTGATTTCCGAGACCGGTAAGAGCATCTATGCCGCCGCCGATGGTCTGGTTTCGGATAGCACCTCCGAAATATTCGGGTTTGCCTTCGGCATCTCTTAATATGATACCGCGGCAGGTACACATGTAATATCTTCCCTGACCGTCACAGGCACGATACTGCATATCATGTCCGTTTATCGCACCTGAAAATATATCTGCTATACTCTTTCGATATACATCTCTATCCTCCGGATGTACATGTTCTTCCCAGATTTTTCCGGCATGAAACATATACTCGGAATCGAGGTTAAAGAAATCTACAGTAGCTTTTGACCATCTTGAATAATCATATCTCATGTCACAGAGGAACACATCTGCCCCCTCTGAAACTATGGAATAGGACTCGAACAGCTGATCCAGCAGCCTCTTTCGATCTTTCGGTATAGGGCAATCTTCTTTATTTTTTTCATCTGTCACAGATGTAGCCCTGATTTCTTCAGTGGTGTTTTCAGGACATTTTGGATTCACTTCATTAGAATTAAAAGCATCCATTATATAAAACTCCCTTACATGCTTCCTAATTGAGATAATATTTCGCCTTTGGATATAAGCAGAATATCCCATGCTTTAGTACTATACAATTACATAAATCACAGTAGTGTCACAATTATACACGGTTTTTTAATACCATTTTGTAAAAAGAATATTAAAAGTATATAAGGAATGTCGGCAAAAACCCCGATAACATTAATGAAATCTGTTTTTTTCTGAGTTTCCGGGAGGACCGGCTTTTTTTGAAAGATATTTGAAGGGATTTATGAGGTGGATTTTTGAAAGCAATAAAAAAACCAGTATCCAGGAAAACCTGAATACTGGTTTCTATGCCGGTAGCCGGGGTCGAACCGGCACGCCCATCACTGGGCACGGGATTTTAAGTCCCGAGCGTCTGCCTATTCCGCCATACCGGCAGCACCAAATTATAATACAAAATAATATGGCTTGTGTCAATGGGGAAATTGATGGTGTCAACTCAGCCGTT
>Ga0256404_1007204_pt1 | contig 17773 bp, 20 predicted proteins | sample RumenRJG_01DNA_FD_185990 | JGI IMG/M metagenome (GOLD analysis project Ga0256404, IMG submission 185990) | Bovine rumen microbial communities from Lethbridge, Alberta, Canada - RJG_01 | ecosystem: Host-associated > Mammals > Digestive system > Stomach > Rumen | place: Canada: Alberta | collected...
CGAAGAATAAATTCAAAAAATTACTGTAGTTCCCTGCAAACAAAAAACGAGGAAAAATTCCCCGTTAATGTTTATAAATTTTTAGGACATTTTCAAAAATCATTGACATACTTTGGCAAATATTTTAATAAAAATCTGTAAAAATCTTTCAAAGAAAATTGTTTTAATGCAACATTTTTCACAATTTTTATACCTCTTTATAAAAATATCTTTATTTTCGCCCTCTTTTTATTATTCTATGCTTTATCTCATAACATTATGCATATTTTATATTTATTATTTTACACAAATATATTCCTTTATTTTATTAAATTTACTACTTCCTATTCCACTTACATTTTGTATATCCTCTATAGTTTTAAATATACCATTTTGTTTTCTATATGTTACAATTCTTTTTGCTATTACTTCACCTATTCCTGGCACTTTTTGCAATTCTTCCTCATTTGCAGTATTAATGTTAACAATTACTTTTTCTTGTACATTACCTGAATCTTGCTGAGCTCCGTCTATTATTACCGGTTTTAATCCACTTTTATTTGAATCATAAATTTCTTTATCTTTTATACTTGGAATATATATTTTCTGAGCATCAGATAATATATATGCTAAATTTACATTAGTTAAATCTGCTTCCCCGTGTTGTACCTCCCGCTTCATTTATAGCATCTATTATTCTAGCACCTTTTTGTAGTGAAATAACTCCTGGATTTTGAACTTGCCCTGCAATATGTACTATTATTTTTTCATGAGCATTAATTGTACTTCCCATTCCGTCCCCAAAGAAAGAGCCCTCTTCATTTTCAATACCGTTTATTATATTTGATTTTTCACTATCACTTTCTTCTAAAACATTATAAAAGCCTACATCTAATTCTTCAAAATCTGAAAACCCTTTTTCATTCATTTTTATAAAATATAAAACTCCCCCTATTATTACAACTGCCCCTATAATTATAATTATTAAAATTTCCTTTTTGTTATCAAACAATTTAAACTCCTCCTAAAAATTTTTTTAAATCAAGTCATTTTATTTCTCACCTTTCAACAACTTTTAACTAGTTCGCCTAAAATCAGTATTTTAAAATTTTAACTAATTCACTTAAAATCAGTATTTAAACTTTTAACTAGTTCGCCTAAAATCAGTATTTAAACTTTTAACTAGTTCACTCAAAAACAATATTTTACCTTGTTTATCATTATCCCTTGATTTTTTTACATATTTAAGATATTATATTTAACATATATAATATAAATTAGACATAAACTTTGAATAAAAAGAAAGGAGACATATGTTGATTTAAATACCTCAACATATCCTAAAAAATGAAAAATAAAGTAAAACAATTTTCTCTTATTATATTTATCATTTGTTATACATTATCAATTTTTTCTATTACCTCCTTTGCAGCAAATAATGATATTTCAACTTATTCGCCTCATTGTATTTTAATGGAAAGTTCAACTGGTAAAATTGTTTATGAAAAAGATGCATATAGTAAAGCCTATCCTGCAAGTACTACAAAAATTATGACTGCTATTTTGGCATTGGAAAAATGTAATTTAACAGATACTGCTACAGTTTCTCATAATGCTATATATAGCGTTCCCGTAGGCTATTCTCATGCATATCTTGTCGAAGGAGAAGAGTTAACTATTAATCAATTATTACATATTTTGCTTATACCTTCTGCAAATGATGCTGCAGTTGTTCTTGCAGAACATATTGCAGGATCTGTTGAAAGTTTTGCATCAATGATGAACACCAAAGCTATCGAAATTGGATGTCAAAATACCAATTTTGTAAATCCTAATGGTATTCATTCAGACAACCATTATTCAACAGCTTACGATTTAGCATTAATTGGTAGATATGCTATGCAAAATGAAACATTTAGAAAAATAGTTACAACCACACAATATACTCTTCCTTCTACTAACAAGTATGCAGAGGCAAATCGCTTTTTTAAACTTACAAACGAGCTAATTGTTCCAGATACAAGAGATAGTGTTGATAATTATTATTATCCATATGCAACAGGAATTAAAACAGGTTATACAAATCCTGCTGGAGAATGCCTTGTTGCAAGTGCAAAAAAAGATGATTTAGAGTACATAGCAGTTATACTTGGAGCTGGAAAAACAGAAAATGGATTAAGTGCTAGATTTATAGATTGTAAAAATTTATTTAATTACGCATTTGATAATTATAAAACTTATGTTATTAATAATGAAAACTCTTTAATAAAGCAATTATCTATTTCTAATGGAAATATTTTTAATAATAAATTGGATGTAATTGCTAAAGACGAAATTAATTTATTAATAAAAAATGATACAGACATTGCAAGTCTAACTCCTACTATAAATATTTCTTCTGATTTAGTAGCTCCTATAAAAAAGAACACTTTAATTGGTACTATTTCATATACTGTAGATGGAAATACTTATGCTTCAGATTTAATTGCTGGAAATGATATCTATGAATCAAATCTAAGGACTAATGTTTTGACCTTTATTTCTATAGTTTTAGTTGTATTTTTTCTATATAAACTATTAAAATTTAAACCAACTAAAAATACTAAGAAAAAAAATGAAAAGAAAAAGAAAAAGAAGAAAGATGATAATAATTATCTATATTGGTAACAAAAAAAGAGCTTAAATAATTTAAGCCCTTTTTATATTATTTTTAATTATAATCTTCCCCAATTATTATTGTGTAATCAACTTTTGCATTATCTGAACCTTCTGTAATTTTTCCAACTCCTAAAATATCTTTTATATCTTTTGAAGTATTACTTGATTTGCTAGTTCTATTAATAATAGTTGTTTTTTTAGTTTCTGTTGTAGTTCCACTTTTACTAATAGTATATCCTTCTTGTTTTAATTTTTCCTTTATTTTTGTAAGTGTATCTGAATTTGCTGTTCCATTTAATAATTCTATTGTAATACTCTTTTCTTTCTTTTCTGTTTGTGAATCAGCACCAGAATTTTCCCCTTTTCCAGTAGTTTTCGTATCATTTGAAATCGCATTATTCTCTTTTAACTTTGTATTATCTGAAGTATTGTCTGTTACAGTATTTTCATTTATTGTATTTGAATCTTCATTTTCTTCTTCTATTATTTTGTCTGTAAATAAATCTTGTGCGATTTGTGCTGTTTTTTCTTTATCTGCACTATAAATCCATATTCCATTGCATTGTTCTGGTTTTCCTGGAACAAAATCTGACATTATTGTTGATGTATCAAATTTAAAAATGTATGGTATATAATATTTTAGTTCTTGTAAATCCATATTTGTTCTGACATTTTTTTGTACTATATTTATTAAATCAACTACCTTAGTTACATTTTCTATTTTTAGAAGTTGTTTAGCAGTCTCCATTATGAACTCTCTTTGAGTTCTCATTCTGCCTAAATCGTTATCACCATATTCTGCTGGATATGATGTTCCGTCTTGATTATGGCGGAAACGTAATAGTTGCTCTGCTTTATCGCCATCTATTAGTTGTTCACCCGCTGTTAAATGAATATGTAAGTCTTGGTTATAATCGTCATAATTCATGTCTATTGGAACATTAAATGTAACTCCACCAATAGCATCAACTATTTCTACAATTGACTCAGTATCAACCATTATATAGTTATGTAATTCTATTCCAATTAAATTGCTTACGCATTCAAGCATTTCATTAATATTTGTTCTATTTCTATATACTGAGTTTACTTTGTAACTTGCTAAATAATTTGCGCTTGCTGAGCTTTTGTTTTTCTTTCCAACATAAGTATCTCTAGGTATAGAAAGTATTGATGCTTGTTGTGTTTGAGGATTATATGATGCAACAATAATTGTATCTGTTAAATAATAAGGTGTTTGTCCTCTTCCTTGGTTTGCATCGCTTTCTCCTAGTACCAATATATTTATTCTTCCAACTTCTTTTAGTTTTTCTGCATTTATTCCTAAGGCTGTTGCAGATAGAGGATCATATACTGCTGTTTCTCCCATTTGTGATTTATGTAAGTAATAACTATATCCAAAGTAACTTGCATAAGCTATAAGCACTAGTAATAATAACATAAATATTGTTTTTATTATTTTTCTAAAAGCACTCTTTTTTTTCTTTTTATTATCTTTTGATTTTCTTTCTCTCAATTTTTTCACTCCTATTTTTACGCATAGCAAGAGTATAACAAATTCACACCCAAATATCAAGTTCTTTGGACAAATTTCTATAAAAACAAGTTCAATAAAATGTTGTTATCATACAAGAAGCTTCCAATAAATGATTTATTTATTTCTTTAATTATTCCTGTTTGCTCTATTGCAGGGCTTATAAGTGAAATTATTGCAAGTAATGTATATATAATAATTAATGCTTTAAGCAACCCATATAAGACTCCTCCTGTTTTATCAAATTGTTTTATGACCGGTAAATCAGTTAATATATTTGATAAAGCACTTATAATCATTAGAATTATTCTTGTTACTAAAAATAATGCTATAGCAACTCCTACATAGATTGCTGTTGTTGATATATTGTATGCTACTGTATTTACTACTAACATTTTTGTATCTTCTGCAGCATTTTTTACTGTTTCGTTTATATAATTTACCATTGATTTTGGTAAATTACTATCTTCTTTTACTTCTCCATTTTCCTCTACATCTTTTGAAACTATGTTTATTACTGATTGTCTTATATTATCGTCTATTTCTGTATTTTGTATTGCATAGTTTCCAACAGGTTTAAAGAATATTGCTGCTACAACTACAGCTACTATAAAAGAAAGTATTTTTATTATAGATTTTGTTAATCCATTTTTATAACCAAAAAATATACAAATTCCAAGTATTGCAACTATTATTAAATCAATTATTATTGACATTTTAAATTCCTCCTTTATAATTCAACTATTTCAATTTTATCTCTATAAACAATTCCTGCAAAATTATCAGCAATTACTATTTTTCTAACTTCCTGCGTAGATATATATTTTTTTAACAGCCAGCCATTAGTACCTATAAAATGCACTTCTGATCCCAAATTTAATGCTATTTTTTCATTATATGCATACACTTCTTTTACTACACTATCTAATTCGTATATGTTTGTTTTTTTGCTTAGAGTATTTATTATTTCGACTGTACTTTTCGTATTTAATAAAGAACTTTTTTCTGCTATTTTATATACATAATTTGTTAATTCTGCTCCTGCAAAAACAACTTTTTGTTCTTTTTCATTTAAATTTACTAGCTCATCATTTGATTCATTTTGAATAACTCTTATTGAATTATCATACATACATACAAGTCTATTCCCTTCTTGATACTTAAGATTTAATATAATTGAATCTGTTGCTTCTGCTATATTTGAAATCTTTCTTTCCTGCTCTCCATTTTGAATTGCTATTGTCTTTATCATTGATTTAAGCAATGTTCCATTTGTACTTACTTCTGCAAAGCTTAGATATTTATTATCCCAAGATATGTCAGTATCTACAACTAATGAGTTTGATAAATATGTTTTAAACATGTTATTTCCGTAGTAATCAATAGTTTGTACAATTGATTTATACGTTGTTCCTGTTAATACAACTGATACATATCCATTTTTGTTGACTGATACTCTTGAAATATTTCCTTCCAAATCTTTTTCCCACTTAATTGTATTTCCTTCTATTAAATAGATTTTTTGTTTATCTTGTTCCGCTATTAACAAAAATCGATTGCTTGCATCAACTATTGGATTTGTTATTTCAACATCTAATTCATATTCTTTTTTTCCATAAGAGTTATAACCTATTAATTTGTTTTGCGATAATATGGATATATATTTATCATAAGCATATACTGAGTTTGTTTGTGATTCTTCAATAGATATAGCTGTAACTGCATTTTCCATTACATTTTTCATAAGTACATATTTATCCATAAAATTTCTAAATGATTTATTACAACTATAAAGTATAAATATTATTAGTATAATTAAAATTATTATTGAAACAATTGATGTTATTAATATTTTCTTAACATTTATCTGTTTATTTTTTACTTCCTGTTCATCTATTCCAATTATTTTCATTTTTTGGTCTCCTAATTATTTTCTATACTAATTTTATACCAGTTTTTAACTAATTTTTCAAGTATATATTATGAATTAGTTTTAAATATAAAAACAAATAAGCAAAATTTGTAATATTCCAAGTATTCCAAACGCTGGATATAAATTTGATATCAAGTTTGTAAATCCTATTTTTGATACAAATATACTGGCAATACATATAATTACAAGATTTATTTTATAGCTTTTTTCAGTAGGACTTACATTTTTTAAAAAGCTATATCCTGCTGATATTGCTGATGTAAATATTGATGCAATTATAATAAAACTATAAATATACCTATAGCTTTCTCCAAATTTTTTTACTATCTCAATTAGAGGGATCTCTAATTCTTTTACTTTTTGGATATTTTCTCCTAATAATAGATATATAAAAACAGATAATAATATTATTGTAATTCCACAAATTAAGGATACATTCTTTATTTGTTTTTTATCAATTACAAATGTTTTCATGCTAACAAGCACTGGAATTAATATAATGCTGTTATAACTTGTGTATAAAATACTACTAAATACAAACATATAATTTGATACATTTTCTTTTTCTATTATTTCTAATTGATTTATGTATTGAAAATTTTTTATTCCAATAAGTAAAATGAAAATTAATAAAATAGGAACTATTATAGAGTTAATTTTCATCATTCCTTGCAAACTTTTTTCAAATACAATATAGCTTATTAGTACAAATATTGCAGATGAAATATATGTTGATACATTGTAATTTTGTTTTATATAGGCACTAAAAGCAGCAACCATTATAAAAAATGATATTAGTAAAAAACTATTTACAATCCACTTAATAACATTATTTAACTTATCATATTTTTTATTAGTTTGCTTTAATAATTCGTCATATTTATATATTGGTTTATCTTTAATTATTATTAATATCCTGTATATTATGAAGCTTGTAAGTATTCCAGATATTATTATTCCTATTAATCCTTTAAATCCATATTGTGCAAAAAAAATGTATATTTCTCTACCAGATGCAAATCCAGCACCTATTAGAGTTCCCATTATTACCATTACAATTTTATTTGTATTTTTCAAAATAAAACCCCTCATTTTAATTTATGAGAGGTTTTTATATTTATTCTATTTTTTTCTTCTACGAATTTGCCATACTACAATTCCTGCTATAATTACCAAAGTAGGAACGATGAATATTATAGCTACTATTATTTTGTGTTGTGCTTCTGTTACTGTATAAGATACATCATCTGCGTTTTTTCTAATTGTTATTGTATCTGTTCTTTGTGTTAAATATGATATTGAGTTTATTACAGCATCATTATTATTACAAATATCATTTGCATATACAACATACGAATTGTACATATTTATTGTTTGATTTGTTGCAAATACTGTATTTGAAAATACTATCATTTGAGCTTCTTTATCATTTTCTAATTTTCTAGTTACAAGTGCTCCTACTATAGCATTTGAAGCATCTTCATCTTCACTTTTTTTGCTGGCACTTTCAATTTTTAAATTTGTTCTTAAAAATGCACTATCACTTGTTCTTGCAATTGTTTTATAAGTTACTCCTAAGTTTTCAAGAGTTTCATTATCTTTAAAAATTATTTTTCCTGCATCTATTACACAAATATTCATGTTCATATTAATATTTTCATTTATAACATCTTCAACTTGTGATATAACAAATTCTGGAGATCCATATACCATTTTATTAGGATCTTGTTCCATTATTATTCCATTAGAAATTGTAAATCCATATAAATCTAATATTGCATTAAAGTTTGGAGTTTCTATTCCTAAGATATTACTATTTTGTAATAAAAGAATTTTCCCTCCATTATTAGCGTATTCTAATATTTTATCTTTTTCAGCTTCTAGCAAATCTTCTTTTAAAGTTGTTATAACTAAACAATCACAATCTTCTGGAACACTTCCTGCTGTTAATATATTTAATGAATCTACTTCATTTGCTTCTGATGTTATCTCATCTTTAATTATTGAGAAATAATTATCTGAATAATTATTATGACCTGTTAGAAAATATATTTTAGGTTTTTCTTCTATTGTAACTTCTATTATAGCATTTGTTATTGCTTCTTCTGTTAAATCAATTGTTTCACGCGTTGTATAATCATATGTATACAAGTCATTCATAGCTAAAGTTGTTTCTCTTTCTCCTGATTTTATTACTATTAAACTATCTGTATCTTGTAGTCCATATTGATTTGTTAAATCTGGTCTTGATGTTAGGTCATCTACTCTCTCTATTTTTATATTTGAATTTACTTGAGTATATTTATTAGAAAAATCAATTATATATTCATACTGAGACATATTTAACAAGTCTATTTCTACTTCTTTATCTAAATTTCCAAGTTTTGTTCTTGTAAAATCTGATATTGAATATATTTTATCAGATGTTAAATCTAAGTCTTCTGCATTTATTTTTTCTACAGCAAAATTTATTAAATAATATACTGCAAAAATTATTGCTATTAATAGAACTGTATAAAATGTATCTCTTAGCCATTTCTTTTTTATAATTTCAATTATTTTTTTCACTTTTTTAAGCTCCTTTCATTATTTTACAGATTTTCTTCTTTGCATTACAATTATTGTTAATGTTATAAATACCATTGCAAATGATAATAATCCTGCAACTTCTGTTAAAGAAATTCTACCTGATGGGAATTTATTATAATAATTTATTAATGATAATTTTGAAAATACCTCGCTTATATATGGTAAAAAAATGCTCATTAATAAAAATGCAATTGTTATTATTCCTGAAATGACTTGATTTTCTGTAAGACTAGATGCAAACATTCCTATTGATATTGCAGCTGTAGATATTAATATAAATCCAATCATTGATGTAAATACTGGAATTATGCTTGCTTTTGCAAAAATACATACAACTATATAATACATTAATGAAATAACTAGAGTTATTAATATTACTCCCAATGCCGCAAATAATTTTCCAAAAACAACCTTTGTTATACTTATTGGTGTTGTAAGCAATAGCTGTTCTGTTCCGCTTTTTCTTTCTTCAGAAAACATTCTCATTGTTAAAATTGGTACTGCTATTATAAGACCATACAATGCAACATAATAATACAATGATCCCAAATCAACAGATGCTGTTTTTACACTTGTTAGATAGAAAAATATACTACTTACAAATAATAAAATACCTACAACTACATATCCTATTGGAGATAAGAAATATGATTTAAATTCTTTTTTTATTACTGCCCACATTAGTTTTTACCTCCTTCTTCTTTACTTTGTTCTTTTTCATTCTTTTTATTTTCTTTCTTTTCTTGTTTTTCTTTCGCTTTTTCTTGCTTTTTCTTTGCTCTTTCTTCTTTCTTTTTAGCCTTTTCCTCTTTTTTTCTTTTTATTTCTTCTTCTTCCTCTTGCAATTCTTTTTCAAATTCTTCTTTTTCTTTTCTTTCTTTTTCCGCTTGTTTTTTATTATATTCTTCTGTTGCATCATCAACTAATTTTATAAAAGCATCTTCTAGGCTTGTTTCTGCCTTTTTTAATTCAAATATTGTAATTTCTTCTTTTGGTAAAACATCAAATAATATCTTTCTTATATCATTTTCTTGATCTGAAATAACTTGATATTGTTTTGTTCCATCTTCATTGTCTTTTATCATTTTTATTTCTAATATTTCTGGAATCTTTTCTTTTATTGTTGACATTTTATCTTCTTTATCTTCAACTGTAACATATACAATATTTTGCTCTTTTGTTTTATCTTCAAGATTTTCTGGTTTATCTATTGCAACAATTTCGCCTTTATTTATTATTATAACTCTGTCGCATAATTGACTAATTTCTGATAGGATATGAGAACTTACCATTACAGTATGCTCTTTGCCCAATTCTTTAATTAAATTTCTTATTTCAATTATTTGTTTTGGATCTAGTCCAACTGTTGGTTCATCTAGTATTAATACTTCTGGATTTCCAACTAATGCACCTGCTAAACTCGTTCTTTGTTTATATCCTCTTGATAGATTTTTTGTTAGTTTATTTTGGACTTCAACTAGTCCTGTTTGTTTTAGTACCTTTTCTACTTCTTCTTTTCTTTGAGCTTTTTTTACAAGTTTTAGTTCTGCCATATATGAAACAAATTCTTTTACTGTTAAATCATTATATAATGGAACATTTTCTGGCATGTATCCTATATCTTTTTTTGCCTTTTTAGTTTTTTTCATAATGTCATTTCCATTTACAACAATTGTTCCCTCTGTTGGTTCTATGAAACCTGTTATCATATTCATTGTTGTACTTTTTCCTGCTCCATTTGGTCCCAAAAAGCCCACTACTTCTCCATCATTTACGGTAAAGCTAATATTATTTACCGCTACAAAACTGCCATACTTTTTAGTAACATTTTTTACTTCTATCAACTTTATTCCTCCTCCAAAAGTACTATTTCCGTAGCACATTTTAAATTTTACTTTTAAATATTATCATTTTATCTTTTTTTATGCAATAGTCTTCACGTAATTTTCACAAATTAATTTAAGAAATACTACTTTCAGACTAAGGTAATTTAATGTCCGCGCAGGGTAAAAGATTTTTATTTTAAGCGAGAGCGACGTGGGGACCGCTGAAGGCTGTTAAATGCTTTAGCATTGTTACAGCCTCAGTGGGAGAGCTCGAGTAAAAAATAAAAAATTTTACCCGTTGCAGGACATAATTTATTTTATAAGTCTGAATAATAAGAAAAAGAAGAAAACTTTTAAAGTTCTCTTCTTCCTTCTAATGCTTTACTTAAAGTTACTTCATCTGTGTATTCTAAATCTCCTCCTACAGGTATTCCATGTGCTATTCTTGTAACTTTTACTCCTAATGGTTTTACAAGTTTTGAAATATACATTGCTGTTGCTTCTCCTTCAACTCTTGGGTTTGTAGCAAGTATTATTTCTTTTGTTGTTCCTTCCATTAAACGCGTAAGCAATTCTTTTATTTTTATATCATCAGGTCCTATTCCGTTCATTGGTGATATTGAACCATGTAAAACATGATACAATCCTTTAAATTCATGTGTTCTTTCCATTGCAACTACATCTTTTACATCTTCTACTACACATATTATGCTATTATCTCTTTTAGGATTTGAACAAATATTACATGGATCTGTATCTGATATATTAAAACACTTTGAGCAGTATTTTAAATTCTTTTTTGCATTAATTATTGCATCTACAAATTCTTGAACTTCATTTTCTGGTCTATCTAGCATGTAAAATGCAAGCCTTGCTGCTGTTTTATTTCCTATACTTGGTAATTTTTCAAATGCCTCTATTAATTTTTCTATTGATGGTGAATAATATGACATTGCTTTCTCCTCCAATTTTGCAATTATGAATGCTCTTATTTTATATGTTATTTTGCAATTTTGCAAGAGGAATTTTTATTTTTTAATTCATATAATACATCTAAAAATGTTTCTAATAAGAAAATTATCACATTGCAGATGATTTTTTTATTTGTCTAGAGGTACTACTCTTAATGTATACCCCATAGAGTATAAAATTTTTATAAGTGTGTTTGTTTGAGGTGAATTAACACATTTTTCAATTCTTGCTATAACTGGTTGTTTTACTCCGCTTCTTTTGCTTAACTCCCTTTGAGTTAAATTTAGGCTTTTTCTTACATTAATTGTTGCTTCAATAATTTCCATTTCAAGTCTAATTTCTTCTTCTTGTTCTGGTGTAATATCCAACTCTTTTTCAAAATCACTCCAACTTTTTAATTCTTCATTCATTATCTTTTACCTCCTATTTAAATAATCTTTTATTAATCTTTTAGCTTTTTCAATTTCTCTTTTTGGTGTTTTTTGTGTTTTCTTTACAAAACAATTTAATAATATAAATGTATTATTTTCTATATATGTAAAAAGTATTCTATCTCTTAATGGTCTTAGCTCCCATATTTCGTCTTCAATATGTTTTATAAATGGTTCTCCTAATAATAATCCATTTTCTTGTAGCATTCTTATATATGCTACTATCTTATTAAATTTAATATTACTATTTTTGTCTATTTTATTATGTAATTCTTTTATATATTCTTCTAATTGACTTTTTCCATTTTTGTCTTTATAAATTTTTATATTATACATATAGCCTCCTTAACTATAGTATATTCTTATGATAACATATTTGTTATCATAAGTCAACTATTTTTATATATTTATTTAAACAAAAAAAGAGCCTAATTTTTTTAATTAAGCCCTTTTTTATATGTGCAGTTTTCTCCATCCCCCTTGCACATTATTATTCTACGTTTACATTAACCCTGGTATGTTGTATTTTCCTAAGCTTTCTGCTTGAGCAGAATCTACTTTTCTTAATGCTTCGTTTGTACAAGTTAAAATTAAATCTTGTAACATTTCAACATCTTCTGGATCAACTACTTCTTTTTTTATAATAATTTCTTTTACTTCTTTATTTCCGGAAACTTTAACTGTTATTGCTCCTCCACCTGCTGTTGCCTCAAATTCTTTTTGTCCTAATTCTTCTTGACTCTTTTGCATATCAGCTTGCATTTTTTTTGCTTCTTTCATTAATTGATTGATGTTCATTCCACCAAATCCTCCCATTCCTCCTGGGAATCCTCCTCTTTTTGACATTGTTTAATCATCCTTTCTAATTTTATTCTATAACATTAAATGGTAAATCAAAATCCTGTGCAAAATTTTCTATTGCACTTTCTTCTACCTTACTTTCTGCTTGTTCTTGCTTTTGCTCTTCAATATATTTTATTCTCATTGGTTTACCAAATTCTATTGATATTTTCCTTTCAAGTTCTGCTCTATTCTCATTTTTTTCTAATATTGCTTTTCCAAATGGTGTTAAACCTTTAGGGAAACTTATTCCTACAGTCATGTCGTTTATTTCTGTAGCATTTGAGTTAATTAAATTTGTATAAAGCATTATTTTCCCTTCTTGTTTTAAATTTGCTACTATTTGTGGCCAAGCCTTTACTCCATTTTTCATATTTGCCGTTTGATTTATAGAACCTTTTTTTAAGTTTGTTTCATTTATTGGTTTTGCAATTTCATTTTGATTTTGTTCAAATCTTTGGGTTGGCGCATTTTTGTTTTCCACATTTTGTGCTAAATTGTGGAAACTTGAACTTGAAATTTTAGATATTTTGTTTTCTAAATTTGTAATTCTGTTATTTAAACTGTTTATATCTATATTACTTCCGCTTCCAGTATTATTTTTCACTTGCCCCATACATAATTTTAATATTCCAACTTGAAACATTATTGTTTTTTGCGTTGAATATTTCATATCATTTTCTAAATTTGAAAGTTCATATATAATTGATAAAAGCCTTTCCTTTTCTATGTTTTCTGCCAGTTCTTGTATTTGCTTTATTTCTTCTTCACTATAAATTGATGTTTTTTTGCTGGTTTTATATATTAATATGTCTCTTACATACTTAATTATTTCCCATAATAAATTGTTTAAATCTTTTCCTTCTTTTATAACTTCATCTATAACATTTAATGCATCGTCTGAGTTATTTTCTATTATTGCTTTTGTAATACTATTTATATATGTAAATTTTGGTATTCCAACTAAATCTTTTATTTTATTTTCATCTATTTTAGATGTTCCATCTTGAATACATCTTTCAAGTATGCTTAATGCATCTCTCATAGCTCCTTCTGCTAAGCTTGATATTATTTGAAGTGCTTTTTTGGTTATTTCTATATTACTTTCCTTGCAAACAATTTCTAATCTTTTTTCTATATCTTCTTCAGATATTTTTTTAAAATCGAACCTTTGACATCTTGAAAGTATTGTTGCAGGCATTTTTTGTGGTTCTGTTGTTGCAAGTATAAATTTTACATGAGCTGGTGGTTCTTCCAGTGTTTTTAGAAGAGCATTAAAAGCTCCTGAAGATAGCATATGAACCTCATCTATTATATATACTCTATATTTTGCTTTTGTTGGCAAAAAATTAACTTCATCACGTATTTGTCTAATGTCATCTACTCCATTATTTGATGCAGCATCCATTTCTACAATATCTGTTAAGCTTCCATTTATTGCTTCCTTGCATATTTCACACTCATTGCAAGGTTCTCCATCTTGTGGATTTAAACAGTTTATTGCTCTTGCTAGTATTTTTGCAGCAGATGTTTTTCCTGTTCCTCTTCCTCCATTAAAAAGATATGCATGTCCTACTCTTCCTGCTATTATTTGATTTTTTAATGTTGTTGTTATATGTTCTTGACCTACCATTTCTTTAAATGTAATAGGTCTAAATTTTCTATATAATGCTGTGTATGCCATTTCTTTCCCCCCATGACATATTTTAAAAAAGTATAAGGTTTAACATTAATTGTTTCTCTATGGAAAATAACTCACACATAAGTTACTATTTATTGCTGCTTCCTTCCGGACCTGACAAAGTTCATAGGCTTACATTGAATTATTCTCCATACAAAAACAATTTATGTTTTTCTTATACTTTTCTTATTATATACTTGTTTTCAACTCTTTGCAAGTGTTTTTATATTAATTTATAACTTTAAAATCTAAATTTTCTATTTTTTTCTTTATTTCTTCTAAATTAATATCTTTCTTACTTACTATTTTTACTTTTCCTGTTTCATGGTTTGCTTCTACTTCTTTAACTCCAGTTATTGTTTTTAAAGTGTTTTTTACTCTATTTTCACATCCTGAGCAGTGCATTCCTTCAACATTTATTTCAATTTCTTTCATTTTAATTATTCTCCCTTCTAAAACCTAAATCTGAAAAAATTTATCACCAATTCTTATTCTACAAATCAATTATATCATATTAGTCAAGTTTGTTTTTATTATAGAAATATTTATATTTTATTGTAATTGCTAATAATATTATCGAAATAATTAGTAAAAATATAAATGTTATAATATCATCTCCCGTTTTGGGATTTTGTTTATTTTCTGATATTTTATCATTTAAATCTTTAGCCATTAATTGGACACAAAATTTATATGTCTTATTATTATCTAGCATATCTTTTTTGTCATTTTCATCAACTTCTTTTACATTCTTTCCTGTTTCATAATTCCAACTATATTTTATTTCTATATTTTTTTCTTCATTTTGTTTTAAACTTCCAGACAAAAAATTATTTAAATCTGCTAATGAATTATACTCTTTATTTTCGTAATAAAACTTCATATTAAAAGGTTTATTTTCTTCATTAAAGAATTCTAATATATAATTTACTTCTTTTTTTGAGTTACTAATTTTTATGTTTATATCTCCCTTTATTCCAGGAGCTAAATTGTTTAATTTTATTTCTTTATATTGTGACTTAAAATTACCTTCATATTCATTATTATTTATATTGAAATTTATATTATATTGACTTGTAGCATAACATCTATATAAATTACTAAATAAAATTACTAATATAATTACTGCTATAATTTTTTTATATAATTTCATCTATTATAGTCTCCTCATCATTTATAATCTTTTTATTTAAATCAAGAATGTTAACTGTAGCTATATCCGTAAAGTACCCGAGGTTTTCCTACTAAATCTATTCTTGCATACGTTCCATTTGTTTTTGAAGAATCATATTTTGTTCCTTTTCCTCCAACCAGAGATATGCAATTATTAAACATATTAGCAGTTATTGTTGTTTTACTTACAACAAATTTATTTGATGCATATATTGTTTTTATTTTACTTGCTCCTTTAAACATAAATAGCATATTTTTTACTTTTGATGTGTCCCATGTTGATAAATTTAATGTTGTTATTTTAGAGTTTGATGATAGTTGAAATAATCCATACATGTTTGTACATTCTGAGGTGTCTATTTTATCTAATCCTTGAATTGAGTTAAGAGGGAAACCATAAAACCACATACTCATATTTTTAGGTTTTATTTTTCCTATTATAATAACATTTGTTATTTCTTTATATTGCTGTCTTGTTAAATCTGATTCCATCATTCCATTCCACGGAGTTTGATATGCTCCAATTTCTTCATCGTGCCATTTACTTTCTTGATACTGGTTAACATCCGCATTATCGAAATCTGTTATAAGATTGCCTTTGTATGTAAAGTTAGAAATATTGTTAATTACTAAAGTTTCTCCTTTTCCATCTCCTGTTGTATCATATAGTTTTGCATATATTCCTTCTTTTTCATTATTTATATAAGTATAAATTTTAACAATTTTATTTGAATATATGTATTTTGCATAAGCTGGTTTATTAATTATACAGAAACATATTAATAAGAATATAAGAGATACTGTTAACTTTATTTTTTTGTTCATTTACTTTATCCTTTCCATTTTTAATTAAGGCAGCTAAAAGAGGTACCTAAGAAACTGCCTATTTTTTAATTATTGTTCAACAGGTCTTGATTGTACTGCTTTAACAGTAACATCAAATTCCATTGAATTTGCTATTTTTCCATCATTAGTATCTATTACATCATTTTCTTCTATTTCAGAACTATTTGATCCTGTTTCATAATCCCATTTCCAATTAACAGTTTTTTCTACTTTTTTATTTGTAGCATTTGCATCTATATGTCCTGTAAGAGCTTTTATAACACCATCTACAGTTGTACATTTATTGCCATCAACTTCAAAATAGAAATTAGTTGGTTTATTTTCTATATTTGAAATATCTACGGTGTAGTCTACTCCTGTTTCAGTTCCTCCAGCATCTATTACTACATCAAATGATCCTTGAGTTCCTGGTGCTATTGTATTTTCTGTTAGTGTTTGTGCAGTATAATGTTTATTTGAAAGTTCTATCTCATCCATTTGCACATTCCATTTTGCAACTTTCATGGAACCTTCTCCATCTATTTTGCTTATGTATTTTGCTAAAGCTCCTCCTCCTGCTATTAATACTCCTAGTAATGCAATCATTGATGCTCCCATTATAATTTTTTTTGCATTTTGTTTTTTTATCATTTTTCAACATCCTTTCTTTTTTTAGTACCTCTTAAATATTTATAGAAATTTATAAATATTATCAATTTGTTAATTTGTATTTTTTTATTTTGGATTTTATAATTGATATTAAAATAAGAATTATTAGAACTATAATATATGAGTTTCTAATAGTTTCTTGAATAAATTTAAATTTTGATAAAATTTTTATAACTTTTCCTATTACTTGAATACTTTCAATTGGTTCATCTTCAGCATTATTTGCATCACCTTTTAAAATAAGTTTTTCATTTTCAATTTTAACAAGTCTATGGCAAATAACATTTTTTTCTTCATCTTTATATACTACTATATCCCCTTGTGATATATTTTTCGTGCATTTTACTAGTATTCCATCCCCTATTTGTATTGAAGGCAACATTGAGCCTGTTTGCACATAAAAGATTGTATAACCTAAAATATTTACATATTCCTTTTTTAAAATATTTATTTGAAAAATATATGTAAGTATTAAAATTAAAAAAATAGCCAGAATAATGCCTAAAAAATTAGACACAATTTTAGTGCATTTGTGCAAAATTTTCATATTTACTTGTATGATATATTTAATAACTTAAATAACCATACGACTCCTTTCTTTATTTTTTAATATTTAATATAATCTATATGTGATAACTGTGGACTTTTTATTTTTTATATAGC
>Ga0256404_1007205_pt1 | contig 17773 bp, 14 predicted proteins | sample RumenRJG_01DNA_FD_185990 | JGI IMG/M metagenome (GOLD analysis project Ga0256404, IMG submission 185990) | Bovine rumen microbial communities from Lethbridge, Alberta, Canada - RJG_01 | ecosystem: Host-associated > Mammals > Digestive system > Stomach > Rumen | place: Canada: Alberta | collected...
AAGTTCTTCTTCTGGAAGTCTTTCATCTTTAGGTTGCTTATTATTGATATAAACAAGATTTTCAAACATAGAATCTTGCATTTTAGCATCTTCATAATGCCTATATAATCTTTGGTCAATATCCCAATCTTTGATTATGTAAGTACCATTATCCCAGTTATCAGTATCCATTCTTGAATAGACACCAACACCTAGAGATAGGGTACCACCAATTGTATTACCAGCGACTTGGCAAAGTCTTGCCCAGCCGTATTCATAATCTACATCAGGACTTCTATAGCCTTTGACATCACAATAGGCAAGTATTGATTCAACAAACTCACGATATCCGTCCCAATGTAAATAGACACCTATATTTTTATCTTTATTGGCAATAACTGCACGATCGCCCATTATAAATCACCTCCAATTTCTAAATGATTATTTTTGTCTAATTTTGTCGAATTATATTTTTCGACATTTTCTTTAACTTCAGCTTTAGTAGGTTTACCATAGTTTTTTCCAAAAGAATCTTTTAATTTATCAACTTTACTTTTGGCATCTTCAAGATTTTTCTTTTCTTCATCAGGGTGTAGTCCATCAGTAATGTTGCAATAAAGCATACTTTCAATATTTTTTTGTAAATCTTTTGGCATTGAATTTAAGTTTGCACTTTTTTCCATTTCATTAAAATCTTCTTCAGTAGGTTCTTGTTCCATTTCTTTTTCAATGTCTTGAATCATTTCATCAATCTCTTGTTCTCTTTTTTTAGTTTCTTCATCAGTATAATTTTTCATTAAATCTTTTTCTTGTTTTAAAACTGCTCTCATTTGTGTTTTAGTGTAGTGGAAACTTCTAGATTTTAAATCTTCTTTAATTTTCTCAATGTTCTTATCTGTTAGACTTGCGAAATCTCCAGTTTCATAATTATCATTTGCAATAAAGAAGTTTCCGTTTATAATATCGCAGTCAAATCCAACATTTGGATACAATCCTTGCAATTTTCCTTCATCATTACAAACAAGTTCATAGTAGTCGTAGGGGATAACTTCGATAAACCCACCAACTAAACTCTGCATAGCATGTAGAGTATTTTCAATCTCAATGACCTCAGGTTCTCTACCAACCCTTTTATATAATACTTTTATTTTCTTACCCATAATATTTAATTTCCTTTCATTTTTATTTTGTTTTTTAGCCTTGGCGTTTTCACGCTCTCTAACTCTTTTTACATTTTTATAAAATCTTTCTTTACTTTGTTTATTCAATTTTCTAACTCTTCTTTCGTGCTTTAATTTGTGTTTATAACTTTTTGTACTTAAATCAAGATATATGTCCATAGCTTAGCTCCTTTCTTGGCTATCTAAATCAAATGTTGATTTTTCTAATTCATCATGTCTTTTAATTGACCTAAATAGATTTTGGTCAACATAGTGAAATTTAGCACCATCTAAAAATTGAGTTTGCTTTTTTTCTTTGTCGTAAGTATATGAAATTAAATCAGTCAAAAAGCCTAATTCTACAAGTTTTTCAGCTTTATCAAAGAACACTTTATCTGTCGTTGCAAAAAATGCTCTCGTTGAACCAGTATTTAAACATTGATTTTTAATATAGCCACCAATCTGTCTAAATTTCATATTAATAAAAGAATTTGGAATGTCTTGAATAAGTCTAATTTTTGCATTTGTAGAAGTACAAACTAGCGTAGAATAGTGGTTAGAATGTTTTACATCATACATAATTCTAGCTAGATCGTTTCTTGAATTAATCTTGACTTGTAGTAGTGGGTTGTTATCAATAAAATTGCTTGAATCTTTATCTAGTAAATTTTCAATAATAAGATTATTAGCAACTTCAAGATTGCCTGTTCTATCATCAACTCCAATCCAAGCATAAGTTCCGTGATCAACAATTACATGACCTTTGAAGTCATCAATATTTTTAGCAAAGTTCTTTGTTAAATGAATGTCTTCCATGCTTGCTTTTGCACTTCCAGCAGGATGGTTGTGCTCAATGTAAATTCCATTTGCTCCTAGCTTATACTCACGTATTTTAATTTCTTCAAAACCTCTAAAATCATTCATTTTTCTATTCGTATATCTATCTTTAAAAATAAATACTGCATTTGGTAGCCTTGATGTAAACGATTCGTAGCCAACAATTTTATTATCTCTTGTATAAATTACTCTAAAAGTCTCAAATAAAGGATTTCTAAAGATTTGACAAATATTTGCTAAATCTTCTCTTGAATGTATTTCTACATTTCTTAAATCTAAATATTTTTTCATATCTTCCATTTGAGGAACACCATTTAAAATAGTTTTGACTTTTAAATCTGACATTCCTTTTTAGCCTCCTCTTGTAATTGTTCTACCAAGTAGTTAATTATTGCATTATCAACATCATTGATATTTCTTAGGCAAGTAATTAATTCTGTATTTTTGTCATCCAACTTAACGAAATACTTGCAAACAATAAATTGGTAAATAAGTAATAAGCAGTGTTTTAAACTATCAAGATATATAGGAAGATATTTTCTATAAAATTTCATCTCATAGATTTTGTAATCTAGAAAAACCTTGAATTCATCTTCTGACATACTTAGATCATCTAAAAACTCATAATTAGTTAAGTCTTCATTAAAATCAATAATCTTGCTTTCTGCTTTAGCTGAATGATTTAGAATTTGTTTTGTTCTCATTTTTATTAGGTCATCAAGAGAATTAAAATTCTTTAAATAAGCTCTAACTTTAATTGCATTTACCTCAATAGGTTGCTTGCTATATGCAGTAAACCAAGGAATAACTTTAGCAATTTCTTTGTAGTTTACATGTACATTTTTATTTGAAAACCTTTGGACAAAATCGTAGTTAGTGACTGATTTTTCTTTTGCAATTTCATTTGAATTTTCTTTTGTACCATTATTTGAATTGTCATCGGTACCATTATTAGTTTTAGACTCAATTTTTTGAAATTGTATCTTGCTAAGGTCAAAGTCTTTATCACTTTTAATTCTGCCAGATGCCTTTAATTGAACTTTAATTTGGTCTAAAACCGATTTTCTTATTTCATCATTAGTAATTTGATTAGACACTTTATTGAAAGCTTTATTTTTGATTTCAAGCTTTTTTGTTTTTTGCGTGGAATCATCCACTTCATTGTTAGCTGAACTATCAATTCCAAAGCTTTCTCTAGTATCTGAATCATAAAAATAGTTAAGATTCTTTGAGGAAAGTTCGTCTTGCTTTTTTGAACTTTGCTTTTCATCATCTCTAGAATCTTCAAATGTTTGATTAAACATTTTTTATTTCTCCTTTTCTTCTAAATTAAGGAGTTCGAACTCTTTTCTTGCTAGCAATTATAGGATAGCACGGATTTTAAAAAAATCTTGGTTAGGTAGCCAAGATTTCTTCTATGAATAAGAAAGTGTAAAAAGGTGTAAAAAAGTGTAAAAATAAGTGAAAAAAATTTCTTATAATTCTAATTAAATATGAGGGAATTGAATGTTTTTTTCTAACTAGAACAGATAAAATTTATAATGTAATTATTATCCTGTAACCTAAACAAAACAAATATTTGAGGGTTTACTATAAGTATAATTTATGATAAAATAATGTTGAAATATGAAAAATGTTATATAGATATTGATTAGAAATAAAGATAGGAAGATTAATATGACAAAATTAAGTAATATTATTAATATTGATTTGCATATTCATTCCAGTGAAAGTTCATACAAAGAAAAAAAAGGATATGTAGATGAATCAAATATAAATAACATTGAAATATTGCTAAAAAATTTAAATATTAACAATATAAATATGTTTGCAATTACGGATCATAATAGATTCAGCTATGAACTATATTCTAAAATAAATAAATTAATTGATACAGGTAAGTATAAAAATGTATTTACAAATTTACCAGGAGTTGAATTTGATGTACAAATAGAAGAAAAAAAGCCAAGTTGTCACATAATATGTATTTTTGATGACAAAAATAAAGAAAAAGTTGAAAATATTGAAAAAGTTATAAACAATCACTTACTAACGAAACCAGAAGAATTTTATACTAGAAGTAAATTTGAAGAAATATTAAGAGAAATAGATTTAAATGTTTTATTAATTGCTCATCAGCATAAAAACTTTGATAATCCTAATGGTGGACCTAAAAGTATTTCAAATTCAGTTACCAATTTATATGACTTTATTCAAACTGGATATTTAAATGCTTTAGAATATCAAAATGCTAATGTTCAAGGAATAATCATTAATTGTTTAAAAAAAATAAATACAAATGTTGCCACGATAATTGGTAGCGACTGCCATCAATGGGAATATTATCCACAAAAAGATAAAAATACAAGGCAAAAAGATTATATTACCAAAATTAAAGCTTTGCCTAATTTTGATGGATTGGCTTTTGCATTTACTAACATGGAAAATAGATTTAATAGAATAGAAAATTACAATAAAAATTATATTTCAAGTATTGAGTGTAACGGCAATAAATATAATCTTAGTAATGGAATAAATGTAATTATTGGAGATAATGGCTCTGGAAAAACTTTTTTAATGGAAATGATAAATGAAAATAAACTTCCCTCATATTATGAAAAATTAAAGAAACAAAATAATATTAAAATAGAGAAGGTTGGAGTACCAAAAATTTATTATGTGAAACAAAATCAGATAATAGAACAAGTAAAAGAAGGAGAATTATTTAAAGATAGCGATTTATATAATGAAATAAATTCAATTTCAACATTTAAATCTAAAATTAAAAAATTTGCAGAGGATTTGATAGATTATATTAAATATAATATAAGAATAAAAAATAAATTAGATGAGATTAATAATTCTTCAATTCATATAAAAGATTCAAACAGTAAAATATTTATTCCTAAAGGAAAAATTGATATAAAAACAAAGGAAAATATATATATAAACAGAAAAGACACAATAAGTGAAATTGTTAAAGAAATTCAAGAAGAATTTAATAATAATAAAACAATATATAGTGGATTTAAAAATGAGCAAAAACTGATTCTAGAGAATTTGAATAAAATCTTAAGCTCATTAGAAAAAGATAATAAAAAAATTGAAGATGAAAATTTTATTATTAATCAAATAATAATGTCTATAAATCTTTTTAATAATAAAATGGACAAAAATAGGACAGATAAGGAAAAAGAAGAAATTTCTTATCAAAAGAAGAAGGAAAATTTAGAAAATCTAATTATTGAATATATTGATTTAATAAAAAACAAACCAGTTAAACCAATGTTTCCTGAAAAAATTGAAGGAAATGCTAAAAAATTACATGGAGGTTTTGTTTTTGTAAAAAAAGCAAGGTATGATAATCTTGATATGAAAGATATCTTTTTGGAAGAGTTATTTGTTAAAGATGTAGAATATGAAAATTTATTTAAAATTGATACAGAAGAAGCATTAAGTCATGATTTAAATGGAATTAAGAAATTAGAAGATATTGACACATGGTATGATAAAGTTGATAAATTCACTGATAAATATTGTCAAGTAGAAAACTATATTGAAAAAAATAATAATAAAAATTTGCTTGGAGAAACACCTGGAGAAATCTCATCAGTTCATTATGAGTTTGTATTTAATGAATATTCAAATAAATATGATACTCTGCTTTTAGATCAGCCTGAAAATGATATAAGTAATCCAAGAATAAAGGATGATTTACTAATGTATATTAATCAAATAAGGGATACTAAGCAAATAATAATAGTAACTCACAATCCTTTGTTAGTTGTTAATCTAGATGTTGACAATGTTATTTGCTTAAATAAAAATTACAAAAACGAATTATATATTCAAGATGGATGCTTAGAGTATGAAAATGATGAATATAGAATTATAGAAAATGTTGCTAATATTATGGATGGAGGTAAAGAAGCTATTGAAAAAAGATTTAGATTATACAAAGATTAGTGTAATATATAAACCAAAAAATAAAATAATTATTAAGTCAAATGATATTGAAAATTTGATATTATCTGATGAAAAAAAAGAAATTAAAGCTAGTGAAATTTTAAAAATTTTAGATTATAAAGAAAATAAAAAGTATAAATTACTTTCTATAGATGAAGAGATATCAAATTTAGATGAAAAAAATAAAGATAATATTATTCAAATTTATAATTTATTTGATGATATTATTAAGGGTATTTCAGATAATATTTATAATGAAAGTTGAGGTAAAAAATGACTAAAAAAAATGTGTCAATGGAAGCAGGATTATGGAATGCTTGTAATAAATTAAGAGGTAGTGTTAGTGCCACTGACTATGTAAATGTAGTTTTAGGATTACTATTTTTAAGATTTGCAGATGACAAATTCAAAGCACAAAGAGAAAAGTTGTTAAATAATGAAGATACTAAATTTATGGCTGATGAACCTATCTCATATACTAAAGATAATGTGTTCTATTTAGATAAAGAAGATAGATGGGACTATTTAGTAAAAAATTCAAAGAATAGTAATATATTCGATATTATTGATAAAGCATTCAAAAACATAGAAAAAAATAATACTTCATTAAAAGGAGCATTGCCAATAGGATTTTATCTTCAATTGCATATTGAACCAAGTAAATTTTCATCACTTATTGATGAAATAAATAAAATGAAATATTCACAAGAAGAATCAGATGATGTTATTGGTAGAGTTTATGAATATTTCTTAAAGAAATTTTGCATTGCTGCCAAATCAGAAAAAGGAGAATTTTATACACCTGGAAATATTGTCAAATTAATGACTGCAATAATTCAACCATATTCTGGTTCTGTTTATGATCCTTGTTGTGGATCTGGAGGAATGTTTGTTCAATCTGCAGAATTTATAAAAAAACATAAAGGAAACAAAAAAGACATTACCATATTTGGGCAAGAATCTAATCCTAATACATATAGATTAGCAAGAATGAACTTAGCAATAAGAGGATTGAATTGTGACTTAGGAGATGTTGATGCTTCAACTTTTACAAATGATAAGCATAAAGACCTAAAAGCAGACTATATCCTAGCCAATCCACCATTCAACTTAAAAAATTGGAGAACGGAAGATCAACTAACTAATGATGCACGATGGAAGGGTTATGATGTTCCACCAGTTAGTAATGCAAATTATGCATGGATTTTACATATCTTATCAAGACTTTCTTATAGTGGGACAGGAGCATTTTTACTTGCAAATGGTGCTTTGAATGCTGGTGGTGAGAAACATGAAGTTGAATACAATATAAGAAAACAATTGATTGAGAATAACAAAATTGAAGCAATAATTGTTCTTCCTAGAAATATGTTCTATGCAACAGATATTTCAGTTACATTGTGGATAGTAAAGAACAATCAAAAAAAGGAAGAAATAGTAAAGAGAAATGATGAAGAAGTTAAGCTAAGAAGTAGAGAAAATCAAATTTTATTTATAGATGCAAGGCAATTAGGTGATGGTGGCAATAATGATGATGGATTTGTTTGCTTAACAGATGATGACTATCAAAAAATTACTTCAACATTATTTAATTGGCAATCTCCTGATTGGAAAAATTTATACAAAAATATACCCGAATTTTGTTATTCAGCAGATATAGATGAAATTAAAGAAAAGGATTATACATTGGTTCCTTCAAAATATATTGAATTCATTGACCATGATTTAGATATTGACTATGAAAAAGAAATGGCAAGAATTCAAAAAGAAATGAAAGAACTTTTAAAAGAGGAAAAACAATCTCAAGAAGAACTTGAAAAAGCATTTAGGGGGATTGGATATGAAATTAATTAGAATTGGTGATTTAATAACTATTTCAAATGAAAAAAATATTAAAGACTTAGAGCTACCATTTTATGGAATTAATAGAAATAAAGAATTTATGCCAACAGTAGCAAATGTAAATAATGTTAATAGAAAAGGATATAAAATAGTAAAAAAAGGAAGATTTGTTTTTAGTGGAATGCAGACAGGAAGAGATAAATGCATTAGAATTGGACTTTATGATTTAGATTTTGATGCAATTATCTCCCCAGCTTATACGACATTTGAAGTTACTTCTAAAGAAATAATCCCTGAATTTTTGTTTATGTATTTTAAATCAAGTGAGAAAGATAGGTATGGTGCATTTTTAAGTGATGGAAGTATTAGATCTAATTTAGATTGGGATGTGTTTTGCAATATGAAAATACCAGTACCAAGTATAGAAATACAAAACAAATATGTGTCAATATATAAATCTATGCAAGGTAATTTGAAAGTTTATCAAAGTAAGTTAGATGATTTGAAACTGGTTTGTGATGCCTACATTGAAGAATTAAGAAAAAAAGAAAAACCTGAAGAAATAGGAGAATATATAACACCAACAAACTATAGAAATGCAGATTTATCAATAAAATTTGTGCAAGGGGTTGAAAATACACATAAATTTATTTCAACTAGAGCTAAAATGAATGGAATTGATTTAAAAAATTATAAAATTGTAGAAAATGATGATTTTGCATATAACCCTGCAAGAATTAATATTGGTTCAATTGCGTTAAGAAAAGGTGAAAAATGTGTTATTTCACCTATGTATGAAACATTTAGAGTAAAAGATAAAAATAAATTATTACCTGAGTACTTGATGCTTTGGTTATCTAGAGATGAATTCAAACATTATACATATTTTTATAGTTTTGGTTCAGTTCGAGATACATTTGATATGAGTTTAATGAAAGAAGTAAAAATACCTATTCCTAATATAACAATTCAAAGAGATATTGCTAAAATTTATAGTGAATATATTAACAGAATTCAAATAATAAATGAAATAAAGAAAGTATATGAAAAGATATGTCCTATTCTTGTAAAAGGGGCAATACAAGAAGGAGAAAAAGAAAAAAATGAGTAATTTTAAATATTATGAGAGTGATTATGAAGAAGCATTTTTAGAGTTGTTAACTGAAAATAATTGGAATTATAAATGTGGATATGATTTACATAGAGAAAAAGATGATATTATATTAATTGATGAATTTAGTAAATATTTAAATGATAATTATGGATATTTAACTGAAAGCGAAATAAATGAATTAGTTAGTTATCTAACTAGTTCAAGTGATCAGTCAATATATCGTGCTATGAAAAAAACATATACAAATTTATTCAAAGGTTATAATATAAAAAGAGAAGATGGAACAAATCTTTTCATTAATTTTATTGACCAAGACTATGATAAAAATTATTATACAGCTGTAAATCAATATGAATATGAAGAATATCACAATAGAAGACCAGATATTGTTTTGTTTATTAATGGAATTCCTGTTTCAATTATTGAACTAAAAAATTTAGCAAATGAAAAAACAACAATAAAAGATGCTTATGATCAAACTCATATAAGATATGCTCAAGATATTCCAAGTTTAATGAAATTTGATTTTATTAATGTTATTAGTGATGGTGCTAATACAAAATATGGTTCATTATTTAGTAGTTATAAATTTTATTTTAAATGGAATTCAACAGATGGAATAAATTATTCTAACTATGATGGAATAGATTCTATGAAACAATTAATTAATGGATTATATTCAAAAGAAAATATCATAAAAATTTTACAAAGTTATATATATTTTCCAGATAATTCTGATAATGATACAATGATAATTCCTAAATATTATCAATATTATGGATCAGAAGCAATGTTTAAAAGCATATTAAGAGCATTTAATAACTCTAGCTCTAAAGGTGGAACTTATTGGGGTGCTACAGGTTGTGGAAAATCTTATATAATGTTGTTTCTGGCAAAGAGAATTACAACATGTATTGAATTAAATAAACCAACAATAGTATTTTTAACAGATAGAAATGACTTAGATGATCAATTGTCTGATAATTTTGAAAACGCTAAGAATTATTTGATTGATGATAATTCAATCAATATTCCAAATAGAAAAATATTAAAAGAAAAATTAGAAAATGTTCCAAGTGGGGGAATTTATCTTCTAACTATTCAAAAATTTTCAGAGGATATAAATTTATTAAGCCAGAGAAATAATATTATTTGTATTTCTGATGAAGCACATAGAACTCAAACCAATATTAATCCAAAATATGTTTTAACTACACAAGGTATGAAAAAAACATATGGATTTGCAAAGTATTTGAGAGACTCTTTTCCTAATGCCATATATGTAGGATTTACAGGAACTCCAGTTGATGCAACTTTAAATGTATTTGGTGATATCATTTGTAAGTACACAATGCAACAGTCTGTTGCAGATGGTTCGACAGTAAAAATTGAGAGATTATCAGGTCCAAGAGAAGTTCAATTAGATGAAAAATTAGCCGAGGCTTGTGATAAATTTTACGCACTTCAACAAAAGGAAGGTGCTAATGAGTATCAAATTGAAGAATCAAAAAGAGAAATGAGCAAAGTAAAAGTTATTTTAGGAAGCCCAAGCAGACTTGATATTGTTGTAAAACATTTTATTTGGCACTATGAGAACCGATGCGAAGAGGGTGCAACAGTTAATCAAAAAGCTATGTTTGTTTGTTATGATAGAGATATTGCTTTTGAAGTATATAAAAGAATTAAAGAATTAAGACCAGAATGGTTTATAAAAAGAAAAGTTGCTCCTGAATATGAAGGACAAGAAGATAGAGATTCTATTGAATGCGAAAAAGTAAAATTAATTTGCACAAATGGAAAAAATGATACACAAGAACTAAAAGACCTAATTGGTACAAGTCAAGATAGAAAAAAATATGCAAAAATATTTAAAGATGTAAAATCAAATTTTAAAATTGCTATTGTTGTTGATATGTGGGTAACTGGATTTGATGTTCCATCATTGGATACAATGTATATTGATAAACCTCTAGAAACGCATAATTTAATTCAAACTATATCAAGAGTAAATAGAGTATTTGAAGGAAAAAGTGAAGGATTAATAGTTGATTATATTGGATTAGAAAATTCAATATTAAATGCTATGAAACTTTATAATGGAGATCTAAGACCAATAAACGGCATTGAATCATCATTAACTATATTTAAGGATTTCTTGGCTAAAACAGATGATTTGATGAATGATTTTAATTTTTCATCTTTCTTTAATAAGGATATTACTCCATTACAAAGATTAGATATTATTCAAAGAGGTGTTGAATATGTAATGAAGACAAAAATGCGAGAAAGTCAATTTATGGGTTATACATTAAGAGCTAAAAAAGCATATAACATTTGTGTAGGACATCCTGATATTACTGAAGATGAAGTTGCAAGATTAAATTATTATATATGTATTAGGTCAGTTATTTATAAAATGACAAAAGGTGATACTCCAGACGCAACCTTAATGAATCAAAAAATAAAACAACTGGTAGATAGAGCCATTAGCTCTGTATATGATGGAAAGGATTTTGATTTTGCAAATAACAAGAAAGATGATGTACAAAATATATTTAGCGATGAATTTATTGAAAAATTAAAACAAATAAAATATCCTAATACAAGATATCAAGCATTGATAAAATTATTGAAAAAAGCAATTAGCAATTATTCAAAAACTAATATTCTTAAGGCTTCTGTATTTTCTAAAAGACTAAAACAAGTAATAGAAAAGTATAATACTAGAAATGAAATTGATGAAGGCGAAGAAATAATTGATGATTTTGTAAATGACTTAAGTAAAGAAGTTGAGAATATCTATAGAGATTTGAAAAAAGAAGAACAATCTTTTAAAGATATGGATATTACTTTTGATGAAAAGGCATTTTATGATATATTAGTTGAGGTTGCAAAAAGACATAATTTTTATGAGAAAATAAACGAAGAAAAATATATTTATTTAGCTAAAGAAATTAAAAAGTTAGTTTCAAATAAATCTAAATACACTGATTGGACAAACAGACAAGATGTAAAAGATGAATTACAATTTGATGTTAGAGTTTTGTTAAACAAAAATGGATATCCACCAGAGCCATCAACAGAAGCTTATGATGAAATAATGAAGCAAGTTGAAAACTTTAAAAAGTTTGATGATGTAAATTATGATGATTCAGAAGAGTATGATGAATCATTTGATGATGTAAGTTCTGGGGAATTTAACAATGAATCTAATATAACTAATGGATTTAACAAAGATGAAAATACACATGTTTCAGAAAGCGATTCTCTTAAATATAGTATTGATTACAATGATTCAAAAGCAGAAGATCTTCCAAAGGTAGCAGAAACAAGCACAGAATTTAACTCTTTTGAAAGCAATGTTGGCAGATTTAAAACTAATTCAGGACGATATATTTATTACTATGGAGAAGAATTTGGAGATAGCATAAAATCAATAAACAATAGTGAATTTGCAAATATTAAAACATTAAATGATTTGTTTGCTATATTATTAAAATCATGGAGAAGAGAAACTGCCTACCCAAGTTGTCAAAGAGATCCTCAATATAATTTAGATAATGATCCAACTTATGGACAATGTGCTATTACTGCAATAATTGTATATGACTTATTTGGTGGTACAATACATAGAATAAAAGTTAATGGTGGAGGAACACACTATTTTAATAAGATAAATGGACATTATATCGATTTAACAAAAGACCAATTTGATTTATATAATATTCCTGTAAACTATGAACCAAATGAAACAATGAATAGAGAATATTGTGGTAAAAATCCTGATACTGCAAAAAGACTAGAAATGTTATTAAATAATATGAAAGAAGAAAAATAGTTTTTTAAAATTTTTTATTTAATGGAGGAATAAAATTATGAAAAAGAAAATTATTATTATAGCAATAGTAATTGTGATTATTGGAGCATTAGTAGGTGTTTACTTTGGATATGTTAAACCACTTGTTGAAGCTAAAAAAGCTTATAATGACATTGTGTCAACGATTAATGATAAAAATAATAAATTAGATAACTCTATTGATAATTTGCAAAAATTAGTAAATTCAGGTGAAAAACCATTAGATGAAAGTTTAACTGAATCTTCTAAAGAAATTATTAAGGAAGCCCAAGCAGATAAGTATGTGATAGAAAAAATGCCTAGTGGTAGAAAAAAGATTGAGCAGGCTACTGAAAAATTAAAGAATGAGAATATAGATTATACTGATATTACAAATAAACTTGATAATCAAACAAATAATTTATCAAAGAGTATAGAATCGTACAAAAAATTCATTAATCCAACACAAGACTATGTTATTAGTAAATTAGCAACAATTGATGAAGTTGGTAGTATTATGCCAGCCACTGAAGATAATGATCCTAATGAACAACTAAACAAAGAGAAGGGATACACATGTGATATTTACTTTGAAAGTAAAAATGTAGATAGATCTAAGATTTATGATTCTGAAGGAAAAGATATTCTTACTATTGGAACAGAAGGTGGAGGCTCTATTGAAGTTTACAAGACAGAAGAAGATGCTATTAAAAGAAGGGATTATCTAGCTGGGTATGATGGTGGTATATTCGCTAGTGGAACACATAGAGTAGTTGGAACAACTTTAATTAGAACTTCTCACAAATTAAATGCGACTCAACAAAAAGAATTAGAACAAAAAATAATTGATGCATTAGCAAATTAACTTTTATTCTATTAAAAACCTATTTATTAAGCTAATGTCCAAATGATTCTAAGAGGCTAGAAAACTATTAAGTTTGATAAAGGGAAATATATTTAAGAGGTATAGATGAAATACATTATTGATCAAAATCGTATATATGCCAATAACGAAGATAATAAAATAATTGCAGAAATAGATTTTGAAAAAGTCGATGAAAACACTTATAATATTTATCACACTTTTGTTGATGAATCATTAAGAGGGCAAGGAATTGCAAATGAACTTGTAACTCGTGCATATAAAGAAATAACAGAAGTAAGAAAATCAAAAGTAACTGCAACTTGCAGTTATGCAAGAAAGTGGTTGGAACGAAAAAACAAATCTAATCAATAAAAATATGACAGATAAATACAAAATGGCTAGGATTTTATATAAAAATCTTAGTCATTTTTGTATTTGTCTTAATGCCACAAAACATTCATATAAATTCATAGGTGTAGTAAATGATAAATCAGGTTCATAGTTAAATATTTTTTCAAAATTGTTTTTAAATTTTGTTTGATTAATAGAATATGTTGCTTTGAAAATATTTGATTTGACTACTGCAAAGTTTAAATTATTTTCTTTGCAATAAAGTTTTAAGGAACTAGTAAATGTTAAATCGTCGTCAGCATTTAAAATACCAACAATAATAACATTCTTGAGTTCGATTGTTCCTCTTTTTATAGGCAAACCAAGATTCATTAAATTTGTAAATACATAACTATTCAATTCTTCAACTTCCGTTCCTTTGGAAGCAGGGAATTTATAATTCATCTTATTACCAACCTTTTATATAATCTAAGTATATTATAGTCAGATTATGTAAAGCGGTCAAAAAAATGAAAAGTGAAAGATATTCACACAGATGTGAAAAATACTCACAAAAATTGTCTAAATTATGCCTAAATAAGTAGCTTTTACATAAAAATTATAAAAAAAACAATTGATTCATAATATTTGTGAAAAATAGGCACAAAATATAGCAAATTTCTTTATAAATAGCAACAAAAAGCAGTTAAAAAATCAAAAAGAAAAAGCAGGGAGCCGATTGAATCACTGCTTTTACTATTATAAGATTCCTCTTATAAATTTATAATTATTTAACTTAATGCAGAAGTTAAAATAATTACCATATTAATTTATCTATATATTGAGATTATTTTTAATTAATGAGAGGGAAAAATTGTTTTTCCCTCTTTACACCTACTATTTCTAGCACCCTGGACTTCCGTCCAACGAACTCTGTTTCAATTTTCTTCATAGTAATCGGCTCCTTCCTTTAAGTCTCTATTATAATGCTTAATACTTTTGAAAGAATACCGATTAGGTGTTCTTATACTAAAATTCGAGCCTGCATTGCTCGAAGATTCAATCAAAAGATATTTTATCATTCAAGCATTTGCTTGGGTACGAATTCATATAAGAATTTTCAATGTACCATAATAGGTTATACATATATTATAACATTTTTCTCATAAAATTACAAGAGCATTAAGCCTTAAAGACAAGCATTCCAATACTTTCAGAAAAATCATATATTGATTAAAGTAGAAAAAAATGATATAATTTTATAAATTTATTGGAGGTGTAATCATGTCAACTTTTAATAAAAAAGATTTTGGAAATAACATTAGAAAATTTAGAAAAATCAAAGGTTTTAATCAGGAGGATTTGGCGAAAGCTATTAATAAAGATAGAACTCTTATTAGTAAATATGAAAGTGGAGATAGTTTGCCAAGTGCAGATGATATAAGTAAAATATGTGATGCTCTTGAAATTAGTGAAGTTGATTTATTCGGTGCTAGAAATAAAATAAAGAACGAAGAAAATATATTTAACCCTTTTAAGAGTAATCAATTATATATGTATTTTAATGCTTATGATTATAGAACTAAAAAATATAAAAGAAATAAATATAAATTGTTAATTACAAATAGACCTGATTTTATTAAAGTTGATTTCCTTGATATTGATGATGATAAAATTTATCTATCAGGTTATATGCTTTCTGACAATATGTGCTCTTTTATAATATTTGAAAATAACAAAGAATTTAACAGAAGACTTGAAGTTAGTGAAATCATCATAGATATTGATAGTGGTGTTGATGGATTAATGTTAGGAACATATATGGGAACAAATAGTCAATATATACCTTCAATTAGAAAATGCTACTTTTCTCAAAAAGATGTTAAATTTACTGATGAAATGTTTGAAAAATTAAAACCAACTGATGAAGAAATAGAAAAACTAAGAGAAACAAACGCTTTATATTTAGATATTTTTAATAATTAGGGGAGCAAAAAACTATGAGGAATAATGCCGATAGAATAGACTACTGGAAATATTATAATAAAAAAATAAAATTTAAGGTTAAAGGAAAATTATTATGTATATAGTAGTAAATAACATAAGAATTCATTATGAAGTATTAGGAGAAGGAAAATCAATAATATTACTAAATCCCAATAGTGTAAATACTGGATTAATGAGATTCATAGCTAACAAGCTAAAAAATAATTATAAAGTTTATTTATTTGATAGAAGATGCTGTGGAAAAAGTGAAAAAAATTGCAATTTAACTTATGAAGATTCTGCAAAAGATGTCTTTGAATTTATAAAAAAAATGAAACTGAATAAACCATTTTTATTTGGATGTAGTGGCGGAGGAACAGTTGCATTAAAAGTGGAAATCAATTATCCTGGAAGCATTTCAAAACTAATCATTTGTAGTGCAGTGGCTAGGAACAATATAATTGAGAAACCACTTTATGCAAAAATTATGGAAAAATTGCCATATTATCCAGGTAAAAAAAATAATGAAAAATTTGAGAAATTAGTGACAGAGTCTCGTTCTATAACAAAAGAAGAATTAAATTCCATTAATATTCCTACATTGGTTGTTAATGGTGGAATTAAGGATTTAATTCCAAAGGAAGAAGTTGAATTCATATCAAGTAATATAAAAAACTCAGAAAAATGTATAATAGAAAATGCAGGACATTGCAATTATATTTTTAACAATGACCAATTTTACAATAAACTTGATGAATTTTTAAAAAAATAAAAAGTTAATTTACGATAAAACAAATGATTTGAAAAATTAGTATGTTTTTTTAATTATTATGGACTACACTCATTAAAAAAGAAAAATTAATAAATAGGAAATAAAAAAACAATCAACTTTTTTGAATAAATAAATATTTGAAAGGATTGAAATATATATAATATATATGGTATTATAGACTTATAAGGTAGATTAATTTTTTGTATCGCGAAAAAATATTATTGTATTACGAAAGGAGGGTATAAAAATGAAAAAATGGCTTCTAATAATAATAGGAGTGATAATTGCATTAATACTTTTACGAGCGCTACTTATTTGGATATTTTAATGTAAAAAATGAAAGGGAAAATTATGGAAGAGGATAATAAGCAAGAAACTAATCAAGATAAGAAAAAAATTAATTTTTTCAAAAAAAACGGAAAAAAGAAAGTTAAAATTATTATTATATTAATCTTAGTAATATTGGCGATTATAGCTATTATGATATTTGTTTTTAATCATAAATCAAAAGCAGAATCAAAATTTTTAGGGGACACTTTAAAGGAAAATAGTGATTTAATTACGGCTCAATTAGATATTTATGGCATTTTAGAGTATGAAGATAAAGGTGTGAAATTCATTAACAGGTCAGATTTTATCATGTATTACGAAGGTACAGTATATGCTGGAATTGATGTTTCAAAGGTAGATATTAATATTGATTCCTTACAAAAGAAAGCAAAAATCGAAATTCCGCAAGCTCAAATACTTGAAGACAAAACTGTTATTCATACAGAAAACTGTAAAATATATAAGTCTGATTTTTCAATTGTTAATTTTAACGAGAGAGAGGATGGAATAGACTCTATTACTAAAGCAAAAGAGAAATGCAATGAAAAAGCAAAGAGTACTGAATCAATGACTAATATTGCAAATGATCAATCAGAAAAACTAGTAAAAGATTTGATAAAGAAATCACTACCAAAAGGCTATGTAATAGAGGTCAGTACAAAAAATAATTAAAAATTATTGGAACATACTTTGATTTAATTTTTTACAGCAGATGGTATAAAGAAAACAGAAACTACCTTGGTGGAAATGAAGATAC